>Ga0007791_10000618_pt1 | contig 11676 bp, 10 predicted proteins | sample CryBogmetaGMA05M_FD_60368 | JGI IMG/M metagenome (GOLD analysis project Ga0007791, IMG submission 60368) | Freshwater microbial communities from Crystal Bog, Wisconsin, USA - MA0.5M | ecosystem: Environmental > Aquatic > Freshwater > Lake | place: Crystal Bog, Wisconsin, USA | collected 2009-07-06 | reverse complement strand
CGACTTCGAGTCGGCCGCCTGGGTCGCCAACCGGATCGCCGAATTCATGCCGATTCCGGCGCCTGCCAAACACAAGCTGATGATCCTCGATGAACCGGTCGCACGATTATCGATCGTGCACCGCTGGCTGCAGCAGCATCAGGTCATCTGAGTCGAGCCGCTTCAGTCGGTCGCGTCGAGGCTGGTGAGCAGCGCCCTGACCGGCTGGGGCAGGGGCGCTTCACCGGACTCACTCAAATCGAGCCAGAGGTATCCGGTGGGTGCGGCGCCACCGGCGGCCAGCTGCCAGACGCGGGCCTGCAATCTGAAATGGGTGAACACATGGCGGATCTCGGTCTGCCCGGTGAGGGCGCTCACCTCGAGGCCGAGCCGGGTGCGGGCCCATTCAACGACCTGCGCCGCGACCTGCGCCGCGACCTGCGCCGCGACCTCCCCCTCGACTCGACTGTCCGCCTCACGATACGGCGCCCTGATCTCGGGCAGGCTCCACAGCCCGCCCCAGATGCCGCGCGGCGGTCTGCGCTCGAGCAGCACCCTGGTATCGGCGCGTACCAGCGCCAGGTCGGCCTGTCGCAGCTCGACGGCCCGGGCAGGCCGCCGGGTCGGCAGCTCGGCCACGCGGCCCTGGCGCCGGGCCTCGCATCGCTCGCTCATCGGGCACAGCTGGCAGAGCGGGCGCGCCCGCAGGCACACCGTGGCACCCAGGTCCATCAGCCCCTGGGTATAGGCCTCGATGCCGGCGGTATCGGCAGGTGGCAGCAGGCTCGACGCAAGCGACCACAGGCGCTGCTCGACCGCCCGCTCGCCGGGAAAGCCCTCGACGCCAAAAACACGGCACAGCACGCGTTTGACATTGCCATCGAGAATCGCCTCGCGCCGACCCCAGGCAAATGCCGCGATCGCCGCCGCGGTCGAGCGACCGATGCCGGGCAAGGCCTCGAGCGCCGGTGCAGTGTCCGGAAATACGCCGGCATGATGCGATACCACCGCACGGGCACAGGCATGCAGATTGCGCGCGCGGCTGTAGTAGCCCAGACCGCTCCAGAGTGCGAGCACCTCGTCCGGCTCGGCACGCGCCAGCGTCAGGACGTCCGGAAATCGCTCAATGAAGCGTGAGTAGTAGGCAAGCACCGTCTGCACCTGCGTCTGCTGCAGCATGATCTCGGAGACCCAGATGCGATACGGATCACGGGTCTGCTGCCACGGCAGGGCATGGCGACCGCTGCGGCGCTGCCAGTCGATAAGCTGGTGCGAAAATGCATCGTCCGGATCGGGACGATCGAGGCCGGGAGCCGGGCTCAGGCCGACACCGCAGCGGGGAGAGCCGGCGCCTCATGCCCGAGCAGCGCCGTCACCTCGGCCGCGAGCATCGCACTGCGATCGAGCTCGGCATCGAGCCGGGCACGATCCTCTTCGATCTGCGCGATGCGCTCCTGCAGATGGCCGCTGGCCTCCATGACCCGACGCACCGAGTCGACGCGCCGGCGCAACTGCGCCTGATGCTCGCGCACCTGGCTGTCGATCGGCGCCATCAATGCGCGCAGCCAGTTCTGGGTGTCTTCGCCGGCGCGTTCGTAGACATCCCGAATGCGCAGTGCCACCGATTCGAAAAAGCGGCGCGTCAGGGCCCACTTCTCGGTGGTCACCAGGCTGAGCGCGCCGAACTGCTGACGCTGAAGCGCCTCGATCCGCGCCAGCTCGTCAATGAAGGACTGGGTTGAAAAAGACGCCGGCGCACCCAGGACCAGCCCATGCTCGCGACTGAAGCTGGCATACATCGCGACCATCATGCTCTGGACCTCGGCGACATGATCCGAGAGCGTGTTGAAGTCGGATCGCACCGCCAGCAGCAGGCTGTTCATGCCCTGGCTCAGACCAATCGACAGCGAGCTGGCACGCATCTGCTGACGCGCCTCGCGCACATGGCGCTTGAGCTGGTCGATGCGGATCGTGTTCTGGATCGACTGCTCGTGGCGACCGAGCACCGTGCGCAGCGCCTGCGTCTGACGCAGCGTGCGATCGAACTCGGCGCGTTCGAGCTTGACGCGCCGGGCGATCTGCTCGAGCGTTGCGCGGTTCTTGCCGCGCAGACCGTTGAGCTCCAAGACCTGCTCGACCAGATTGCGTCGGCGGGTGGCGAGCAAGGCATGGGTGAGCGAGCGCGACTCGTCGAATTCGCGGCGCAACTGATCGCTGATGATGGTCTTCTGGCGTGGCACGATCTCGAGCGCGAGCGCCTGTTCAAGCTCGGGCAGACGGCTGCGGGCCAGCAGGGCATCGTCATCGACCACCTTGGCGAGCAGGCCTTTTTGCGCCGAAACCGCAAAGACATTTTCGCGCGGCAGCTGCAAAACCCGGGCGACCGAATCGACCTGCAGCGAGATCTCGGCGTCGATCTCGGCATCCGAGCGCATGCCGTCCCACAAGCCGTCGATCTTGTTGAGCACCACGAAGCGTCCCGACTGATGTGCCGGGCTGATCCGGTCGCGCCAGACCTCGATGTCCGATCGCGTCACGCCGGCATCGGCCGACAGCAGGAACAGCACCGCCTGCGCACTTGGAATGACATTGAGCGTCAGTTCGGGCTCGGCGCCGATCGAATTCAGCCCGGGCGTATCGATGATGACCAGCCCGGATTCGAGCAGTGGATGCGGCAGATTGGCAATCGCATGGCGCCAGCGCGAGACCTCGATCAGACCCTCGGCATCGGGGCTCAGCGGCGACTCGCTGTCGGTTTCGTCGACCATGCCGAGCAGGACGGCCTCATGGCGTGGCACCCGCTTGGTCTCGCGCACGCAGTCGAAGGCGGCGCGCAAGCTGGCCAGGTTGCCCGGCTCAAAGGGAACCGTGACCCATTCACGGGGCGACTTGCGCAGCTCGGTGACCGTCATGTCGTGCATGCGGGTCTCGATCGGCAGCAGCCTGATGCCGGGTGGCTCGGCCGAGTCGTACATCAGCTCGGTCGGGCACATGGTCGTGCGCCCGGCCGAGGTCGGCAGCACCCGCTGGCCGTAGTCCGAAAAAAACAGGGCATTGATGAGCTCGGACTTGCCGCGCGAGAACTCCGCGACAAAGGCAATCGACATGCGATCGGTGGCCAGGCGCTCGAGGCTGCGGGCAAATCGCTGATGCATCGATGCATCCGCAAGTCCGGCCTCGGCAAGCCAGTGGGCGTAGCGGGTCAGCGCTTCGGCGAGCGCCGCGCGCCAGGCGCCGTAGGCCTGGATCCGATTGTTGAAACCGGTCATCGGGAAACTTGAATTGGGTGGGTGAGCGGCCCGGTCAATGACGGCGCGCCAGTGCTGCTGAGGCTAGCACACGCCGGCGCCCGGCCGCTCGGCCCATGCCCTGCAGCCGGGCGGCCCGACCGACGGCGACCTTGAATCAAGCCCGGACCACGTCCTAGGCAAGCCCGAGCCGATTCAAGGGGCGCCCGCCTCAGGTCTGGCAGCGCGGGCACCAGAAGGTCGACCGCTGCTGCTGGCGCATCACGCGCACCGGCGTGGCACAGACCCGGCAGGGCTCGCCCGCCCGGTCGTAAACAAAGCATTCGTTCTGGAAATAGCCGCTTGCCCCGTCGCTGGCCACGAAGTCGCGCAGCGTGCTGCCGCCGGCCTGGATCGCTGCCGCCAGCGTCTGGCGGATCGCCTGCGCCAGCGTCAGGCAGCGCGCCCGGCTGATGCGCCCGGCTGCAGTGGTCGGTCGGATACCTGCCCGAAACAGGCTCTCGGACGCATAGATGTTGCCCACACCGACGACGACTGTCCCCGACAGCAGCAACTGCTTGATCGCCAGCCTGCGTCCGCGGGTCGCACGATAGAGCAGATCGCCATCGAAGGCCGCCGAAAACGGCTCGACGCCGAGCGAGGCGAGCAAGGGATGATGCTCGGGCGCCCCCTCGCTGGCATCGTGCCAGAGCACCGCGCCGAATCGGCGCGGATCGTTGAGCCGCAGCACGCCGTCCGCGAACTGCAACTCGAAATGATCATGGGTGCGCAGCGGGCGATCCGGTGGCGTCCAGGCAATCGTGCCCGACATGCCCAGATGCACGATCAGCCATCCCGGCTCGACCGCAAAGAGCAGATACTTGCCGCGGCGCTCCACCGCCCGCAGCACCCGGCCGGTCAGACGTTCGGGCAATCCGTCGGGAATCGGCCATCGCAGGGCCGGCGCGCGCGTCACGACGCCGGTGATACGGCGTCCGACCGCTGTCGCGGCGAGTCCGCTGCGAACAACTTCGACCTCGGGGAGTTCAGGCATCGGACGGCGTGGGTTCGGTTGCCGGTGAGTTTAAGCTAGCCTACTATCCCATGATGAATGTCCCCTTTGCGCTGGCCGCACTTGTTGTCGCGGCGACCCTTTCCGGATGTGCGACCCACACCGCACCCGGCTCCCCCTCCTCCACGAGGCCCGAGTCACCGGCCTCATCAGGCGATTCAGGCGCAGGGACCCAAGCCCCCGCCCGGCCGGCCCTTGCCGACACGGCGGCGGCGCAGACCGGTGCCATCGACCCTGAAGGCATGCTGCCGTCGGTGCGGCTGTCTCCCGAAATCCTCTTCCAGATTCTGGCGGCCGACATTGCCGTGCAGCGCGGCGAATTCGGCGCCGCCTGGAACACCTATATGTCGCTCGCCCGGCAGACTCGCGACCCGCGGCTGGCGCGACGCGCCACCGAGACCGCCTTTTCGGCCAGAGCGCTCGACGAAGCCACCCAATCGGCGATGCTCTGGCGTGAACTGGCGCCGCAATCGCCTGCGGCCGCCCAGGCACTCGAAGCGCTTTGGCTCAATACCGGCCGGCTGACCGAGGTTGAGCCCCTGCTGCGCGAGCGGTTGGTCCGTGCCCGCGCCGACGGCACGCTGCCCGATGTCTACAACCAGCTGCAACGCTCGCTGGCCCGGACTGCCGATCACAAGGCCGCCTGGCAGCTGATCCAGCGCCTGAGCGAACCCGACCTCAAGGTCCCGGCTGCCCGGGTCGCACGCGCCAACCTGGCCGCAGCTGCCGAGGACTATCCTGCCGCCGTCGAGGAAGCCCGGCAGGCGATGCGCCTGGCCCCGGATGACGAAGACGCGGTGCTGGCGGCCGCACGCAGCCTGTGGCAGATGCCCGAGCGCAAGAGCGCCGCGCTAGAGCTGCTCGACGGCTTTGTCAAACGCTCGCCCAAGTCGCTCGAAGCGCGCTATCTCTATGCCCGCATGCTGCTTGACGAGGGCAAGATCGATGCTGCACGCGCGCAGTTCGATGCCGCGCTCGCGCAAAGCCCCGACAATCCGGCGCTGTTGCTGTCGATTGCCCAGGCGGCCTACCAGGCAAAGCAGCCTGGTGAGTCCAAACGCTATCTCGAGCGCTACCTCGCTCTGCCCGCTACCGCCACCCGAGACCGGTCAACCGCCACCTTCCTGATGGCCCAGATCGCCGAAGACGCCGGCAAGACCGATGAGGCGGTGGCCTGGCTGGCCAAAGTGCCGCCGGGCGATGACTTCATGCCGGCAACCGTACGCCGCGCGCTGCTGCTGAACAAGGCCGGTCGAACCGACGAGGCCCGCCAGCTGTTGCGCACCGCGCCGGCGGCATCTGCGCGGGATCAGACCCTGCTGGTGACCGCCGAGGCCCAGTTGCTGCGCGAAGCCGGTCGCAATCAGGACGCCTTCGACGTCCTGGGTGCGGCGCTTGCCAAGTCGCCCGACAACACCGACCTGCTTTACGACTATGCGATGGCCGCCGAGCGGATCGATCGCTTCCCGGTGATGGAGACCTCGCTGCGCCGGCTGATCGAGCTGCGACCCGACCAGCCGCACGGCTACAACGCGCTCGGTTACACCCTGGCCGATCGGGGCGTGCGGCTCGACGAAGCTCGCACCCTGATCGAGAAGGCCCTGTCGCTCGCCCCCAATGACGCCCATATTCTCGACAGCATGGGCTGGGTGCTCTACCGGCAGAAAGACACCCCCGGGGCCTTGCGCTATCTGCGCCAGGCGTATGCGGCGCGTCAGGAAGTCGATATTGCGGCGCATCTTGGCGAAGTGCTCTGGTTCGACGGCAAACAGGACGAAGCGCGTCAGCTGTGGCGTGAGGCCCGCACCCGCGAGCCCGAAAACGCCACCCTTCGCGAGACGCTCGTTCGGCTGAATGTCACCCTCTGAGCGGCGGCGCCCTCCGCTGCTCGCCAGGCTGGTCAACAGGCTACTCATTACGCTGCTCATTACGCCGCTTATTCGTCTGCTCATTCGGCCGCTCATTCGGCGACTGAGCCCGCTGCTCACACTGCTGCTCGCGGCAGCGCTTGCCTCAGGGTGCGCGGTCACGCCACCCCGGCTCCCCGGCGTCGACAACACCCTGCCACCCGAGCTCGCGCCGCGCGAATGGGCTGGCCGCTTCTCGGTCTCGTCGCAATCGACTGCGATCGACGGGCGGCAGGATGCCGCGGTCGGGCGATTCCTGCTCACCAGCACCCCAGCCCCTGGCGGACGGACACTCGACCTGATGCTGCAGTCGCCTTTTGGACAGACCCTGGCCAATGCCCGCCGCTTGCCCGATGGCACCGCCTCGCTGGCACTGTCTGATGGCCGGACCCTGACCGCCGCAAGCCTCGATGCCCTGCTTGGGCAGGTGATCGGCTGGCCCCTGCCTCTCGAACGCCTGACCGACTGGCTCGATGATCGCTTCGAACGGGTGCTGGCGCGCGACAGCGCCGGACAGGTCACCGCTGCCACCGACAGCGGCTGGCAGATCAGCCGCGAACCGAACCGCTGGGTCCTGATCAGGCCGCAGCCCGACGGCCAGTTGCGCGTCGTGCTGGTCCTCGACCGCTGACAGCCCCGCTCGCCTGACCGTCTTCGCCCGCGATCTCGCCTCGACGCTCGTCAACACCCTCTCGCGCCATCCCTCGCCATGCTGACCGACATCCGCCACGCCCCCGCACCGGCCAAGCTCAACCTCTTCCTTCATGTCACCGGCCGGCGCGCCGACGGCTATCACGAGCTCGAAACCGTCTTCCAGCTGATCGACTTCTGCGACCGGGTGCACCTGCATCGCCGCGAAGACGGCGAGATCCGCCGCATCGGCGCGATTGCCGGCGTGCCGGTCGAATCCGACCTGGTCATCAGGGCAGCGCGCCTGCTGCAGCAGGCCAGCGGCAGCCCGCTGGGCGCCGACATCAGCCTGGACAAGCACATCCCGATGGGTGGGGGGCTGGGTGGCGGCAGCTCGGACGCCGCCACGGTCCTGATGGCACTCAACCGCCTGTGGGCGCTCAACTGGCCATCCGACCAGCTCGCCGCCCTCGGCCTGGCGCTCGGTGCCGACGTGCCATTCTTCATTTTCGGGCGCACCGCCTACGCCCGCGGCGTGGGTGAGCAACTGCAGCCCCTTGAGCTGCCGCCGTCATGGTTCGTGGTGGTTGCACCCCCGGTCGCGGTCGCCACCGCCGAGATCTTCGCTGCACCCGATTTGACACGTCATACCGAACCCCTCAAAATCGACGGTCTTTCGCGGGTCACACGCGTCTGGCAGGGCAGAAATGACCTCCAGTCGGTTGTGGTCCGGCGGTTTCCCGAAGTGGCGTCAGCATTGTCGTCTTTACAGGAAGCCGCCCGCGCGGTGGGGCTCGACCCCACGCTGGCCCGGATGTCCGGATCAGGTGCGTGCGTGTTTTGCCCCGCTTCGACCGAGGCCCTCGCTGGGCAGATGGCCGGAGCAGTGCTGCGCAGCGAGGTTGGAGTGGTCCGTGTCTGTCACGGTCTGGTCCGGCACCCGTTGGGGAGTCGCCAAGTTGGTCAAGGCACCGGATTTTGATTCCGGCATGCGAGGGTTCGAGTCCTTCCTCCCCAGCCCGATAGTTACGGATGACGATGATGCAGCGGCCCACAACCAGTTCCTCCGAGACCCTGCGCCCTGAAGGCCTGATGGTCTTCACCGGCAATGCCATCCCGCAGCTCGCCGGGGCCGTCGCCGACAACCTCGGCATCCAGCTCGGCAAGGCGACCGTGGGTCGCTTTTCCGACGGCGAGGTCATGGTCGAGATCCTCGAGAACGTCCGCGGCAAGGATGTCTTCGTGCTGCAGTCAACCTGCGCGCCCACCAACGACAACCTGATGGAAGTGATGGTCATGGTCGATGCGCTCAAGCGCGCCTCGGCCAGCCGCATCACCGCCGCGCTGCCCTATTTCGGCTATGCCCGCCAGGATCGTCGGGTGCGGTCCTCGCGAGTGGCGATCAGCGCCAAGGTGGTGGCCAATATGCTCGAGGTCGCCGGCGTCGACCGCGTCCTGACCATGGACCTTCACGCCGACCAGGTGCAGGGCTTCTTTGACATTCCGGTCGACAACATCTATGCCTCGCCGCTGCTGCTGGCCGACGTGGCCAAGCGCAACCTCGATGACTGCATCGTGGTCTCGCCCGACGTCGGCGGCGTGGTGCGAGCGCGCGCGCTGGCCAAGCAGCTCGGCACCGATCTCGCGATCATCGACAAGCGCCGACCCAAGGCCAATTTGTCCGAGGTCATGAACCTGATCGGCGAAGTCCGCGACCGCACCTGCATCATCATGGACGACATGGTCGATACCGCCGGCACGCTGACCAAGGCGGCCGACGCGCTCAAGGCCGAAGGCGCCACCCGCGTGCTGGCCTATTGCACGCACCCGGTGCTGTCAGGCCAGGCGATCGAGCGCGTGACCAAGTCGGCGCTTGACGAACTGGTCGTGACCGATTCCATCCCGCTGAATGCCGAGGCGCAGGCCTGCTCCAAGATCCGCGTGATCAGCTGTGCCGCGCTGCTGGCCGAAACGATTCTGCGCATCAACCGCGCCGATTCGGTGTCGTCGCTCTTTAACGACGAAGACTTCTGAATTTCGCCGGGTCGCGCTGCGGCCCGTCAATCGAATACCCGCGTTTTGCGGGAGGTTCCCGCCCTGTCGGGCGGGTTGTGCAAACCCGGCACTCTGGTCGCGGAGGCCGGATTTAAAAGGAGTTGCGATGAAAGTCGTCGCGAAAACACGTACAGCGCAAGGTTCGGGTGCGAGCCGCCGACTGCGCCTTTCGGGCAAAGTGCCCGGCATCATCTATGGCGGTAACGGTGAGCCCAGCGCCATCGAAATCGACCATAACCCGCTTTATCACTCGATGCGGGTCGAGGCCTTCCATTCTTCGATCCTCGAGATGGAACTCGACGGCAAGTCCGAGCAGGTGCTGCTTCGCGACGTGCAGTGGCATGCCTTCAAGCAGCAGGTCATGCACATCGACTTCCAGCGCGTGGCTGCCGATCGCAAGATCCACATGAAAGTGCCGCTGCACTTCTCCAATCAGGAGATCTCGCCGGCGGTCAAGCAGAGCGCGGCCATCGTCAGCCACATCCTGACCGAGATTGATGTGAGCTGCCTGCCGGCCAACTTGCCCAAGTTCATCGCGGTCGATCTGTCCGGCCTGACTGCCGGCCATCCGCTGCATCTGTCCGACATCACGCTGCCTGAAGGCGTGACCGCGGTCCTGCACGGCAATGACAATCCGGTGCTGGTGGTTGCCACCGTCAAGGGCGGCGGCGATGCCGAAGAAGCCCCGGCCGCAGCAGCCGCTGCACCGGCCGCCAAGCCGGCCGCCAAGGCTCCGGCCAAGAAGTAAGCCTGGCCATGCGCGATCCGATCGCTTCGGATCGCGCGCTGCAGGCCACTGACCCGGTATGACCCCGATCCGCCTGATCGTGGGCCTGGGCAATCCCGGCCCCGAACACGAAACCGACCGCCATAACGCCGGCTTCTGGCTGGTGGAGGCGCTCGCGCGTCAGGGTGGCGCCGCATGGCGCAGCGAGTCGCGCTTTCACGGCGAACTCGCGCGCCTGAAAATCGGCGAGCACGATCTGCTGCTGCTCAAGCCGCAGACCTACATGAACCGCTCGGGTCAGTCGGTGTCGTCGCTGGCCCGCTTCTATCGGATCGGCGTGGGCGAGATGCTGATCGCCCATGACGAACTCGACCTGGCCCCCGGCACGCTGCGCCTCAAGCGCGGCGGCGGCAGCGGCGGGCACAACGGACTGAAGGACATCAGTGCCGCCATGGGCAGCCCCGACTACGGGCGGCTTCGCATCGGCATCGGCCATCCGCGCGATCTCTATCCCGGCCGCGAGGTGATCGACTTCGTGCTCGCCCGCCCCTCGCGCACCGAGCAGCAACTCATCGACGAACGCACAACTGCCGCCCTCGAGCTCGTGCCGCTGCTGGTGCAGGGGCACTGGGAGCGGGCCGGACAAAAGCTGCATACCCCGCAGGCCAAGCCAGCAGCACCATGAGTGCGCGCCGGCCGGTCATCCACTGGATGGATGGCGCCGTCCTGATGCTGGTCTTCGGCATCCTCTACGCCAGCCTTGCGCGCTACGGCCGCATCAACTGCAGCAACGCGCCCGCATCGCTGCTGCGTGAATCGCTGGCCATCTCGGGGTCGGATGCGCTGGGCAATGTCGTTGCCTACCTGATGCTTGGCGCGGCGCTGGCCTTTGCTCATGCGCAGCGCCGGGCGCTGACGAAGGGCGATGCGCAGCGCCCCGACGGCGCGGGCCGTGAATTTGCTGCGGCCGCCTCAGCGATCGGCGCTTGCGTGCTGCTGTCGTTCTCGATGGAGGCTGTGCAGACCTGTCTGAGCGAACGACTCTCATCGGTCTGGGATCTCTTTTACAACACCGCCGGCGCCGCGCTCGGCTGGTTCGGCGCGCGCGCAGTGCAGCCCGCCTGGCGCCTGGTCGAGCGGCGCCCCACGATGCGCCCGCAACAGGTCAAGCTGCTCGCGGTGGTGCTGGTCGCAGCCCTCGGCTGGCTGATCGAAGACACCGCGCCCTGGGTACCCCGCCTCGATGCCATGCTGATGCGCGCGAATCTCAAGGCCACCTGGATCGCCTTTGCCACCGGCCACCTCGATGTCTGGCGCCTGATCGGCCATGGCAGCGAATGGCTGGCCCTGGGTCTGGCACTCTCGCTGCCGCGACGCGATGCATGGCTGCCGGTGATCGGGCTGTCTGCGCTCGCCGCCCTCGCGATGGCATGGCGACTGATGCTGCCGGGCACGATGCCGCTTGGGCCCGAGAGCCTGCTCACGCTGCCGGGGGCGCTGCTGATGGTGCTGGTGATCCTGCGATCGAGCTTTCGCACCCGCGCCGCACTGACCCTCGTCGCAGCGATCTTGGCGGTCAGCGCCTATCAACTCAGGCCAGGCATCGGGCTGCTGATGCCCTTTCAGTGGCGCATCCATTTCCTGCAGGGCAATCCGATTGCCGGCATGCAGCTGGCCGCCTTTTTCGGATGGTTCGGGATGACGGTCGTGGCCGCAGGCAAAGTGCTCAACGGGCGCACGCTGATCTGGGTGGTGGCCGCATGCGCCATCACCGCCCTGCTTGAATGGTGTCAGACCCTGATTCCAGGTCGCACAGCCGACCTGTCGCCGACCTTCATGGTGCTGGCAGGCGCGGGGCTTGCTGCCGGCATGCTGAGCACAAGCCGGGTCGTCGCAGCGCCGAAGGACGGCAGCGCAACAGACGCTTGAACGCCGACACGCCTTGCGTCATAGGCTCGCGGTTATACTCGCCACGCTTTTTTTGATCTTCCGTCAGTCCATTCCATCAACAAGCAATGAGGTTTTCATGCGCCAAGTCCCCCTGCAACTTCTCGTGGTCGCCGCCCTGTTCTCCACCGC
>Ga0007791_10000617_pt1 | contig 11691 bp, 7 predicted proteins | sample CryBogmetaGMA05M_FD_60368 | JGI IMG/M metagenome (GOLD analysis project Ga0007791, IMG submission 60368) | Freshwater microbial communities from Crystal Bog, Wisconsin, USA - MA0.5M | ecosystem: Environmental > Aquatic > Freshwater > Lake | place: Crystal Bog, Wisconsin, USA | collected 2009-07-06 | reverse complement strand
GCCCAACTAAGGACTACATTCGTTTCACAATAGGAAACCGCGGCGACGATACCGCTCAACTGCAAAACCTCAAGCCAGGAACCCGCGTAATGCTCGAAGGCCCCTTTGGCGTCTTTACCGAGGTAGTGCGAACTCAGCCCAAAGTTCTATTGATGGCAGCCGGAATTGGCGTGGCGCCTATTCGCGCACTAGTTGCATCGATGGCCGCCAAGCCTGGCGATGTAAACGTTCTTTACCGAGTCAAAGACATCAACGATGCGGCGCTCCTTGAAGAGCTCAAAGAGATTTGCAATGCACGCGGATTCGCTCTCACCTTGAGTGACGGGCCATCTGCCGTGGAAAGAGAAAACCTTTCACGCGAAGAGCTAGAGCTTCGCGAAAGGGAAACCATATTGGCCATAGCGCCAGACGTGGTTCACAACGATGTTTTCATTTGCGGTCCAATCGCCTGGTCAAAATCAGTCGAGAAGACCCTTCGAAAGTTAAATGTTCCAAAGCACGCAATTCACTCAGAGGAGTTTGCCTGGTGAGAACCTCAGCATGGATCGCAGTTTCTGCAGTTAGCCTCAGCGCAATCAGTGTTTCTTATGCCAAGGGGGTCGTTCCAGAGGATGCCAACGGCCTCGCGCCCCTAGCACCTGTGGCCACCGGCAACCCGTCTCCGAGTTCAACGGCTGACCCTACTTCGAGTCAAAGTGCAGCCCCTCAGCCTTCGTCCAGTGCCTCTGCTTCAGCCGCCGCGGGTGGTGGCTCGGGAAATAACCCGGCACCCAAGCCGAGCAAGTCAACTGGTTCTTCTGGAAGTTCAGCCAGCTCAACGCCTCCAAAACCCAACCCACCCCCTGCCCCCAAGCCGGTTATCAAGACAGTCAACAGCGATGTAATCAACTACGTCACAAACGGTCTCCAGAAGAATTTGCAGATTTCGGTAACTTTCAGCGACGCCACCATCACAGACATCCAGATTCTCCAGGGTGACACCAATAATGGAATCGGCAAGGCGTATCCGGTGCTGATTCAGGCCGCTATTTCTGCTCAGGGAACCGCTTTTGGAAACTACACGGGTGCTACCTACACCACCAATGCTTTCAAGACAGCGGTCAGCAACGCCATTTCAAAGCGCTAGAAGGCGGAATCGACTAAACGTTTGCCAGAACCGAGGCAAACCCGGGAGTGCTGACCATTCTTCCATCGCGGAAAGTCACTAGCACCAGAGACTTTGTCTCCTGATGTTCTTCGAATTCCACTAGCGTCCTGAGCGCCGAGAGCCCACCCGCGTAAATCGAAGTTGCCCAGATATCGGCGATTACAAGATCTTCGGAGACCACTGTGACCTGAAGTACCTCGTGGTCTTTGGTGAGCTTCCCCTTGGCCCAGATGTGGTCGCCCTTTTCAACAGACCCACTTGTTGCAACCCCACGATAGGGAGAGTCCTCCAAATTGAGAATCATGTTGTTCCCGGCCTTGGCGCTGGCAATCGGGTTTAGGTTTGCCAGGCCCACCCTCCATAGCCAGGATGGTTCCAACTGCGAGCTCAGGTAGATGTCACCGCCAGCGTTGAGAGTGAAGTCATTGAGCCCATTTGATTCCAGATAAAGTGCGGCCCTCTTGGCGGCCCAGGTCTTCACGATTCCCGATGGGTCAAAGTAGTTCTGGTGATTTGTTGCGTCAAACCAGCCGTCAGTGTTCTTTTTCCAGAGCTGGCATTCTTCATATATGTTTCTGAACTCAAGCGGGGCCTCGGCCGAAGTAACTAAGCCGTCGCGCAATTTGCTGAGAAAGGAGTCTGGTTTGTAGAGGCTAAAGGTTTTGTCGGCATCGTGCAGGATTGCGCAGGCAGATTCCACAGAATCTAATACGTCGCGCGAGGCCATTGATGAGTTGACTTGGAAAATGAAATCCATGCCCATGCATGGTTCAACCCACCGAAAAATCGATTTGGACAAAAGTCTAGTTAGTGATCGTGGTCGTCATTTTCGTGGTTATTGCGGACGCCGCCCGCATTGGTTCCACTCGCGGTATTTCCCGTTCCGCTGGCCGCCGTAGACGACGAAGTGTTTCCGGTAGTTCCACTCGCGGTGCCACCTGTTGCGCCGCTTGCTGCGGTAGACGATGAGGTGTTACCAGTGGTTCCGCCCGCGTTAGCAGCTGTTCCGCCTGCCGCTGCTGTAGAAGAAGAGGTGTTACCAGAGGTACCCTGAGCCACTCCGCCAATTGACGCATTTGGATCGTAGGTTTGAGCGGGTGTGGCACTTGGGCTGGCTGGATTGCTTACAACTACATTGTGGGAGCCTGAGCCCGCGTTGTGCCCAATCGCTACAAATCGAGGACGAACACCGGCGGTAGAGACATGGTTTGAAACAGTCCCCTTAACAGGGTTCGCCGCATTGGTAGCTGTGCCCGGGTCGGTTGCCTGAGTAACACCTGGGTCGGACTCCGTTGAGCCCCCAAGATTTACCTCTGGAGAAGAAGTTATTGACGCTGCAGGGCTTAGGAAGGCAAATGCCGAAATCAAACTGGAGACCGCGATGGCGGTGCTTCCCAACTTGCCAACCAGGTCAGATTTCTGGTCTTCGTACACGTAAATGTCGCTGTTTTCCGCTTTACGAGGTTCAAATGTGTTAGCCATATCACAGGTTTACCCTTGTTTTGGGTGTCTTGCAAGCACATTTCAACAGGTTTCGAAAAACTTATTTAGGTTAACCTAACTAGTGTCTGTGAAGTTAATGTAAGACTGTTCTCTACCCCTATGATTTCGATTTGCGCGAGGTTAGACTTTAATATATGTTCAAGGGTTTGAGAATCCGATACATCGCCACTCTGTTGGCAGTCGCTGGCTTACTGGTAACAGCAGTGCAGCCCCACTTTTCGCTACCTTCAACTACCTCCCACCATGGTTTGGTTGCTGAGCGTGGTCCAATCGAATCCATGGACATTCGTGGTGGAATCCACGGTGAGTCGATTCATCCAGGCGCGGGCCCAACTGGCGCGGCTCCGATTGCAAATCAAAAGATTGCCTACAACGGTGGCCCAGTTATGGGCGGCCCAATCAACATCTACCTCATCTGGTACGGAGCCTGGACCGACCCAACTCGCACTTCTCCAACTAGTGGCGAGTCCATCATCACTGATTACTTCAACAACATCGGGGCATCAAACCGAAACATGATCAACTCGGCGTACAGGTACGCCACCGCAATCACTGGAACCAACGTAGTTCTAAAGCAGCAGGTTGCCATACCTGCATCTGCAACTTTTGGGACGAGTAATGGAACGGTTCTTGGAACAACCGGTGTAACCAGCATCGTTAGTTCCGCAATCGCAAATTCCGGTTTGCCTTCGGATGTCAATGGGCTTTACTTTGTGCTCACCGCGGCAGGCGTGTCAGAGACCTCGGGTGCGAATTCTTCGTTCCTCAAAAACTACTGCGGATACCACTCTTATCTCAAGCTCGCTGCGGCTCCTTCAACCCGTCTGAAGTATTCATTCGTTGGTAACCCTGCTGGGGCAAGCCTGGCAAGCTGCAATGGCCAGCCAGGAGCTACTTCGCCAAATGGAAACCCTGGCGTTGACGCCATGATTTCCGTGCTGCAGCACGAGCTTGAAGAGACAATGACTGACCCTGAGCTGAATGCTTTTTGGGATAGCGCTACCGGATCGAACACAGGAAACGAAAACTCGGACATTTGTGCTTGGACATTCGGCTCAAACATATCTAATTCAGTCAGCTTCTCGGCAAACATGTCACTCGGAAGCCGGCAGTATTGGGTTCAGCAGAACTGGTATCCGGGAACCACAACTTCTACTGGTGCTACCGCAGCTTTCACCGGTGGATCTTGTCTTTCTGCATTACCTACCGCCGCTTCTGTGACCAGTTTCGCTCCTACAACAGCAACAAGGGGCTCGGTTGTAACCGTAACTGGAACCAACTTCGGTTCTGCTAGTGGAGTCAAAGTTAACGGTGTTAGTGCCAGCTTTACCCCAGTTTCGGCAACTTCTATCACGCTGACTGTTCCTGCAACTGCCACCGATGGTTACATCGAGGTGACTACTCCCTCAGGGGCGGCCACTTCAAACACCAAGCTTGTGGTTCCGCCTATGGCTCTAACTTCTTTTGCACCAGGATTTGGTCAAGCAGGGGCGTCGGTTACCCTCAGCGGGTCACAGTTTACGGGTGCTAGCTCCGTGACCTTCAACGGTTCGCCAGCCTCATTCACTGTCAACAACGACACCACTATTACCGCAACTGTTCCGTTGACCGCGACAAGCGGCGTGATAACTGTGGTAGCTCCTGCGGGAACCGTTTCTTCAACGGTTCCGTTTGTGCTCACCACCGGTCCAGCTCCAGTGATTACATCGCTTTCTGCCACATCGGGATTCGCCAGGGATTCAATAGTGATTGCGGGATCAAACTTCACTGGCACAACCTCGGTGACCTTCAACGGATTCACGGCAAGTTTCACAGAGAACTCCGCAAGCCAACTCACTGTTTTGATTCCGGTTGGAGCAACCAGCGGTCTGATAAAAGTGAGTACAGCTACCGGGGGATGGGTTTTCTCCGCAGCCAGCTTTACCGTGAAGGCTCCAACAATAACCAGCTTTACTCCAGTAACCGGCTCATCGGGCACTCAAATTACAATCACTGGTACCAACTTTGTGGGTGTGACAGCTGTGACCTTTAACGGAGTAAATGCAACTTCATTCTCTGTATCAAATGCCACCACGATTTTGGCAACAGCGCCCGTTACTGGCGCAACGGGCAAGGTAACCGTTGTCTCCGACTCTGGATCCGCTACGTCGGCAACTAACTTTTCCTACCCAGTGCCAACGCTCACAAGTTTCACTCCCGCAACTGCTGCTAGAGGTGCCACGGTTACCATCACGGGAACAAACTTCAGCAACGCATTTGGTGTGACGTTCAATGGCGTTTCGGCCACATCTTTCAGTGTGGTTTCCGCAACTCAAATCACAGCGGTTATCCCAGATGCGGCAACCACTGGACGTATCGCGGTTGTGGCTCTTGGAGGAACGGTTACTTCTGCAACCAACCTGACTGTCTCTGCACCAACACTCACCAGCTTTACCCAGTCGGTAGCGGTTGGAACCACGGTGACCATTTCTGGAACCAACTTAATTGGAGTTACCGGAGTTACTTTCAATACCACCAAGGCAACTTCTTTCACTGTAGTTTCGTCAACCCAAATCTCAGCGGTGGTTCCAGCTGGAACAACCGCTGGTCGACTTTCAATCACAAGCGCCAGTGGCACAGTGACTTCAACTGGGTCATTCACTCTTGCCTTGCCTACTGTGACTACGGTAAATCCTTCAGCCGTAACCGTGGGTTCGAGCGTTATCTTGACCGGCACCAACTTTGTCGGTGTGACCGCGGTTAAGTTTGGAACTGCGAGCGCAATCACTTACACCGTGAACTCTGCCACGCAGATCACGGTCACCGTGCCCGCCGGCGTTGTTGCCTCCAGCGTTTTTGTCACAACACAAACAGGAACAAATACAACTGGCCGCGCCTACACTTTGGCTGTGCCAACTGTTACGGCCGTTGCGCCGACTACTGTGGCTGTTGGAACTCGGATAACAATCACGGGCACCAACTTCACCGGTGCAACGGCTGTTAAGTTTGGAACCGTAAATGCCCCAAACTTCACCGTGGTCTCTGCAACAAGCATCACCGTGACCGTTCCTAGTGGAATCGTCGCTAGCACCGTCACTGTCACCACTCCTACTGGTCCGGCCTCGGCAGGTTCTGCCTACACAGTATCGGCCGTGTCCGTAACCAACGTTTCCCTAAGCCAGCTCGCAACTGGATCTGCCAACACAGTTGTCATCACCGGAACGGGTCTCACGGGTGCCGCAACTGTTAGGTTCAACGGTGTGGCGGCAACCTCAACCACAGTGACTGCAACCACCATCACTGCCGTTTCTGGTGTGGGTGTGACTGCCGGAAGTATTACGTTTGTGATTGCAGGGGTCACCTACACACTGCCTCCTTACACGGTTATATAGATAGCTAGACGGAGTACAACGCTGTTGTAACTCCCCGATAGCTCAAAGGAGCACAATGTCTCAGCGCCCTCAGGTTCGCCCGGCCACCGAGGGATGGAGCCAGAAGCTAGATGCCGAAGGCAAGCCGCTGCTTGAGTTCACGCCAAAGAAAAAAGGCCTACCTCCGGCCCATTTTGCGGATCTTTCCATCGACGAGAGGGTAGCCCGCGTCAAAGAACTAGGCCTACCAGGTTTTAGGGCCAAGCAACTTGCCACGCACTACTTCAATCACTACAACAGCGATGCGGCAACCATGACCGATCTTCCTGCAAGCAGCAGGGACGAACTGGTCACCCAGCTGATGCCACCTCTGCTTACTGAGGTAAAGCGGCTTCAGACCGACAAAGGCGACACCATCAAGTTCCTCTGGCGTCTGCATGACGGCGCGCTGGTTGAGAGCGTCTTGATGCGCTACACGGGCAGAATCACTCTTTGTGTTTCTTCGCAAGCGGGATGTGGCATGAATTGCCCATTTTGCGCCACCGGTCAGGCAGGGCTAACTCGCAACATGTCGGCTGCAGAGATCGTGGACCAGATTGTTCGGGCGAACAAGGCAATCTCGGAGGGCGAGCTCGGCGGTAGAAAACTCAAGCCCGGCGACGCCCCAGAACGCGTGACCAATATCGTATTCATGGGCATGGGAGAGCCGCTGGCAAACTATGCGCGCGTGATGTCTGCCATTCGAACGATGGTTGAACCACAGCCCAACGGGTTGGGAATGTCCGCGAGAAACATCACCGTTTCCACTGTTGGGCTGGTACCCGGAATCGAAAAACTTTCAGACGAAGACTTGCCTCTGACTTTTGCGCTTTCCCTACACGCACCCGACGATGAGTTACGAGACGAACTCATTCCCGTGAACTCAAGGTGGAAGGTGGACCAAGCCATCGATGCCGCCTACGGCTACTACAAAAAAACTGGTCGCCGAGTGAGCATTGAGTATGCACTCATCAAAGACATGAATGACCACGGCTGGCGAGCGGACCTCTTAGGGCAAAAACTAAACGCGCGCGGCAGGGGCTGGGTGCACGTAAATCCCATACCGTTGAATCCAACCCCGGGCTCAATCTGGACTGCATCAACCAGCGAAGTCACCCGAGAGTTCGTTTACAGATTAGAAGCAGCAGGTATTCCTACGACTTTGCGCGACACCAGAGGCAAGGAAATCGACGGAGCTTGCGGTCAATTGGCGGCTGCAGACAAATGAAAATCTATAAAAAATTTCTGATTGTCGCCGTAATCGCTGCGACATTTTCTCAGGTGGCCACCGGAGCATTTGCTCAAGACCAGAGAACTTCGAACCAAGAAGCTGCAACCGTGCGGGTTACAGCAATGTCCTATTCGCCGGATGTGGACAAAACCATCAGAATGATTGCCAAAAGAATTGGAATCAAACTCAGGCATCCAAGCAAAAAGGTCTGGTTGTTGACAGGCCAGGTAAGGCAAATCCAATCCTTCCACAGCATGGCAGGCGGTTTAGGCCTCACCTTATCTGGTAAGTAGTTGCCCTGCAGTTCTAGTAATCTGGAGGCTCAGGCTCGCTTCGTTAGAAGGTAGCAAAGTGAGCTATGTATTTTGGCAATCTGGCACAGGGGTAGTGTTTCTATGAATTTCCCAATCAAAAAAAGTTCTTGGAAAACATTCGTAATTTTCCTGATTTCGCTGGCAATTGCAGTTGGCGGACTCTCCCCGGCCCGAGCGGTGGTTTTTGCCAGCCCATTCTTGGCGTCTATTACCCCTTCAAGCGGTCCCGACATCGGTGGAAACACCATTCGGTTGATTGGATCCGACTGGGATACCGTAAACGGGTTGACGGTAAATTTCGCTGGAATTGCGGATGTTGCGGTTCCTGCGGCGGCGGTCTATCAAGACGTTTCGAGCACCAATAATTACGTTGATGTAGCAGTTCCGCCGCACTTGAGTGGCGGACCCGTGCAGGTTAAAGTTGTGAACTTTGGTGGAGCGCAAACCGCTACAGCCCCTTACACCTATTACGCATCATTCCCAAACTTCTCCCAAGACAAGACAGTTGGTGGATCAGCCGCGGTTGATATCAACCTCAGCCCCGCAACCGGATGCTTGTCCGCGAGCCCTTGTGGCTTCACGCCGAGTTCAACAGTTTCCGCCACTGTGGGTGGCAACGTACTTGCAACAAGTTTTACTACCAGCACCGACGGCGGCGGAAATGTAACTGGCATCACAGTTCACATGCCTATTCACCACCCCGCTTTTGCTACTCGAGGCACCCCTGACGTGGCAACAATCGTTGTTGACAATCACAATGGCAACACTGCATCCGGAACCTACACCTATTACGAAGACCCGAGCATCGCCTTTTCGCCAAGCACCGTTGCGGCACCCGTTAACTCGCCCTTGACCACCATTCAGTTGAGTCACCCCGGTGGTCCGTGTACCTCCTGGTCAACCAGCGGAAATCTCCCCACCGGTTTGGTTTGGAATTCGGTAACGGAAACCATTTCCGGAACTGCTCTTGTTGCGGCCGCACCATCAGTTTTCACCGTCACCTGCACCAATAGCGTGATCGGAGCCAGTAGCCAGGCCTCTCTAACGCTGAGCTCTGCCAAGCTGGTGCAGAGTGTGACTTCATTTAGCCTGACTGGTGCCTCGGGAAGCGCACCCAGCTATTCCATCAACTACGGGGCAACGGCACCTACCATCAGCGTCACAAGTAACCACGGTAACCCTTACGTGGTCACCTCGAATGATCCGGCGGTGACGGTGGTGAATAACGTGATTTCAATCAACGGGGCTACCACCGGAGCAACACTCACCGCTCACCTGCCGGAGACTCTCACCTACGGCGCTTCAGATCCGGGCACAGACCCAACAATCACCTTGGTTGTCAATAAGAGCAACCAAAGCATCAGCCAGTTCACGCTCACCGGGGCAACGGGCACGGCACCAAGTTATTCTGCAACCTTTGGCACCACCGGAATCACCTACCTGGTTCGCGCCTTGCCACTAACTGGAGGCGGAAACGTATCCGTCACCTCAAATGACGCCTGCGTTACTATCGGTGCAAATAGCTCGGTGACTTTGAGCTGTGTGCCGAATGCTGGAGCTGGGGGCACCGCCACACTCACCGCTAGCGTTACGGGAAACAGCAACTACAACGGGCCAATAACGCAGGATGTTTCACTGGCGGTTACAAAGGGCACACTGGGTGTGAACTTCACACCGGCAACGATGATGGTTGTTGGTGGTGCCAGTCAGGATTTGGCAATCCATGCCACGCTCACTCCGGTAGGAATCGGTGCCCCGTACGTCATTACCTATGCTGTCGATCCAGCCAGCTCCGCGGTTTGCTCCCTGCAGGGTCACATTGTCACGGCGCTCGCGGTTGGAACCTGCATAGTTTCAGCAAGCGCTGCGGGCGACAACAACATGAATGCGTCATTGGTGGTTGTCAAAAACATCACCATCGTGGCCCGTTCCACTCAGATTCTTACCTACAGCGGAATTGCTGCAGCGTATAAATATGGTGACGCGGACGTTAGTTTTTCGGTCACCGACCTGTTTGGTAACCCGCTGACCGTTACTGCTGGCAGTTCAACGGTTGGAACCATATCTGGCTCGGGGAACTCATTCGTGCTGCACATTACTGGTGCCGGCACGCTCCAGATAACCGCAAGCGACCCTCTGACTCAGACAACCAAGACCTTTTCAGTCGCGATCTCCCCAAAGACTGTGACTATTGGAGATTTCTTCGCGAGCGTCTCGGCAGCAGGGGAGGTTACGTTCGATCCGGCACCGGTGATTGGAGCTGTCAACGGGGACGCCGTCCACGTTGATGCCAGCCAGGTACTCGCTAGCTATGGAGCAAATGGCCTACTCAGCTGGACGGGAAATTTCTTGCTAGCGGGATTTAACGCCCCAAATTATGTCTTGAGCGCGCAACCTATTTCAATCCCCGTGTATGCGGCCGTTTTCTCAGTTAGTCCAAATGTGGGTTCCCTGGTTGGTGGCAACAAGGTTGCTATTAGGGGAGTTGGGTTTACCTCGGCCACAAGCATTTCTTTTGGTGGCATGCTTGCCGCCAGCAGTCAGTTTGTGAACCCAGGACTTATCTACGCCATAACGCCAGTTCACAACGCGGGACTGGTGCCTCTTGTGGTGAGCAGTCCGGGCCACGGCCCTCTAACCCTGCAAAATGGTTTTGAGTTCAAATCATTACCCGCCACGATCCTCTCAGTCACCCCTACAGCGAGCAGTGTGCTTGGGGGTGGGACCTTCAAGATAGTTGGTGAGAACTTTACGCCAGAACTGACTGTCACCTTGGATGGAATTGGTATTCAGGTTGTTGGCCTTACTCCAAACGAGATCTTGGTTGTTGTGCCACCGCACGCTGCAGGAAAAGTGACTCTGGTGGTCACAAACCCAGGCCTTGCACCAACCCAGTGGGCATCTGACTTCGTGTACTCGTACCCCGTGACAGTCGATCCGTTTTCACCGATAAGGGCTTGGAATTCTGGCGGGTTGAAGGTAACTCTAACGGGGAACAGGTTCTCAACAGGAGACCAGGTTCACGTTGGTGTAGCATTGGCCGATTCAATAGTGGTCTTGGATGCAAAGACAATCAGCTTTGTCATCCCGGTTACAGCAATGACAGGCGCAGTGGATCTTGTTGTCACAGGAACCGATGGTGTCACAGCGACAATCCCTGGTGCAGTCGTACTTTACAATAGCCCAGGCCTCACCATTCGGTACTCAGGTACTGCACAGGCTGTTGCCAAAAAGTATGAGTCGCTGGTTGCTAAATTCGTGGGTCAGGTTAAGAAATCATCGATCAAAGTGACCGCTCTAAGCATTCACGCGTTCACCAAGGGACCCAACCCTTCACGAGCTGAAAAAGCGCTTGCGCTCGCTCGGGCAAAAGTTCTTAAGGCCGCACTGATGAAAGCTGGTTTGAAACTCAAATTTGCTCTCTCGGTGAGCTCCGGAAGCGGCAAACTTTCTAACGTGGCATCCATTGGAGCGCAGTAGCCTGATGTTATCTCGTGCCGATTGCCAAGCCGCGAGGCTACAAAAGGGGTAAACCCTAACAATAACTTTGGAACAACCTGGCCTAGATGGTAAGTTTAACGATATGGCTCAGGACTGGGTCAACTTTATTAGGGGTAATAAAGTGTGCCGTTGCTTTTGGAGCGCGGAAACTTTCTTTCGCCTAGTAAATCAAAGCAGGATGTGTGGCCGATTCCACTCTCTTAGGAATAGGTAAAAGTGTTTAGAAAGCTTCGCAGCCTGCTGGATTCCAGTTCAAAACCAATGGCAAAAACCGCAACAAACTCAGGTAGGGGTACCTTGTTTAATCGTTCAAATCGCCGTGTTTCAACTTACGTAGCAATGCTGGCAACGGCGCTGATGGTTGTTTTTGGAGGCGTGGCTGCTATAGCAGCGACACCGGTTGGAAACATTGTTATAACCACTAGTAACTCCAATCCGCCAGTCAATGGCGAGACTCAGGCAAATGTCACCGATGCAGGTGTGCCGGGAGACACCATTGTCATCACCTCAAACTTCCCTCTGACCGGTCCGGTAAACGTTGTCTTCTCCAAGGCTGACGGCACATCCCCTACCACGGTCCAGGTTCCTGGCCCAGCCGCGACTTTT
>Ga0007791_10000616_pt1 | contig 11703 bp, 13 predicted proteins | sample CryBogmetaGMA05M_FD_60368 | JGI IMG/M metagenome (GOLD analysis project Ga0007791, IMG submission 60368) | Freshwater microbial communities from Crystal Bog, Wisconsin, USA - MA0.5M | ecosystem: Environmental > Aquatic > Freshwater > Lake | place: Crystal Bog, Wisconsin, USA | collected 2009-07-06 | reverse complement strand
GTGATGTCCAGAACGTGACCAACGCTGAGGTTGTGCATGGCTACCGAGCCACCGCGAGAGTTCCTCACCTGGAAGACCGCAATCTTGAGTTCGCTCAGATCTTCAGAGTGACTCACCACCGAGTACGACCTGCGAGTTGGCTCACCATCGATGGAAATCATTAGGTCAATGTGGGAACCTGCTCCGGCTTTTGCGGGATTCGATTGGCGAATGGTGAACTCTTTGATTCCCTCCGCCACCTGGATTATGGATGTGACGGTTCCCTTTTGCCAGACTTCATTGTTGGTTGCAGCCATTATTCAGCCGGCCATCCGGCTTCTGGGCGAGTACCAAGTCTTCCCTCTGCTTGCAGGGCTTTCTCCAAAAGTCGACGAACCCACATCCCACCCGCATCGATGTTTAGGTTGTAGAACTCGTAATCGGGGTTGGCGTTGATTGCCTCCTGTTGGGCGCGGAGCATGACCTCGTCCTCGCCGAACACGCGCGTTACGCCATCACGCAGCTGAGTTGTAATGAGCTGCGAGTCTTGGCGGTAGTTGCGCTGGAACGACCAAAAGTAGTGCGTTGTGGTGGCAGTCTCTGGCGTCATTGTGTTCATCACGTACCCGTTCACACCTTGACTGCGATCACCCTCCGGCGCGCCGGTTCCGGCTTTGGCCACACCGACATCGATGCAAACCGTTGACGGTGCCTGGAAGTGAATGATCTGCCAACGATCCACCTGCCCGTTGTAACCGGGGAACTTATCGTTGATGTTCTTCTTCCAGAACGGTGGGGGATTGATGCCGCGCATCCAGCGGGTTACGGTCACAGTCTTGTCGTCGTGGGTGGTGATGAAATCGGATTCGCTAAGCTCCGCCTGACCAATGCTGGAGCCGTGAACGAACTCCTCGTGGGTGAGGTCCATCAGGTTGTCAACGATTAGCTGGTAGTTGCAATCTGCGTGGATCAACCGACCGTCTCCCGCCCAATCCGGGTGATCCATCTGGTGCATGTCAGGGATGAGGTCAGGATTTGCCAGGGCGGGGTCGCCCAGCCAAACCCAGATGAAACGGTACCTGGCCACGCAGGGGAAGGACGGAACGGTTGCGCTTGGGTTGATGGTTTCCTGCGCGGGCATTGAAACGCATCGCCCAGCCGAGTTGTAAACGATGCCGTGGTAAGGGCACTGGATGCCGTCTTTGCCAACCGGCTTGCCCATGGAGAGCGGTGCCAAGCGATGCCAACACGCATCCGCAAGGGCAACAGGCTGACCGTCTTCAGTGCGGTAAATAGCAAGGGGGCGATCCAGAATGCGGCGCGCCATGGGTGTTCGTGTGACTTCGTGGTCCCAGGCCGCCACGTACCAAGCGTTCAAAGGAAAGTTGGTGATCTTTGTGGTGGTTGTACTGCCCAGATTTGTTGCAGCCATATGTGCTCCCTCAGACCGGATCAAACATCGATGTTTGTTTCATAGTAGGTCTTCGGATTCTGAATTCGAATCCGAGGCGCATACACCTACTATTCGGGCTTCTTATTCGTAGCCCAAGAATTTACGCGGCCTTAAGACACGAACCTCTTGAGCGGACGCGATTTCACTCAAAACACCTAGTTTTCTGATTTCCAACCAAGTAGATTGTCTGAAAAGTGGTTGGCGCTGCAAGTTAGGTGAGATTTTGAAGTTCGCGATCAAGCATCTGGAGCATTCCAGGATTGACTCCCTGAGCGACGGAATATTCTCCATCGCCCTCACGCTACTTGGGTTCGACCTCATTGGAGCGGTCAAGACCACGGCTGAGGGTCATGACCTAAATGCCTCACTGCTAAAACAGTGGCCAGTTTTTTTCTCGTTCCTTCTGGGATTCTTTGTCTTGTACGCCATTTGGTATGAGTATCACGCCACATCGCAGTACATAGTAGGCACTTCAGCACTAATCATCTGGACTCACGGATTCACACTGCTTTGCGTCAGCATGGTTCCATTTGGCACAGCGCTTCTGGGTGAAAATATCAACACGCCAAATATGTCCTGGGCGGTTTTTTATTTTGGGCTAATCCTTTTTGGAGATAAACCCGTTGCGGTTTTGCTCGGATACTTCACTATTCGCAAGGGCGGTTACATACTCACCGATGACGCACCCGTGAGCCCAGAAGCTTGGGGACGCATGGGAAGGATTTGGTATTCAATGCTCAGCGTCTACGGTGCGGTGGCAATGTCTATCTCATTGGTTTATCCTTGGGCAGCTTTGGCCCTGTACGGAGTGTACCTATTCTCCAAACTGAATCCAATTGCGACCCTCAACTCGTCGGCAAGACGCATCAATCGAGTGATCAACCTTGGCATTGAAGAGGAGGAGAAATCCAAGAAGAGCTAAAAGACCAGCTTCTTGAATCTTTCTGCAATCAAAAGGTAGCCCTCCGCGTTTGGATGGAGGCCGTCCGGCATCAGGTGAGAGTCGGCGGCCGAGAAGAGCTGCAAGCCATCGATGTATTCCAGGTTCGCCTCGGCTCGTCGAGAAACCACGTCGGCCAGGATTTCTCGGGCGCGAACCAGGGTGAGCTCTTTTACCCAATCGATTCCGCTCGGCTTAGAGCCTGTCGCTTTGCCGTCTGGAGCCGCAGAGGTTGGGCCCGGGTTGGTTTCGTGCCCCTCGCAATAGATAGGTGAAATCAAAACCACACGAGTCTCGGGTTGCTGCTCCCGAATTATGTCAAGCAAGCCGTGAACCGCGGAGATAAAAGTTCGCTCTGTCATGGTGGCACCGTTGACCACGTTGATACCCAGTTTCAGAGTGATCAGGCCTGCCGGCCAAGCGGCGATGGTCCGCGCAGCAAAATGCTCCAGGTTGCATGACCCGGCTAGTCCGAGGCTGTAAAGATCCAGCCCCTCATCGATCGCCACCCTGGTGGGCCAGACGCCCAGCGGATTGTCCGCCTCCATGCTGTGGCTGATTGATGAGCCATAGTGCAACCAGCGCTTCTTAGAGGGCGCGCCTGGTTCCAGGGGCGCATTGGCTTCTAAGCCGATCAACTCAACTTCGCAGTTGTGTGGAAGCCAGATGGATACCTGCCGGACATCAGGGCTCGTTGCCTCTAGCGTCTCGGGCAGGTTGAAGGTGGCAACGGAATTCTCCCCGCGGACCAGCTCTGGATTATCTGGTCCAGTCCAAACTCGAACATCGCCGTTGCTGTGTGAAATAGATTCTTCAAAACCCTCGCAGGAAATCGAAATCGTTGAAGCCCCGGGATTATCAACGCTTTCGGGTGCATCCAGCGTTGCGCGGTAGATAAGTGAAATCTGAGTTGCGGATGTGGCCAGCAAAAGCCGCACACCTGAACCCTGCTTGGCCACCTTGCCGGTGAGCGCGTCGTGCTGATGGTGCAGTTCCGTCCAGGCGGGAAGTCGCGAGAAAGTCAGGCCCATCGATGATTCAGTGACCTGGGCAACACCTCTAATCGAGGCGGTAATCAGTGCTTTGGTTTGGGCGTCCATTTGGCAATAGTAAACCCGCGTGCGTTTAGTCTTGGTTCTATGAGGCGCGACGAAGCAGGTACCAGCCGATCGGGCGCAAGTGGAAAATCTGGTGGCGCCAAGGTTGAGATCAGGAACGCAAACAACCCCGGTTGGAGCGGCAAGGTAGATGCCATCAAGTATCACGCCATGCGAGACGCCATTTTGCGCGTTACTCCCAGGGGTGCACCGGGCATGAACCAGGTTGAAATCCGCAACAAGGCAGCCTTCCACCTTCCGGCGCACATCTTTCCAAACGGCGAGAAGAGCGATTGGTGGTGCAAGTGCGTTTTACTGGATTTGGATCACAAGGGTGACCTGGTTCGGGAAAAAGAAGCCCGGCCAATCCGCTGGCATCGCCCATAAATCTAAGGTTTTCGGAGCGGCACCTACTCGACTCGAGCAAGCTTTGCGGCAATGCTAAATCCAAATAGGGGAAACAGGTTCATTGGTGTAATCAAAAGAAAACCAACTACACCGTAGCTAAGGATTCCAATAAAGCCCATCGAGGCTAAAGCTATGAAAACGAAAAAAAGAACGCCTGCAAACCCAAGCCAAAAAACTGTCCGAAAAATGCGCCCTTTTAGTTCTTTTAGATTCCTACTCGGCTTATTGCTAAGCCACAACTGAACCACTAGAAACCAAAACCCAGCCACTACAGCCATGCAAATTGCAGCCGAAGGCAACATCCATGGATTGAGCACTCCTGCATTGGTGAAGTCCTTGTAAAGAGTTAGAGGCGAGGTTGCCCAAACAGCCATTAGTACTCCGAGAGTCCAGCTGGTTATTGCCATCCAAGCACTGGTTTTTCTGAGTCTGTTTATCTGTTCGTCAGTAAGTTTTGCTGCGTTAACGGAAACCTTCTGCTCGTTCATTTTCCATATCCCCCCGGAAATTAAAAGGTGAGAAAAGGATACTCCCAGCACTCGAGTAATCTAGAAGCCGCAACGAACTGGGAGCAAAGTGACAACTACGGCCAAGTATCCAACCGACTACATTTGGGCGGCACAGGAGAGTTTCCTACTTCAGCTTGAGGTTCTAGACCAGCAACCCCTTCCCGCCGCAGTTGAAAAGTATTACCTACGTAACCTGTTGATCTCGCTAGACCGCCATTTCGCGCGCCGCGACCCAGCAAGTGAAAAAACTGGTGGAGCACTCCAGGAATTGCGCGACGCAGCCGAACTCTTTTTGCACGATGCCAAAGCACCTCTCGCACGTATTTACTTCGATGAACTTCTAAACGAGGCCTTTGCAGAGCTCGCCTCAACCTTTGCAGAATAGGAACCCAAATGAAGCACGATTTTCTCTACTCGGTGGAACGCGAATACAGCGCATCGATGGCCGATGTTTGGCACGCCTGGACCGATGCGGCGGCTCTTGAGAGCTGGTATCACCCGGCGGATCTGGCGAACGTGCCAGGAATTTCGGCTTCGGAAGTTCGAGTTGGTGGCAGGTGGAGCATCGCCGTAGACGTACCTCAGTACTCCATGGTTGCCTACTTCTTCGGGCTCTATACGGCCATCGATGAACACAAGAAGCTGACCCACACCATGTGCTACACCCAAGACGCCGCTGAGTTTGCCGCCAAGGACGACACCGCTCCTTACCACATTGTGGGTGTGGACTTTGAGGACCGCAAAGGAAAAGTGTGGGTCAAGTTCAGCCAGTTTGGTGAAATGCCAGCGGAGCAGATTCCGCAGACTCAGGCAGGCATGGAGAGCTACTTTGATTCGCTTGAGGGTTTCCTGGCAAATTAGCAATCGGGCAATAACTATCCAAATGTTTTAGATATCCGAACTTCAAGGATTGTTTTTCACCGGGGTCGTGTTACATTTCTCCAAAGCTTTATAACTCAACCTTGAAAGGGGAACCAAGATAATGCACAAACTAACCAGACTTGCAGGCGTGGCAATCCTTGCCACTGCTGCGCTTTTGCTTACCGCTTGTGGCTCAAGCAGCTACATGGCGCTTAAGACCAGCCTCAGTGTCACGGCAAAGGGCACCATGAATCTCTCTGGATACTCAGCAGACAGCACAGACGTAAGCTCCGACGCCTTCGACTTCGGTATTCCAACCGGTGCGCCTCGAGTAATCCCAGCTGGATCAAACGGTAAAGCCACCATCGATCTAGCCTTTACCTACGACGGCGGTAACTGGAATGTAAACGGTAACTACAAGGATGGCGCTGTTCAGTTCAAGTTCAAGGGTTACGCACTTTTTGCTGCTGCCGAACTGTACATGTGCGGACTTGGCCCTTGCGGATCGCCAATAAACAGAAGTTTTGCCACGGCTTTGAGCAATTCACAGCCAAGTGGAATCTCGCTCAGAGGTGGCTCATGCGTTCCTGTCATTACTCACTATGAGAGCACCAACCGCGCAATGCCAGGAACAGGCTATGCACTGTTCAAGGTCTGTGATGCTCCTGTGAATGGTGTTACCCCGTTGGGCAACTTCCCTAATGGTGGTTCTTACACTGGCCCTGACTACGTAAAGGTCTACATTCCGTTCGCAATGTCTGGAGACCAAGAGCCATTCGCTTATTACCTGAGTGGTGGAACCCTCTCGGGTAGGGAAAGCAACGTTTCGGTCTCTTTGACTGGGCCAAGCATCGACCCATCATATTCTCCAACTCCGATTTACCCATCTCCAACCAGCTCTCAACCAGCTCCACCTAGCTTGATTCGCTAACTGAGCTAACTAAAAAGCCCCGATGCTGCGCATCGGGGCTTTTTCTATTTTTGAATCAGTTGGGCAGATTAGCTTCTATTAGCTCAATCACTGCCTGATCATCCGGCTTGGTGGTTGGTCTAAAACGGTGGATTTCTCCGTTTGGCAGCACCAGAAACTTCTCAAAGTTCCACATCACGGGCCCAGCAAGTCCGGCGCGGTCCTTTGTCTTGACCAGCGTCTTGTAAAGCTCTGCACGGTCTTTACCGTTTACTTTTACCTTGCTGGTCATTGGAAAGGTGACACCCCAGGTGGTTGAGCAGTACTCAGCAATGTCACCGTCGGTCTTGAGTTCTTGCTTGAACTGATCTGATGGAACTCCCAAAACGGTGAAACCACGGTCTGAGTATTTCTTTTGAAGAGCCTCCAGCGCTTCATATTGCGGGCTGAGGCCGCAACGCGATGCCACGTTTACCACCAGAACCAACTTGCCGGCAAAATCGGAGAAGTTGGCGGCTGTGCCGTTCAACATGGTCAGGGGAGCGTTGATTGAGGTCATGTTTTCAGGTAACAGGGCAAAACGACTTTATAGTCCTAACGGGAAGAATTCCGCACACCTCGTAACAGAGCGAAACTCAGTTTGGCGATGGAACCGCAATGGTTCAAGATTGTGTAAACAACTAGTCCTAACTCAAAGCTTCTTTCCAATACTTCAGGAGTCGCCATGTCTAAGTTTTCTAAGTTAGCCGCCCGTGCGGCAGCTCTCATCGTTGCCGCAACTATTGTTGGTTCGGCTTCAGCCTGCGCAAGTTCCCCAGCGGAAACCAGCGCCACCGGTGAACTGCCAACCGTAACCGCAGGCAAGCTCACCATCGGTACCGGTAACCCTGCGTATTCGCCTTGGGTGCTGGATGACAAGCCAGAATCAGGCAAGGGGTATGAAGCCGCAGTGGCTTACGCCGTGGCCAAGGAGCTTGGCTTCAAAGCAAGCGACGTAGTTTGGGTTCGCACAACATTTGATGAGGCCATTGCGCCAGGTGCCAAAAACTTTGACTTCAACCTGCAGCAGTACAGCATCACTCCAGACCGTGCCAAGAATGTGGACTTCAGCTCTCCGTACTACGAGACCACTCAGACCGTGATCACCGTAAAGGGCAGCAAAGCAGCGGGTGCCACGAGTTTGGCCGACCTCAAGGGATTGTTGCTTGGCGCTGCCACCGGAACCACTTCTTATTCGGCGATCACCGATGTAATCAAACCAACCCAGAAGCCTCTTGCCTTCAACAGCAACGATGACGCCAAGGCTGCTCTCGGTAGCGGTCAGGTAGACGCAATCGTGGTGGACCTGCCCACAGCCATTTACCTAACTGCAGTTGAACTCAAGGGTGGAGTAATCGTTGGACAGCTGCCAACCGCCGCCAAGGGCGACCAGTTTGGCTTGGTTCTTGACAAGGGAAGCAAACTAACCGCGGCTGTTACCAAGGCCGTTGACACCCTCCGCAAGAACGGCACCCTTGCAAAGCTGGAGGCCAAGTGGCTAACAGCTAGCGCTGGGGCACCGGTGCTGAAGTAACGAGTTTTACAGAAACTAGTGCAGCTACTCGCTGTTAGATTTATTCAATGTCTAGCGAGAACGCCCGGTTGGGTCAGCCAAGTGAAATTGAGCTGGCTCGCCGGGCTTTTCGTTTAGGTCGCCAGCGCAGATCCACCTGGATTTCCATCGCGAGCACGCTAGCTTTTGCTGCTCTTGTTTGGCTTGGTCTCGCAACTTCGCCTGGCTGGGCCAGGGTGCAACAATCGTTTTTCAGCATCGATGTTATGGTTCAGGCCATCCCAACGGTTCTAGATGGCTTGTGGTTGAACCTGAGGGTGTTGTTTTGGTCATCGGTGGGGGTCTTGGTTTTTGGCCTCACGCTAGCTCTGCTTCGAACCCTTCGAGCGCCAATCTTCACCCCGGTGAGACTTTTGGTGCGAGGCTACGTTGATCTCTTTAGGGGCATTCCGCTAATCATTGTTCTTTACCTGGTGGGGTTTGGAATTCCGGGACTTCGGTTAGAGTTCCTCGGCCGGGTTCCCGCCGAGGTTCTGGGAACGGTTGCTTTGATACTCACATACTCGGCTTATGTGGCGGAAGTTTTTCGCGCGGGCATCGAAGCGGTCCATCCATCCCAGCGACTTGCAGCCAGGTCCCTTGGACTCACCTATGCGCAATCAATGCGCTTGGTTGTTCTTCCTCAGGCACTTCGCAAGGTTGCACCTCCGCTGATGAATGACTTTGTCTCATTGCAAAAAGACGTTGGACTGATCTCGGTTTTGGGTGCGGTTGATGCCGTTCGCGCTGCCCAAATTCAGGTTGCTCATTTTGCAAACTTCACTCCTTACGTGGTTGCCGGTCTCTTGTTTGTGCTTCTGGCCATTCCCACGGTTCGACTCACCGACTGGATTAGTGTGCGTCTTGCAAAGCGAGAACAGGCAGGGGGAGTGCTTTGACAAACTCAGCCGCTGCCGGCTTTGAACCCCTGGAAAATCTGGGACCGCAGATTCTCAACGTTCGCGGCCTGCACAAAGCTTTCGATGACCGCCAGGTGCTAAAGGGCGTGGATCTGGAGCTTTACCGCGGGCAAATCGTTGCCCTAATAGGTTCATCGGGATCCGGCAAGTCCACGTTGCTTAGGTGCATCAACCTCATTGAGCAAGTCACCGATGGCCAAATCTTCCTGAACGATCGAGACATAAGCGACCCAAACGTTGATCAAGACGAGGTCCGGCGTCAGATTGGTCTTGTTTTTCAGGCCTATAACCTGTTTGCTCACCTGAGCATTCTGGAAAACATCACATTGGCCCTTCGAAAGGTTCAACGCGTTACCAAGGCAGAGGCGAATCATCAGGCCCTGGCGCTGCTGGATCGAATCGGCTTGGCCGACAAAGCCGATAGCTACCCGGACAAGCTAAGTGGCGGGCAGCAACAGAGAACGGCAATCATACGAGCCGTTGCTCTAAATCCTGCTCTGCTGTTGCTAGACGAGGTAACCAGCGCTCTGGATCCAGAGTTGGTGGGCGAAGTCTTGGAACTGATTAGAGACCTCAAGGCACAAGGCACATCAATCGTGATGGCCACTCACGAGCTCAGTTTTGCTCGTGACGTTGCAGACTGGGTGGTCTTCTTGGATGGTGGACAGGTGATTGAAGAGGGCCCGGCGTCCGAGTTTTTTGGAAACCCTCAGCACCCGCGAACCAAAGAGTTTCTGACCCGGCTCAACAGGAGGTCCTAGTTTGTCAGACGAAATTCGCAGAGTTGCCTCGGCCCTTTACAATCAAGCCTTTGAAACCTACGAGGCGGGGGACAATCCGCTCTTGGCCACGGAACTAGCCGCCACGTCATTGAACCTCTGGCGCCAAATCGGCACCGATCAAAACCTAGCCATCGGTTGTTGGCTGTATTCCAGAACGCTGGTGCAGGGCGGTGCGGACATGCTTGCTTTGGCGGCCATTAAGTCCGCTTTGGCCCACGTTGAAGCCATGGATGAACCGTCGGATTGGCTGGTGGCTTCGGTATTGGAGGGCTATGCCCGCGCGCTAAATGCGGCCGGCGTTCCGGAGGCGGTTTCCGCCATAGAGCAGGCCGCCGCGGCCATCGATGCCATTGAAAATCCTGATGACAGAGCCCTCATTGCCGGTCAGTTTGCCGATTTGAAACAACACTGAGCAGGCCAAAACTTTGGGTTCTCTGCGAGTCTGAACTTATTTGCGGTTTGCAACCTAGACTTGGGGCATGACCGTTTTGACCAGCCGTCAAACGGCTTCCCAGTTCTCAGAAATCTTGTCGCGCGTAAAAGCAGCCGGGCTACTGAAAAAGAAGCCAAGTTTCTACGTAATTCGGCTAATCGTTATTTCCGCAATCGCTTCAGGACTCTGGGTTGCCAGCGGTTTCTTTGGTGTCCTGCACTCTCAGCACGGGGCTTGGATCATCGGCGGTTTTGTAATGGCCGCCCTGCTAGGAATCCTCAGCGCTCAGTTTGGCTTCATTGCCCATGAGGCAGCTCACCGTCAAATATTCAAGAGCAATAAGGCAAATGACTGGATGGGATTGGTCCTTGCCAACCTATTTGCAGGGCTCAGTTACGGATTTTGGCAACGCAAGCACAACAAGCACCACCAGAAGCCCAATTTCATAGGCGAAGACCCAGATATTGCCATTCGCGTCCTGGCTTTCACGGTTGAGTCACGAGACGCCAAGAAAGGCGTTGAGCGCTGGTTTACCGACCGTCAGGGCTACCTCTTCCCGCTGCTACTGCTTTTCACCGGCTTCGACCTGTTGCTAGACAGCTTTGCCAGTTTGAAGCGCTCCACCAAAAGCAAGAAGATTCGCGCCTTGGAATTTGGGCTGATGCTGGTTCGACAGACTGCGCCTTACATTGTCATGACCTTGATGTTCGGTTGGCTCTGGGCAATCGCACTTTGGGTTGTCATGATGCTCACTTTTGGCTTTTTCATGGGTGCCGCGTTCGCGCCAAACCACAAGGGCATGCCTTTGGTGCCACATGGCTCCAGGATTGACTTCTTTCACCGTCAAGTACTAACCAGTCGGAATATCAAGGGGAGTTGGCTCAAGGACAACCTAATGGGCGGACTTAACTACCAGGTGGAACACCACCTGTTCCCATCGATGGCTCGCCCAAACCTGATCAAGGCTCACAGCATTGTTGTTCAGTACTGCCGCGAGCAGGGAATCACGCTCGTTGAAATGAACCTTTTGGCCAGTTACAAGGTGGTCATCGACTATCTAAACAAGGTTGGGCTGAGCAAGAACTCGGATCCATTTGTGTGCCCGCTAGTTGGCGAGTTCAAGCCCGTCTTCTAGGCTTCCGATAGCAACTTTGGCTGGCCTGGAGAATCTCCGAAATGGTTCTCAGGATTAGCTGATTTCGCACCAACTAGGCATTCAAGTGCTGGTTCTGCTCGTTTACCAGCCGTGCGTAAACCCCATTTGCCGCAAGTAGCACATTGTGAGTGCCCTGTTCAACGATTCGCCCACCATCGATGACAAAGATCACGTCGGCATTCACCACGGTGCTCAGGCGGTGGGCAATTGCGATAGTGGTGCGATTGGCCGTGGCAGCGTCTAGCGTTGCCTGCACGATCCGCTCGCTGGTGGTATCCATGGCGCTGGTGGCTTCGTCCAGGATTACTACGGGTGGATCCTTCAAAAGAACACGGGCGATTGCAATTCGTTGTTTTTCTCCACCGCTCAGCCGATAACCTCGCTCACCAACAAGGGTTTCATAGCCCAAAGGGAAACTCATAATGGTGTCGTGAATGTTGGCGGCTTTAGCCGCTTCTTCAATCTCGGTATCGGTGGCATCCGGTTTGGCGTAGGCCAGGTTTTCCTTGATGGTGGCAAAAAAGAGGTAAGTTTCCTGGTTCACGATTCCGATGTTCTCAACTAGGTCGGTGTGCTTCAGGTTCTTGATGTCTATGCCTGCAAACTGAATCGAACCCGATGTGGCGTCGTAGAAGCGAGGCACCAGGTAGGCGATGGTGGTTTT
>Ga0007791_10000612_pt1 | contig 11723 bp, 7 predicted proteins | sample CryBogmetaGMA05M_FD_60368 | JGI IMG/M metagenome (GOLD analysis project Ga0007791, IMG submission 60368) | Freshwater microbial communities from Crystal Bog, Wisconsin, USA - MA0.5M | ecosystem: Environmental > Aquatic > Freshwater > Lake | place: Crystal Bog, Wisconsin, USA | collected 2009-07-06 | reverse complement strand
AGGTAGCCATTCAATAAGGTTATCTAATGCTTGCTAGACCCGCCTAGGCGGATGCTCGCTCTGCAACACGGGGAAGGCTCTGTAAAGAGTTCGTAACATGCCGTGGGTAAGATTTAGGACAATGTCCAAAACCGTTGTAGATAGTCGTGTGAACCCTAACAGCATGGGAGTTACCTTTTCTGGGGGCAAGGGCACCATTCGCGTTTACTCGGAGAACGCAACGAGTGTCACGCTCTGTATTCTGCAGGACGATAACCCTCGTGAAATCCGCACCTCAGTAGAACTAGCAAAAGGTCCCGACAGCATTTGGGAAGCAAGCACCACTCAACTGAAGCCGGGCGCCAAGTATGCTCTCAAGGCAGATGGCCCGACCGGTCCAAGGCATGGGTTTAACAGTTCGCTAAACCTGATTGACCCTTATGCCAAAGCCGTGGAGCGATTAAGCGGCCGCGAGCACTACTGCGTTGCCATCCACGAAGACTTTGATTGGCAGGGAGTGGAAAAGCCCAGAATTCCACTGGACCAGACGATCATCTACGAAGCTCACGTTCGTGGCTTGACGCGTGGAAACACAGCCATTCCCGACGACATTCGCGGAACTTACGCCGCTCTGGCTCATCCAGAAACCGTTGCTCACTTCAAGAACATTGGCGTTACCACGGTAGAGCTACTGCCGCTTCAGATGTTTATTAGCGAGCCAAGGCTAATTAACATGGGTTTGATCAACTACTGGGGTTACAACACAATCAACTTTTTTAGCGCCCATCCTCGTTACGCCGCTCCTGCTACCCGTGAAAAGGGCCCGGAACACATTGTGAACGAGTTGAAGACGGCGATTCGCGAGTTGCACCGCAATGGCATCGAAGTGATTCTGGACGTGGTCTATAACCACACCGCTGAGGGTGGGGGCGGCGGCCTCACCCACTCGTACCGAGGACTCGACAACTCGAGTTATTACCGCATGGACGACCGTGGTTGGTATCAGGACACTACGGGTTGCGGAAACTCTCTGAACTTTGCCAACCCGCACGTGGTGAACCTAACCATGGATAGCCTGCGCTATTGGACAGAAGTCATGCAGGTGGATGGTTTCCGCTTCGATCTGGCAACCACGCTTGCCCGGGATGAAACCAACACTTTCAATCCCAACCACCCTCTTCTTGAGGCCATGCAGGCGGATCCGCTCCTTGCGGAATCGAAGCTCATCATGGAACCCTGGGACGTTGGCCTCGGCGGCTGGCAAACCGGTAACTTCCCCGACCGCTTCAGCGAGTGGAATGACAGGTACCGCGACAGCGTAAGGCGATTTTGGCTAACCGACATATCCAACGCCAGAAACAGCGGCAACTACTGGAACGGGGTAGCCGATTTGGCAACACGCCTTGCGGGATCTCCGGATGTGGTGAGCGGGCCGCTTGGACCTCTTGGAGCCATCAACTTCATCACCGCGCACGACGGTTTTTGTCTCAAGGATCTGGTCTCCTACAACGTGAAGCACAACCAGGTGAATGGTGAAAGCAATCGGGATGGGACCAACAACAACTTCAGCTTCAACTTTGGAGTGGAAGGTGAAACCAACGAGCCAACGGTGCGAGCCGACCGCCGCAAAGCCACCCGAAACCTCCTAGCAACTCTTCTGTTCAGCTCGGGAGTTCCAATGATCACAGCAGGTGATGAACGTGGCAAAACTCAGCGCGGCAATAACAACGCCTACTGCCAAGACTCAAACCTGAGCTGGTTAAACTGGGACCTTTCTCGCACGCAAGAGGGCTTGGAAGCCACTTTCAGTTACCTCACCAAGTTGCGCAGAGAGAATCCGGCCCTTAGGCCAAACAACTTTGGTTCCTACGAAAATCTTGACGTGAACCTTGACCGACTTCGCTGGTTCAATAGGTCGGGAAACGTGATGACTCAAGACGATTGGAATCACACGGAAACTCGTCAAGTTCAACGTTTCACGCAGTCTCTTGCCGCGGACGGCAGCAGAAATGAGCTTTTACTAATCATCAATGGCGAAGAGCGCGAATTGGCCGTTCAACTGCCAACCGAAATTGGCGTTGAATCGTTTGAGATGCTGTGGAACAGCGCGCACGAACTGCCGCCGACCGAGCTCTCCCAGGTGGATTCCCACCAAGAGCTGATTCTCTCCGGGGCATCGATGGTGCTTTTGCGTGCACTGGTTACAACATCTAGGTAAAGGGTTTCAGTTTTGACGCTTTGCGGACCTTGGTCTTAAGTAAATTGGCAAAGGTGAGCACAGAAACCAATATCGAATATCGTCACTCGGCGCCAATCGGTCGAATCCCGATTCTCTCTGTCACTCCGAGCGTTGATGAGGGCCGCTGGCCAGCCAAGGCTTTCGCCGGTGAACTGGTTCCCTTTACCGCCCGAGTTTTCCGAGAAGGACACGATTCGGTGGCGGCAGAAGTCGTGCTGACCTCTCCCGCGGGCAAAACCTCCATTCACAGGATGAACCCTGGCGGTTTGGGGAGCGATTCTTGGCATGCCAAGGCGATTCTGGAGGAAACCGGCAACTACACGTTCAGGATTCGCGCATTTGGTGATGACTACGAAACCTGGCATCACAACGCCAGTATCAAAATCCGCGCCGGAATCGATCAGGATCTAATGCTCCTAGAGGGAGTTTCCCTGCTCACTCGTGCCGCTTCAGAAAAAGGCAGAAGCAAAGCAAACTCCAACCTGCTGAACAAACTTGCCGAACAGTTGGGTGACACAAATCTAAGTCACACCGCGAGACTTGAACTGGCAGAATCGGACTCCGTTTTGCGGGCGATTGCCGATGAACCGATTCGCTCTCTGGTCACACTGAGTGCGGAGCTAACCATTAGATGCGAGCGAAAACTCGCTGGCTGTGGCGCCTGGTACGAGTTCTTCCCTCGAAGTGAGGGAGCAAAGCTGGACGAAAAAACCGGTGTCTGGACCAGCGGAACTTTCAAAACAGCTGGTTCACGTTTGACAGCGGTCAAGGATATGGGGTTTGACATTCTTTACATGCCTCCTATTCATCCGATTGGCCTCGCGCACCGAAAAGGACCTAACAATACGCTCATTGCGGGGCCGCAGGACCCGGGTTCGCCTTGGGCTATTGGCTCGGAAGCAGGGGGGCACGATTCCATTCACCCCGACCTTGGCAGCATGGCCGACTTCGCTGCGTTTGTGAAAAAAGCTAACACTCTGGGGCTCGAAATTGCCATGGATCTTGCTCTGCAGGCTAGCCCAGACCACCCTTGGGTGAAGACCAGCCCGCAATGGTTCACCACCCGTGCCGATGGAAGCATTGCCTACGCGGAGAACCCACCTAAGAAATACCAGGACATCTACCCGATCAACTTTGACAACGACCCAGAGGGTATATATCGCGAGGTCCTTCGCATCGTGCTGTTGTGGGTTTCAAAAGGTGTCAAGATTTTTCGGGTTGACAACCCCCACACCAAGCCGGTTGCCTTCTGGGAATGGCTGATTGGTGAAGTGAACACGGCTCACCCAGAGGTTATCTTCCTGGCAGAGGCATTCACGCGGCCATCGATGATGCACACCCTGGGCAAGATTGGCTTCCAGCAGAGCTACACCTACTTCACCTGGCGCAACTCCAAGTGGGAACTGGAGCAGTACCTGAACGAGGTGGCCCACGGCACCGCCGACTTTTTCCGGCCAAACTTCTGGGTTTCAACTCCAGACATTCTCACCGAGTATCTTCAGTTCGGGGGCAGATCAGGGCACAAGATCCGTGCAGCGATAGCGGCTACCGCTACCCCTAACTGGGGAATGTACGCGGGGTACGAACTGATAGAGGCCGTGGCTCGTCCAGGAGCCGAGGAACACATCGACAGCGAAAAATTTGAGTACAAACCCAGGGACTGGAAGGCCGCCGAGAAATCGGGTCGCAGCATCGCCCCTTACATCGCTCGTCTCAATCAAATCCGCAAGGATAACCCAGCGCTCCAACAGCTTCGCAACCTGGAAATCCAATCCAGCGATGACGGGGCCATGCTTTGCTTCAGCAAGCACCTTTCTGCGGAACACAGCTCAACGGGTTCGGCGAACACCATCATCGTTGTGGCAAACACCGACCCGCACGCTGTTCGAGAAACTACCGTTCACCTTGACTTGAACAAGTTGGGGCTGGAGTACGGAAGTTCATTTACGGTGACGGACCTCATTACAGGAAACAGTTTTGAGTGGGGCGAGCACAACTACGTAAAACTAGATGCGTTTACCGAACCGGTGCACATTCTTCGAGTCGAACACAACCAGTAGGGGAAATCATGGCCAAAAAGACAGTTGCCGGCTTGACCGCTCCAACCCTGGAGCAAGGTTTGCTCTGGAGCGTCAGCGTAGGTTCCCATCACGACCCGCACGCTGTTCTTGGAGCCCACCTAATTGAGGGTGGCGTGGTGATTCGCACTCTGAAGCCACTTGCGAGTCAGGTATTCGCCAAGCTAGACGGCGGCCTTGAACTGGAGTTGCAGCACCTGGAAAATGGCATCTGGCAGGGGCTGCTCTCAAGCTCCAAGATTCCCGACTACCGGATTTTGGCAAAATTTGACGGAGCTAACGAGTGGTTGGTAGATGACCCATATCACTACGCACCTACTCTTGGAGACCTGGACCTGCACCTCATTGCCGAGGGACGCCACGAGGAACTCTGGAAAGCACTTGGCTCTCACGTCCACTCTGTTTCAGGAACACTGGGTGAATCTAGCGGAACCCGCTTCTCGGTTTGGGCGCCAAATGCGCAAGCGGTACGTGTAGTTGGTGAGTTCAATCACTGGAATGGTGTAGCCCACGCCATGCGAGTTATGGGATCCTCTGGGGTCTGGGAGCTTTTCATTCCGGGTGTTGCTGTTGGCACCAAGTACAAGTACGAAATTCTTAGCAAGGCCGGGCACTGGATAACCAAGATTGATCCCCTGGCTCGGCAGACCGAGCTTCCACCCGCCACCGCATCGATAGTTACCTCAAGCGATTTCAAGTGGAGCGACAAAGCTTGGTTGACCAACCGGGCAAAGCGAGACGCGCTAAAGAGCCCAATGAGCATCTACGAACTTCATGCGGGTTCTTGGCGCCCCGGTCTCAACTACCGTGAACTTGCAACGGAACTCATCCCGTACATCACGCAACTTGGCTTCACCCACGTGGAGTTTATGCCCGTGGCAGAGCACCCCTATGCCCCATCTTGGGGATATCAAGTGACCGGATACTACGCGCCTACCTCGCGTTTTGGTTCGCCCGATGACTTCAAGTTCTTGGTGGATCAGCTGCACAAGGCCGGTATCGGCGTGATTTTGGACTGGGTTCCCGCCCACTTCCCCAAGGACGAATGGGCCCTTGGACGGTTCGACGGTCAGCCCCTCTACGAGCACTCGGACCCGCGCCGTGGCGAGCACCCTGACTGGGGAACCTACATCTTCGACTTTGGCCGTAACGAGGTTCGTAACTTTTTGGTTGCCAACGCGAGCTACTGGATTGAAGAGTTCCACATCGATGGCCTTCGGGTAGACGCCGTGGCATCCATGCTTTACCTGGACTACAGCCGCGAGGACGGTGAGTGGTACCCCAACCAATACGGTGGGCGGGAAAACATCGATGCAATCAAGTTCATGCAGGAGGCCAACGCCACCGTTTATAAACGCAACCCTGGTGTAATGATGATCGCCGAGGAGAGCACCAGCTGGGGCGGCGTGAGCGCGCCAACAGACGGCGGCGGTTTGGGTTACGGCTTCAAATGGAACATGGGCTGGATGCACGACACCCTGCAGTACATTGAAAAAGACCCCATGTACCGCAAGTTCCACCACGGGGAACTCACCTTCAGCATGCTCTACGCGTACGACGAGAAATTCGTGCTACCGATCAGCCACGATGAAGTGGTTCACGGCAAGGGATCCCTCCTGGCCAAGATGCCCGGAGACCGCTGGCAGCAGCTTGCCAACCTGCGCGCATTTTTGGCGTACATGTGGGCGCATCCAGGAAAACAGTTGCTGTTCATGGGCAGTGAGTTTGGCCAGCTTAGCGAGTGGTCGAGCGAACGCGGTCTGGACTGGTGGATTTTGGAACAACCCAGCCACCAGAGCATTCAGAACCTGGTAGCAGCTTTGAACCGCGTCTACCTTGCAAATCCAGCACTTTGGCAGCGCGATCACGACTGGCAGGGATTCCAGTGGATTGACGGCGGCAACTCCGACCAAAACACGCTCACATTTGTTCGCTACGACGACGCGGGCGAACCCATTGTTGTTGTCGCAAACTTTGCAGGCCAGCCTCACGGTGATTTCAAGCTAGGGTTCCCGCGCCAAGGCGATTGGCTCGAAATCCTGAACACCGACGCGGAAGAATTTGGCGGCTCGGGAGTGGGAAACTTTGGTCGGGTATCCGTTAGCGGTGAGGGCACGCACGGTCAGCCGTTTAGCGCGCAAATCACTGTGCCACCTTTGGCGGTTGTGTTCTTCAAGCCCGCCGGCAAATAGCGCGGATCAGACTCCTAAGGCCAGTTCTCTCAGTAAAGAAGGCTTGCCAGTCTTGCGCGCGCCGCAGACACCAGCTGATCTGCCTCGCCAGCAACCTTGAACAGCTCCAGCAGGTGGGTTCGCAAGACCTCGCGGTCGTCTTTGTCGGCCACCGCAAAGGTGTCTAAGACTGCCTCAAACGCCTTGTCAAAGTGCCCCATTGCCATGAGTGCATCAGACTTGTCCAAGACATCCTGGAGGGTCTGAGCTGGCTTAGTTAGCACGGTTTCAACTTCGATGTTTTGTGAGCGAACCAAGAACTTGGCTTGGGCCAGGCCCGTGATGGCCAGTTTGTTTGCTGGAGACTCGGCCAAAGCCGCCTCAAACTCAACCACTGCCCTGGCGTAATCGCCTGAGTCAACCGCATCGTAGGCGGCCTGCACTCTTGGCGGAAGTTCCTGCTTTGGAGGTTCAGCGTTTTCGTCAACCACAGCAACGCCGGCAAGGCCGTTGCTCACCCCTAGCGTGATGACCTTGTCAAGGATTTGCGCAATCACTGTGGGTTCCTGATCCCCAACGAAAAGCGGAGCTGGTTGTCCCTTCAAAATTGCTGCCACCGCGGGGATGCTCTGAATCTGGAACATTTGAAGTAACTGCGCGCTTGAATCGCCATCGATGCAAAGCATCACGAGTGCGCCGTTTCGCTTGTTGACTTCATCGGTGAGCTTGCGAGTTAGGTCTGCGCTTGACTCGCTTCGGCTTGATGTGAAGTTGACCAGAACCGGCAGCGATTCGGAGACCTTGACAAAGCTACCGAGGGTTTCCGCGGTGACATCCAAAACAAGTGCCGGTACGGAGATTTTCAGAGCTGAGGCAGAACCAGTGGGCGAGGCCGCGGGATTTTGCGACTGCCCTCCCCCGGTGCTACTCGCTTTCGCCTCTGATGCTTTGCGAGCGAACTCGGAGAGGTCAACGGCTCCGCCCCAACCAGCTGTTCTCGGAAGTTCGGTCATTACAGACTTCTCACGCTTATCAAGACTTGAGTGGCTCCGAGGGTCAAAATTTTGTCCGAGGACGAAATCGCTGGAACGTAAAACAGCAGCATTGTTCCGTAAACCGATTTGATTCCTGTTGTACTTCCCGCGGCACCAAGCAACAGTTTCTCGTCGCCACTAACCTGCACGGCTTGGGAGCTACGAGCCGGCTTGATCTCATAGGTGTCACTCAAATACACGGCAACCAAAGCTCCCGAGTTTGCGGTTGAGAGGGTGAGCACATTTGGGTTTCCAAGCGCGTGTTGCACGGTGATGACACCGTTTGCCAGATTGCCCTGCTGGTTGGCCAGGCTAAGCGCAACCTGCTTATAGAACTCGTCGTTGCTCACGTTGAACATTTGGGCGCCAATGCTGGACTGCCCGTTGTCAATCAGATCTCCAAACGCGGTTGGCAGAGCCTGCGGAGAAATCTTGAGGAACATGCTGTTGGCTGCAACGGGAATGGCGCCAACTAGGGCACTCGGAACTTCGGGAGTCTGAACTCCCGGAAGCATATCAATCAGGTACCAAAGCATGTACTGTGCCCTGGGCGACTGTTGCTGCAGCACCAGCATGCTGGGCAAATCGGAACTCTTAGGACCAGAAGTAACCGCCATTATGGTTCTAGGCCATTCGAAAGTAGCCGCGGGAAGGATGAGTCGATACTGACTCAGATCCAGCTTTGGAAGCGGCTTTACCGCGTTAGACGCGATCTGAAGCGCGTAATGCGAAGCACGGGCGTTCAGCGCGGGTCCGGTCACTCTCGGTTGAAGCAAGCTCACCTTGTGGCTGGCATCTGCTTCCTGAACCACCGCTGCAACCTTGCCCAAGATCTTCTTGGCCTGGGCAACGGTTACCACTGGCGGTGCCACCTTGGTTGTTGCTGCCGTGGCGGTTGGAGTTGGGGTTGGTTGAACTGCCGAAACGCTGCAGCCGGTCAGGCTGGCCGTAACAACGAGTCCAGCAACTCCAACTGCTAGATTCCGCGAAGACCTCCGGCCCTTTGACGGAACCACAATTTGCGACTTGCGCCTGCGAAGCTTTGGTCCCTGGGGTGCACGTGGGGTGCGCCTACGCGGACCGCGATCCCTGCGCAGTGTGTACCAGGCTCGCCAGTTGATAATTACTGCAACGATCAGCATTAGCGTTCCAACGGCGATTAGTACGTTGCCCGGAGTGGCGTCCTGTGGAATCGGCCAGACAATTTTGATTTGCGTGGGGGCGTTGCCTAGACCGTCACTCGAAATAAGGGCGGACGCCTGATTGGCCACGTTGACTCTGAGACTGGCACTATTTTTGCTCTGAACTTCGGAACGCCAAAGGTCCGAACCGTAAGGGTTGGCCGAGGGCTCATAACCAGGAACCTCCGAAACGGCGAATTCTTGTTTCTTGGGTACGTTCTTTGCAGTGACAATTGCAAACGGGGCGTTGCCCACCCAGGCCGTTACATCGGTGTTTCTTCCAACGGAAACCTGAGCCTTAGATTCGCCAGAAACGCTGATGGTTGGATTCCCCGGAAACTTGGTGAGCGCGCTGTGCTCCACAACGATGAGTGGCTTCTTGAAGGGAACCTGAACAGAGAGTTCGTGAGTGGTGGCGGGACGCCAAAGAGTTTGCTGGCCAATACCTAGTACCAGGCACACGATGGCGGCCACGAATAGAACTGCTGCGACTAAGAAACGCATGAGATATCCATTCGGGGTAAACTTGTGACCAATTGACTGGCAGTCAATATTCTACCGAAACCGCTAGGAGAGCCCCTTGTCTAACCCAGATGGTGAATTTCCAACTGCCATCCGTGGTTACGACCGCGGTTCGGTTGATGACGCGATTCGGGACCTTCGAAAAGAAATTCTTTCGCTTTCGGCTCAGAATGCACAGCTAGCAACTGAGCTGCGCGAGACCTCCGGCAAGTTGGTTGAGAGCATGGAAATGCTCAAGGAAGCAGGCGAACCTTCTTACACGGGAGTTGGCTCCAAGGCAGCCTTGATTTTGGCCACCGCCGAGGACATGGCCTCGCGATTGATTTCCGAGGCTCAAACCGAACGCGAAAGAATTCTCAAGGATTCCCGCACGGAGGTTCAGGAACTTCACGGAGAAGCCAAGGGTTACTACGATGCCCTGGTTGCGGAAGCCCAGCGACGTGCCGACCGCGTGCTAAATCAGGCCAAGAAAGACGCCGACGAGCTCACCGCGGCCGCCCGAGACGCCGCAGCGCGGTCTACCGCAGACGCAACTCGAGAAGCCGGAGTGATTCGCGGAGCCACCGCTACCGAGGTAGCAAAACTGAGGGCAAGCGCAAAACGAGAAGTCGAAACTTTGAAGTCCAAGGTGGAGCGCGACCTGTCTGAGCGCAAACTCTTGGCGCAACGCGATAACACTCGTGAACTCGATATGGAACGTGCGGAAGCACTGGTCAGCGAGCAATCGAGGATCGACCTGGATCTTGAACTTACCGCTCGACGTGCCGAGGCCGAGGCCGAATACCTAAAGAAGCACCAAGAAGCTGTTGCAACCACTCAGAAGTACCTGGACGACGCAAACGCACAACTGGCGCTGGCTCTAGCCCGAGCCAATGCCGCCCGGCTTGAAGCCGAAACCCTCGAAGCCGCTGCAAGGTCCATGACCAAGAACATCACAGAGGCCGCGCGCGAGAAGGGTGAGGCACTTATTGCCGCCGCCGAAGCCGATGCACGCAACATTGTCAGCGAAGCCCAGATGAAGGCTGCGCTGGAGAATCGTGAGGCTGAAGCCAGCCTGGTCAAGACTCTCGCAGAGCGTGACTCGGTGGCCGTTTACCTGAAGCACCTAAAGACCTTGGTTGACGGGGCTAATAAGTCTGTCAAGGCCGAATTAAAGGGCGAAAAGACTTCTGGCAGGGAGGGCTAACCATGTCGGGTGCGCCCTTCAAAGTTTCGAACGCTTTCCAACTCGGCCTGCTGGGTGGGCTGGGGGTTCTAGCCGCAGTTCTTATCGGGAATATGCTGGTGACCATCGCCGGAGTCATTACCTACGTTTTTGCAGCCATATTCATCGCTCTTGGACTAGACCCGGTAATCAGCTGGCTTGAGAAAAAAGGGTTTAAGCGCCCGCTAGCCATCACAACGGTGCTAGCAGTGATTATTGGCTTCGTAACTCTGGTCACCGTTTCGGTACTGCCGGCGCTTTTGGCACAGGCGGCAAAATTCGTGGAAAACGCGCCTGACATCATCTCTGGATTCCAAAAACTTCCGTGGCTGGTTAGCCTCGATGCCAAGTTCGGTGGCTCAATCTATTCGGCCCTGAACAGCGCGGGTTCCTACATTGCAAACTCGGCAAACTGGCCAACCATGCTGGGTGGTGTTGTTCAGGTTGGAATCTCGATTCTTAACGGCATCACCGGTGGCATAGTAATCGTGATTCTCACGCTGTATTTCACAGCCTCGCTCAAAAGCTTCAAGCGATTCATCTACGCGATGGTTCCGGGAAGCAAAAGAACCACCTTCATCGATTTGAGCGAACAAATTGCACAGGCTGTGGGTCGTTACGTGCTTGGCCAGGTTTCAATCGCGGTAATAAATGCCACCCTGGGTTTCGTTTTCATGTTGATAGTTGGCGTACCTTACGCGGGTGTTTTGGCCACCATTTCGTTTGTTCTAGCACTCATCCCGCTAGTTGGAGCTCTTAGCGCGGCCGCCATAGTCACGGTGGTTTCGCTTAGCGTGAGCCCGCAGCTTGCACTAATCTCACTTATTTACTACCTGATCTACATGCAGATTGAGGCCTACGTAATAAGCCCTCGCATCATGAACAAGGCTGTTGCGGTGCCAGGCGCGGTTGTTGTGGTCGCCGCACTTGCCGGTGGAGCGCTGCTAGGAGTTCTTGGAGCCCTAGTAGCAATCCCAGTTGCAGCCTCGGCCATTTTGGTGCTGCGTCAGGTTTGGCTCCCGCATCAGGAACAGCGCTAGAGACTAAAAATCCGCACTCTTAGGTAGCGGATACGCGCCAGGTGCAACCGTTCTCACTATTTCGTTTAGAACCCGCGCCACTGAATCTTCGCCAACCCAGAGGTGCTTGGCACCCGCCACGTCAATCTGCTCAAAGTTACTGAGAATCGAGAAAGCCTTGGCGGCCTCCTCGGGAACCAAATAGTCATCAAATTCTGGGATCAAGCCAACCAGTGGTTTTGAAGTGTGATTCCAGCGTTCGAGTTCGGGCTGAGAGGTTCGGTGCAGGGGCGGAG
>Ga0007791_10000610_pt1 | contig 11726 bp, 5 predicted proteins | sample CryBogmetaGMA05M_FD_60368 | JGI IMG/M metagenome (GOLD analysis project Ga0007791, IMG submission 60368) | Freshwater microbial communities from Crystal Bog, Wisconsin, USA - MA0.5M | ecosystem: Environmental > Aquatic > Freshwater > Lake | place: Crystal Bog, Wisconsin, USA | collected 2009-07-06 | reverse complement strand
GGGCGCTACGAGCCGGGAACGGCGGATTTCCGCCACTGGAACGCTGCAGATTCGCTGCGCCGCACGGCTGACCTGTGGGCGCCGTTGCTTGCGCGCCATCAGATCCATCGCTGGCAGCCGGGGGCGACGTTGCCGGTGTCGCTCGATGCGGGCAGCGATCTCAATGCCTCTTACGACCGGACGCAACTTGCCTTTTTCCATGCCGGGCGGGGGAAGGCCGCGGTCTATTCCGGCGAGAGCCCCGACATCGTCTGCCACGAAACCGGCCATGCCTGTCTCGACGCCCTCCGCCCCGATCTCTGGGATGCCCCGTTCATCGAGACGGCGGCTTTCCATGAGTCGTTCGGCGACATCACGGCGATGCTCGCGGCCCTCGGGCTGCCGCAGGTCCGCGAGCAGGTGCTCGGGGCCCTGGTCGCCAATAAAGCCTCGCCGCTGTCGCGGATCGCCGAGCAGTTGGGGGCCGCCGTACGGCAGGCCAAACCGGACATGGTGGAGACGGACTGTCTCCGCAACGCCGCCAACCGCTGGAAGTACGTTGCTCCGGAGTCGCTGCCGGCAAACGCCCCTGCCAAGGAACTCAGCGCCGAGCCGCATGCGTTTTCGCGCGTCTTCACCGGGGCTTTCCACGAACTCCTGTCGCGAATGCTCCGGGATACGGTGGCGTCCCCGTCGGCCGACGATCTTGCCGCCGTCGCCGCCGATGCTGGCCGCCTGTTGATCGATGCCGTCGCCAGCGCCCCTGTCCAACCGGACTTTTTCGCGCAGGTCGGCACCCGCATGATCGACGCGGACAGCGCAGCGTTTTCCGGACGCTACGGGGGAGTGATCGAGGATGTGTTCGTCGGTCGTCGGATCCTCACGGCACAGGCGCCGCGGGGTCGCCCCGATACCGCGGCCGGAAAACGTGCCCAAGCGCTGCGGATGGTGGCCGTAGCCGCCGGTGGGGAGATGCAGACCCTCGAGATCGATGCTGCCCCCTATGGCCTTTCAAGCGCAGGGATTCTCGTCGATGTTCCCCGCAGCGGAGGCGCCATGGCCGTCCCGATGGGCCAACGCACACTGTCGGTTGCCGATTCCACGGCGGCTCTGGAGCGTTCGGCGGATCGCTTCATTGGGGTGTTGTTCGAGAACCAGCGGATCGAACTGCCTTCCCGAACCCGCGTTCTGGGCATGGCCGCCACGACCCGCGGCGCTGGTCGGCGGGCGACGCATGCGCTTTCCCGCACCGACGGACACCTGCGACTGTCGCGATTGAGGTTTGACGGGGCCGGCTGATAGGGACAGGGCCGTGGAGGGGTGCTAGAATCGAACCGGAGGACCTGCCATGGCAAAGAAACCGATTGCTCGGAGACAGGCCGCGACGCGGCGAACGGCCCGTGCCCCGCAGGCAAAGGCCCCCGTGGCTCCGACGAAACTCCCGCGCGGTGACAGCCTGCCTGCCCGAGGGACGAAGAAGGCGGCTTCGAGTCTGCCATCCAGCCCGACCGTCGAGGCCTTGAAGCCAGCCACGAAGTCATCCCGCGCTGCTGCGGCGCGGGCGTTCGTGAAGGGGCTTGTCGAACGCGGAGAAGTCAGCGAATCGGGAGCTCCGCTCGAGGCCGGCATGACGCACGAGGTGGTCGGCCAGAAAACCTCCGGCACGCCGCAGGTCACACGCCGCCGCTTCAGTCTCCGCTGACTGCCCGCTCTGCCGCGCCGGTCAGCCCCAGATTTTCTGGTGGATTTGCCGGTAGTGCCTGGGGTCGGAGGGAAAGAGCGACCGATTGCTCCCCCCTTCACAGATCCCGGCCTGGAAGCGTCGCTTGGGGAACACAGGCAACTCCATCCCCGTCACCTGGCGGACGCCGCGGGCCACGATGTCGCCTTTGAGCGCGTAGAGTCGGCCGTGATCCCAATCGGTGAGTTCGATGAAGGGGATTCCCTCCGCGACCTCGATGACGTTGGGGAGCGCGTAGGGGCTGAAGCCGCGAAAGCCGAGCATGGCGGCAGGGGCGTAGCTGCGGACATGGCCGCGGCTCTGGCCGCCGGAGTAGGTGAGGGAGTGCTTGATGGCATTCACTCCCCAGCCCTCATGGTAGAGGAGCGGGTTGTTGAGGACGCTGCGGATCGTGAGTTCCGGATCGTCCTCGATGGGGTAGCTCTTGAGGTTTTCGTCGCCACCGTCGCCGTCGACGAGCCAGACCCAGTCGGGATACCGGCGGCGGATCCCTTGGCACAGCGCGAGCCCTGCAGCGGCGGCTTGGACGTCGAGTGGTTTGTAGTCCTCGATCGCGCGGATCGTTGCCTCGAGGTCGAGCTCTTCGGCCGCGATCTCCACCGCCTCATGGAGATAGTCGAGCCTTGTCCGGGCCAGAAACTCACGGGCCTGGGCGAGATCGCTTCCGGAATCGGCCACCGACAGGGTGAAGGCCTTGAGCCGCTGCGGCGCCTCGCCCCGCGTCAGGAGCAGATGGTGGAGGACGAGGAGCACGCTCCCCGAATCGATGCCGCCGGAGAACAGAACACCGAGCGGCTCGCTCGGCCCCACGCGGTCGAGCCAGGCGGCGAGCGCACCCTGGAGAGCCTCGATGTAGCGTTTGCCGATCTGGTCGAGGTCGGAGCCCCAGCGGTTGCGCTCAGGGGTGAAAAAACGGCGGCAGACGGGATTCGGGTCGGGGCAGCCGACGAGGGCCAATTCCATGAGATGATGCGCCGGCACCATTCGGGTGTAGGAGGGATGGAACTGGTCGGCGAGCCCTTCGGCCTCGAGCCAGGTGTGAATCGCGTCGATCCGGTCGGCGACGACGAGGACCGGCCCGGCGGCCTTCTTGGCGATGAAGTAGCGGAGCGGGCGGCCGAGTGAGCGGGCCATGCGGATCTGCTTGCCGTCGCGATGAACGAGCGCGAAGTGGCCGTCGATCCCGCGCACCTGCGCCGGATCCCCGGAGGCGACGCGGGCGAGGGCCTCGTCGCGGGTCATGTTGAGGATGATGTCGGCGGCCGGGTCGAGGAGGTCGACGAGCCGTTCGATCGGGGCGTGATGGATCATGGTCCTGCTCCTGCGGGGGGCGGTGTCGGCCCGGGGACTTCAGTTTAGCGGAAGGAGTGGCGGGGGCCCTCACCGACGGGGTAGCCTGACGGGGAGCGATGACGGTCAACGAGGACGCGAACCCGAAAGGGTACGGCTGATGGTGTTGGCAGCATGTCGGCCCGTTCCCGCCGCGATGATGGCGATCGTCTGCGTTGTCGTGGCCGCGACGGCGGCCGGCCATCCGCCGGAGTTGCATCGGGCCCGGATGGCGCGGCGGGGTGCCGTCGAGAGGGAGCCGACGGAGGCCGATCGGCAGGCGGCCTGGTTCGCGCTCGAGTTCTTGACGACGTTTGTGGAACGGGTCGGCAGCCCGCTTGCGGATCGGGTCGTGGCCCAGGCGATCGACGAGCATCGTTTTGCCACGAAGTCCCCCGGGGCTCGCGGGCTTGCCGATCTGGAGCGGAGCCGCGGCGAACTCCTGGCCAGGCTCCGGGAGCAGCATGGGACGCTCCGTGTCTCGTGGGATGGTGAGACGCTTGCCTCCGACGGGGCGCTGCCACCGATCGACCGCGCCCGCGGACTCGATCGCCACCTGATCGTGGAATTGACCCAGACGACCGCGGCGCCTCTCCGGCTTGCCGTCGGCCTGTCGGGAAACGTCATCCAGGCAGAGCCCTGGACGGTGCTCCCTGGCCGGACGCAGCCGTTTCTTGTTGTTCTCTCCGCCGATGCCGATGCGCCTGTCGGAGCGCGGCTCGACCTTAAGGAGGAGGGAGCCGGGGCCGTCGCGACGATGGCGCTTTCCGTGCGCGTCGTCGAGCCGGCGCGGGTGCAGTTGAAGGTCGTCGACGGGGAGACGGGGGCGCCTGTCTGTGCCCGGGTGCGGGCAATCGGGGGCGACGGGGCCTGTCATCAGGCCGGGCCGTTGGCCGGCGATCCGACGTTCACGGTCAAGCCGATCCTCGGATTGCCGCTGCCGCGGTTCCACCGTCTCCCCTTCTTCTACTGCGACTCGAGTGCGGAGATCATTCTTCCGCCGGGGAAGTGTCGGATCGAGGCGGAGCGGGGCTACGAACACGCCACGGTTGGTGAGACCCTCGAACTCGGGCCTGGGGAGAGCCGCGCGGTGACGCTCACCGTGCCGCGGATCGTCGACGCCGACGCTGAGGGCTGGATCAGTGGCGACACGCATGTCCACTGGGTGACCAATGCCTGGAATGTCGATCTGCCTCTCGAGGCGCTCCGGCTTGTCCAGCGGGCCGAGGATCTCCGCGTTGTCAACAATCTCACGCTTCTCCACCGCACCGCCAGCGACGCCTTCGTGAAGCCGTCTCAGGCGCCGGTCGGCCCGGTCGCGAGCTTGTGCCGCGATGGCTACCACGTCGAGATGGCGGAGGAATACCGCAACGAGAATCTCTACGGCCATCTCTGCTTCCTCAATCTCCGCTGGCTCGTGATGCCGATCGGCACCGGGCCGGGAATCGCCGGCGACGACTCGATCGATTGGCCGCACAACCGCCCGGCGATCGAGGAGGCACGGAGTCAGGGGGGAATCTCGATCGAGGCCCATGGCACCGGTGGCAATCACGAGCCCCCCGTCAACGTCATCCACGGGCTCACCGATTCGTTCGATCAGCTCGGCCCGGCCGATTTCGAACGCTTTTTGGACTGCGGCTTCCGGGTCCCCCTCACCAACGGCAGCGATCATCCGGCGAGGGTGGCAGGCGCCGCCCGGGCCTATGTGCGGATCGACGGCCACTTCAGCTACGAGAAGTGGATCGATGGCATCCGCCGCGGCCGGACGTTCACGACTTCGGGACCGCTGTTGTTTCTCGACGTTGACGGGCACACGCCCGGCGACTCGATCGCCAGGGGGCCGGACGATCGCGTGACCGTGCGGGTGCGGGCCGTGTCGCGCGAGCCGCTCGGCGTGGTGCAGCTGGTGTCGAACGGGGTGGTGATCGCCGAGAAGACCACCGAGGAGACCTCGGCGGAGCTGTCCGTCGAGATGGCGGTGGGAGAGAGCCGCTGGATTGTCGCCAGGGCGAGCCGCGGCGGTGGATTCAATTGCATCGAGCGGGCGGGCATCGCCCACACGAGCGCCGTTCATGTCGTCGTCGAGGGGCGGGGAGTGTTCCGGCCGGAGGCGGCGCGGGATTGGATCGTGCGGATGCGGGCCCACGTCCGCGACATCGAGCTCAAGGGGCGCTTTGCCACGGCGGGGCAGCGGAGTGAGGCGATGGCCTACGTGGAGGAGGGCATCGATCGCTACGAGCGGCTGATTGCCAGATCGGGCCATTCCGCCGCCGGCACCGTTGACGAGGCTCGCGATGACCTGCTCCTGACCCTCGATCAGCTCCTTCCCCGTCCCGATGCGAAGGCGCTCGAGCCCCGGCTCACCGGCGCTGACTCGAGCGCCGGCTTGGCCGCGGTCGTCGAGCCGTTGGTGGTGCTCCGGGTCGACGTCAATCCGGAGTCGCGCGTGAAGCTGGCTGCGGTCAGCCCGCTGCCGGAGCTCGTCGTCGATCGCACCTACCGCGTCCTCCTCGAAGTTCGTAACGCCGCCCGGATCCGTGCGCCGCTGCGGGTTATCGCCACCGACCGCTCGACGACTCCTCCCCGGTCTGCCCGGTTCTGCGAGGTGGGGCTCGTCGATGGGATTGCATCGTCGTCGTTTCTCTCCGGAGCGGAACGCGAATGGAAGATCGTCGAGATTCGCCTCCTCGAGGCGGGGCGGCGGGAGGTGCACCTCGAGGCCGACGTCGGCCAGGGGACGCAGGATCTCGGCTTCCGAGCCGCTGCGGATCTGTTGCTCAAGGGCGTGCCGGCCCGCCGTGTGTCCGGCTCATGAAGGACTGGTGCACGATGACGTTTCCAAGAGTTGGTCGGTGTCGGGTGGCGGTGTGGGGAGCGATCGTTCTCCTCTCTGGCGTGGCGTCGTTTGCCGCTGAGCCCTGGCCGACCGTGGGCGCCGTCGAACGCCAGCCGCTCCTCGCGCAGGTTCATCGGCTTGTCGGTGCCCTCGAACGGCTCGGGAGCCCGCTCTCGGCCACCGCGCGGAATCAGCTCGCGGCGCTCGAATCCGTCGACGATGATGCGGCAGTCACCCGGGGGATCGAGTCGATCCTCGATCCGCTCTGTGCGGTGGCCGTCGGGGTCGCCAAGGAAGGCCCACCGGCGGTCGCGATTCGCGAGCATGCCGGGGCGCTGGAACTCGTCGAGCAGGGATGGCGGACGGTGCTTGTCAAGGTCGTGAATACGCCAGAGCTCCGGGCGCGGCTGCGCGTCGGGAGTCCCCAGGCCCGTCCCCTTCCCCACGCTCCTGCGGCCGACGTCGCCCAGCGCTTCCTCGGTCTTTCGGCCTTCGAAGGGCAACCGTTCACGCCGACGCTGTCGGGGTTGCCGCTGGAATACCGGATCGTGGAGCTGTGGGCCAAGACCGCGGGCGATCGCACCGCCACGCTCGAGTTTTCCACCCCGCCGACCGATGGCGTCGTCGCTCCCCCGGGCACGACCTCGATCGTCGCCGCCTGGCGGTTCACCGACGGTGTTGCGGGGTGGGACTCGACCACGAATCAGGTGAACCTCGAGGCCCGTGATGGCTCGCTCTATGTCGAGGGGACCGGTAACGATCCCTTCCTCGGGGCGACATTCTCCGCGCCATCGAAGCCGGCCGGGCTCGTCCTCCGCTTCTGGGCGAAGGCGGAGGAGGCGGGCATCGGACAGGTGTTCTGGTGGACGGAGGAACGGCCGCGGCCGGATGGCGGTCATGTCGTCACCTTCAATGTCGAGCCGGGGCGGGAAATGCTCTACGAGGTTCCGATCCCGGCCGACGGGCATGTCGTCGGTGTCCGGATCGATCCCAACGGCAAGCCCTGCCGGATGAGGATCGACTGGATCGAGGTCGCCTCGGCCGATCGGGGGAGCGAGTGGGCTGGGGCCGATGTCACTTGCCGGATCGCGCCGTCGAACGACGTGACGTTCCGGGTCGAGGACGAGGTGGGGCTTCCGGCGGTGGCCTGCTTCGAGATCCTCGATGAGCAGGGGCGCGTCTATCCACCGCTATCGAAGCGGCTCGCGCCCGACTTCTTCTTCCAGCGGCAGATCTACCGCGAGGATGGGGAGACCGTCCGGCTTCCACCGGGCCGCTACGCCGTGCGCTGCTCGCGGGGGCCAGAGAGCGTGTCTGAGGAGCAGACGCTCGTTGTCGGGGATGGGCCCGCTGAGCTGCGCTACGCCGTCCGGCGCTGGGTCGATCCTTCGCGCCGTGGCTATTGGTCGGGGGATCACCACCTCCACGCCGCCGGCTGTGCCCACTACGAGAGCCCCACCGAGGGAGTGATGCCGGCCGACATGCTCCGCCACTGCATGGGGGAAGATCTCAAGGTCGGCTGCTGCCTCACGTGGGGCCCGTGCTTCGATTTCCAGAAACGATTTTTCTCGGGTAAGCCCGACGACGTCAGCCGGCCCCCGTACCTCCTCCGCTATGACATCGAGGTCTCGGGGTTCGGGTCGCATGCCTCCGGTCACTTGAATCTCCTCCGGCTCACTGAGCAGATCTTTCCCGGCGGGGATTCGAAGCAGCACTGGCCGACGCTCGGGCTCAATACGCTTCGCTGGGCGAAGCGGCAGGGCGCCGTCTGTGGCCCTGCGCATTCGGCCAGTGGCCTGATGCGCGTCGTCGGCCGCGTCCCGGAGACAGCAGGGTCTGACGGCCCCGGTGGCCTCCCCACGTTCGACATCCCCGCCTTCGATGGCATCGGCGCCAACGAGTTCATCATGGATGTGGCCCATGACGTGCCCGGCCCCGACGGCCGGCCCGTCCCTGCCGTCGACTTCCTCTCGATGATGAACACCGACCGGCGCGCGGAATGGAACCTGTGGTACCACGTCCTCAATTGCGGCCTCAAAGTGCGGGGCAGCGGCGAAACCGACTTCCCCTGCATGACCGGCGAGCGGGTCGGCATCGGACGGGTTTACGCCCGGCTCGACGGGCCTCTCGACTTCGATGCCTGGTGTGATGCGATCGCGTCGGGAAGGAGCTATGTGAGCGATGGCCGGACCCATCTGATGGAGTTCACCGCCGCGGCGGCGGATGGCGCGCCGCTCGAAATCGGCACGCGCGACAGCACCCTCGCGCTCCCGGCGGCCGCCGCTGTGACGTTTCGGACAACCGTGGCGGCGCGCCCTGCGACCGCGGGAGATGCCCCGGCCACCGTGCCGGTGGAATTGGTGCTCAATGGCTTTCCGGTGGAGCGGATCGAGGTGCCGGCCGATGGCCGGGAGCATCCTGTCGCCTTCGCTCACCGGGTGGAGCAGAGCTCCTGGGCCGCGATCCGGGTGTTTCCCGGGGCGCACACCAATCCCGTCTTTCTGCCGGTGGCGGGGCAGCCGATCCGCCCCAACCGCGACAGCGCCCGCTGGTGCTTGGCGTGCGTCGAGCAGTGCTGGCGGGAGAAGGCGGTCACCTACACGGGTGAGGAGCGGGCGACGGCCGAGGCCGATTATGCTGTGGCGAGGGAGTTTTTCAGCCGACTGGCCGAGTGACGGAGGGGGCGATGGGAGCGTGGGACCACACGACACGACCGACGCGCTCATCCTCCGCGGTGGTGGGCCTGATGGCCGCCGCGCTTCTCGGGCCCCTCTGCTTCGGTCGCGCCGGGGCGGAACAGGGGGAATTGCAAGGCCGGGTCGAGGTGCTTCTGGCCGTCCGCTGCCTGGAGTGCCATGCCGGGCAGGATCCGCAGGGAAGCCTCGCGCTCGATACGGCTGCGGCGTTCGCTCGAGGGGGCCAGACTGGTCCGCTCGTCGTGCCGGGAGACGCGGATGCGAGCCTGCTCGTCCGGGCCGTCCGCCGGCAGGATCCGGCCGTGAGCCCGATGCCGCCGGACGAGCCCCTCTCCGGAGACGAGATCGCGCTGATCGAGGCGTGGGTCGCCTCGGGGGCCCCATGGCCGGTCGAGGCGCCGGCGGAGGATGGCGATGGCGGCCTCGTGGGCTCTGCCTGGGCCGATCCACGAAATCCGGTGACGAGGCGCTGGCGGGGGGAACGGATCGGCCTGTGGTCGTTTCAGCCGCTCGAGCGCTCTGCCGTGCCAACGCTCCGCGGCGGTGAGGGGCCCGGGACGCACCGCGACGGCGTCCCCGCGGTCATCGACGCCTTTCTCGAGGCGCGGCTTGTCGACCGTGGCCTCCGTCCGCTGCCGCCAGCCGATCGGCGGACGCTCGTCCGCCGGATGACGTTCGATGTCACGGGGCTGCCGCCGAGCCCTGACGAGGTGGAGGCCTTCGTCGCTGATGAGGCCCCCGATGCGGTCGAGCGTCTCGTCGACCGGCTCCTCGCCAGCCCTGCCTATGGGGAGCATCTCGCCGTCACCTGGCTCGATGCCGTTCGCTACGCCGACACCAACGGCTTCGAAAGGGACGAGCTGCGGCCGCAGATTTGGCGCTACCGCGATTGGTGCATCGACGCGTTCAACGCCGACATGCCGTATGACCGATTCCTCACCGAGCAGCTTGCGGGCGATGAACTCGTCGGCGAGGCCCCGGCCGACGACGTCGAGGCCGGTGCGCTCGTCGCCACCGGCTACCTCCGGCTCGGTCCGTTCGACAGCACGGCGCCGATCTTTCAGGAGGCGGAGCGGCACCGAGCCGAACTCCTCGCCGAGATCGTCTCCACCACCGGCTCGGCGGTCCTCGGGCTCGCGATGTCCTGCTGTAACTGTCACGACCACAAATCCGATCCCCTCCTCCAGTCAGACTTCTTTCGGATCCAGGCCTGCTTCCAGGGAACCGACGCCCGCGAGACGCCGATCGACCTGCCGGCGGTCGTCGCCGCGATCACGGCCCACAACGAGCCGATTCAAGCGGAGATCGCGGCAGCCGAGTCGGCCGGAGCGATGGCCACGACGCGGCTCGACAGCCTCCTGGCCGCGGCGGCGGCCGAGGGAGAAGCGGAGGTGCCGAGCGTGGTCAGGCTGAGGGATGCGCTCGCCAAGGAGATCGTGGATCTCGAGGAACGGGTGGCCGGGCTCAAGCCGACCCTCCGCACCGCGACGATGGCCGAGGTCGTCAGCGAGGTGCCGGAGATCCCGGCCACTCACGTGCTTGCCCAGGGAAGCCATCGGAATCCGCGTGAGGAGGTGGTCCCCGGCGTGTTTGCCGCGTTCGATCCCGCGCCGCTTGCGCACAGCCCGCCTCCGGGAGGGCGGACGAGTGGCCGCCGGCTGGCGCTGGCCCGGTGGTTGGCCTCGGATGGCAATCCGCTCACGGCGCGGGTCATCGTGAATCGTGTCTGGCAACGCCTCTTCGGCCGAGGGCTTGTCGCCACACCGAACGATTTCGGATTTCGGGGTACGCCCCCCACGCACCCCGAACTCCTCGACTGGCTGGCGTGCGCGTTTCGTGAACGGGGATGGTCGCTCAAAGACCTCCACCGCTCGATCCTCCTCTCGGCGGCGTATCGTCGATCGTCGGTCCCCGCTCCCGTCGACGACGATGCCCGTCTCCTGGATCGAGACAACGACCTCCTCTGGCGGCAGAATCCGCGCCGACTCGAAGCCGAGTCGATCCGGGATTCGCTCCTCTCGGTGGCGGGACTGCTCCGCGATGACCGGGGAGGGCCGCCGCACTGGCCGCCGGTGGCCGAGGAGATCCTCCATGCCAATCCTGCGATTCTCGAGTTTCTCAAAGAAGGCGCCGACGGGCGCCCGCAGGGATGGTATGCCCAGCCGGTCGAGGAGACGTTCGTGCGCAGCGTCTACCTCGTCCGCAAGCGCTCTCTTCCCCTCCCCTTTCTCCAGCCTTTCGACCTCCCCGATGGCGTCAGTCCATGCGGTCGCCGCGATGTGACGACCGTGGCCCCGCAGTCACTCAATCTCCTCAATGACGATCTCGTGATCCGTGCCGCCACGGCGCTTGCCGAGCGCGTGAGGGCCGAGGCCGGGGATGACTCCGGGGCGTGGCCGGCGGCGGCGGTGAGGATCGTGCTCCAGCGCGGCATCGAGCCGGAGGAAGAGGCGGCGGCCGCGGATCTCCTCCGCCGACACGCGACGATCCATGACGGGGCAGAGGTGCGTGCCCTCGTCGATCTGTGCCGCGCGCTGCTCAATGTCAACGAGTTCCTCCACATCGATTGAGCCCACCTGTCCGGGATGTTTTCCCATGCCTCGACACCTCCCCTCGTTTCTCCGGCACCCGGCATCCGAGACGCTGTCGCGGCGCGAGATCCTGGCACGATCAGCCCTGGGGATCGGGGGCATCGCCGCGTCACTGTTGGCCAGAGCAGAGAGCCGTGGGAGCGAACCACCGGGGGATGGCGGGGCGGCGACGATCGATCCGCTGCGCCCCCTCGCACCCCGGCCGCCGCACCGCACGGGGAAGGCGAAAAACCTCATCGTGCTGTACCAGTACGGCGGCCCGAGTCAGGTCGATCTGTTTGACCGCAAGCCGCTCCTGGAGACGCTCGCCGGGCAGCCGGTGCCTGACTCGATCAAGGGGATCTCCGACCAGGTCGGAGGCGTCATCAACCACTGCAAGGATTCGCTCCTCTGTCCCCCCTGGTCGTGGCGGCAATACGGCGAGTGCGGGCTGTGGGTCTCGGACCGGATGCCGTTGACGGCCCGGCATGCCGATCGGTTGTGTGTCGTGCGATCGATGCACGGCGACTCCTCGAACCACGCCCCTGCCACCTACCAGATGAATACCGGGTCGA
>Ga0007791_10000608_pt1 | contig 11752 bp, 11 predicted proteins | sample CryBogmetaGMA05M_FD_60368 | JGI IMG/M metagenome (GOLD analysis project Ga0007791, IMG submission 60368) | Freshwater microbial communities from Crystal Bog, Wisconsin, USA - MA0.5M | ecosystem: Environmental > Aquatic > Freshwater > Lake | place: Crystal Bog, Wisconsin, USA | collected 2009-07-06 | reverse complement strand
GAAATAAAATCATTTAGAAATAAAATCATTTAGAAATAAAATCATTTAGAAATAAAATCATTTAGAAATAAAATCATTTAGAAATAAAATCATTTAGAAATAAAATATATATAAATTTATATGCAGATCTTCGTAAAAACGCTAACTGGCAAGACTATTACTTTGGAGGTAGAACCATCAGATACCATCGATAACGTCAAGGATAAGATTAGAGATAAGGAGGGTATTCCCCCAGACCAACAGCGCCTCATTTTTGCTGGTAAACAGCTAGAAGATGGACGCACATTGTCTGACTACAATATTCAAAAGGAGGCGACTATTCACCTTGTTCTATAAACAATGGCCATATGATTCGAATTGGTAAAAAAAATACTATACTTGGTTAGTATATATAGAATTATTTATATTTAGTTTGTCCATAATATAAATAATTAATTTTTTGGGTTTGCTTATCGCGTTTCCTAAAGTCGTATACTTTTTTGGAACCACCTTTCTTAAAGGTGGTCTTAACCCATGTTTCCACCGATAGTAGCACGGTATCCGTAACTTTGGGTTTGGATAGTTGTATTGGGTCGGCAAGTGAGGCCAAATTGTGTGTTAGTAGCACCGATTAAAGTGGGATTGGATTGGAAAAACCAACCGATACGGGGCGCAAGGCCTCCTTTCTTCTCGCCGCCGCACGTGGGACGGTTAACGATTGATGATTGATTGCGAGCCGCCCTGGCACCGGACATGTACACCATTTTTATACACTATCATTATATAATAAAATTATCTAAAACAGAAATTAATCTAAATATTTCCAAATAAAACCACCAGCGGTTTTTCTGTATCCTCGTAAAACACCACTAACACCACTTCTATTAATATTTACAGATTTCGCAGCAGCAACAATCGATTGATACTCTTGTATAAATACATTATCTAGTGTATACTGACCTACCCTCTTAGTAGTATTATTTCCTAAACCAATTTGAAACTTATGTATCTGATTTTCTTGATTCGTTACCCATTCTAAATTATTTACCGCGTTATTTAATTTATTGCCGTCAATATGATTTACTTGTTCTTTATTTAGTGTATTTTCTAAAAATACGATAGCAATTAATCTATGTAATGCGTATGTTTTGTTATAAATATATACACGAATGTAACCATTTGGATTCACCTTGTAATTATCCATAATAATTCCTTGGCTATTTTTGAATCTGCCTAAACTAGAAACATAATATTCTTTATCATCATTAATCCCTTCGATTATAACTTGTTTCCATTCTTCACCTTGTAAATTATCAACTGTTTTTTCTAATTCCCATTTGAAACCGTAAGCGGAATTTGATAAACCCGTAATACAATTACCAATCGCGTTTCTACCATTATGTGTATTTTTCGTAAATCCATTATTAAATGCCCAATTAGCCGCGTCTTCAATCGAATTATATTTACTTAATATTTCGTTTGTAGTTTTACATATGCGAACAATATGTTTATTTTTGTTAGTTGTTACTACTAAATCTTTTAGACGATGACAATTATTTTCTTTTCTAGTCATCCATTCTAAATTACTAATATCGTTATTCAATGTATTTTTGTCCTTATGATTTACATCTGATTTATTTTCGGGATTTTCTATAAACGCTAGAGCAATTAACCTATGAAGTTTCAATGTTTTTGAAATCTTATTATGAGTTAGACTAAGATGATAATACCCACATTTTACAGATGCTTTTAGAAACAGATTAGTAGTTACGTTTTTGATACGACCTTCGCTGCTAATAATGTAGTTGGGAAAATTGTCGATGGGTTTCCAAGTTTCGGTCATTGTTAATGATATGGTATGTTATAGATAGTATGTTACATTCTCTTTAAGCCCTCTTCTTAAATATAAAAAAATTGAAATCTAAATTGCGTTAAAGATGAACGCATAATTAGATAAAAAGAGAATGACGATTCGGGTCTTAGTAGAAACCATTGACAAAGAAACATTCCAGAAAATTCTGGATTATTATAATCAGCACAAAGACGAAAATGAAGCACCATTGGAGCGAGCAAAAGTGGCCGAGGGCGGATTCGAAATTCCAGTTCCAGAAGAGCAATGGATCCAAAGTGGGTATGGGTTTGTAGATCAGAATAGCAAGGTTCGACAATTGCGTTGGAACCAATATGGACAACTGGTGTCAAAAGGGTATAAAACTTTTACGACCAAGCAAGGATTGCTGTTATACGATGCGTTGGTTTACGCACTGCCGGGTAATGTTATCATAGAGTAATCGGATTTTCATATTTAATTAGTTAACTTTTTTTCTCTAAATGGGTTACTTAATATATATCGCGAAACAACTTAAAGAGATATTCCAATATTATTATACAATGTCAGCCGAATTTGAACTAGCGAAACACGATGATGATATTATCAAGTCCGAAGATGGACTTATTTTTAACCCATATAATTCACTAAATAGTGAGATTAGATTGAGCGATGTTCAATCTATTCTTACTCGATATGGAATTCCGCCAAAAGTATATAATATAGACCTTTATCGACGCGCATTTGTTCACCGTTCTTATACGAAGCGTCCAGAGTTTGAAAACATACAGCAAAATATCAAGATTGTAGAGAGACCAACAGATTGTCTCCCATTAAGCAGTAAATCCAATGAACGTCTAGAATTTTTAGGCGACGGTATTTTGGAATGTGTTACTAAATATTTACTGTATCGACGTTTTCCGAAAAGCAACGAAGGATTCATGACAGAAAAGAAAATCGCAATTGTTAAGAACGAGGCCATCGGTAAAATAGCGCTGGAAATGGGACTACACAAGTGGCTCATTTTGTCTAGGAATGCGGAGGAGAAAAAGACGCGAACCAATTTGAAAAAACTGGGCTGCTTATTCGAGTCATTTATTGGCGCACTCTTTCTCGATTTCAATAAAATTATTGTAAACGACGAAGAGGGTTGGTTTCAAGATATGTTTATTACCGGGCCCGGATTTCAAATGGCGCAAAAATTCATTGAATCTGTTTTTGAAAAGCATATTGACTGGATTGCGCTGATTCAAAATGATGACAATTATAAGAATATTCTTCAAGTCAAAATACAAAAGGAATTCAAGGTTACTCCGCACTATTTACAAATAGAACATGATTTAGATGAAGGCTACAAAATGGGTGTTTTCTTATGCGTTGGTCAGCCAATATACTCAATGAAAATCGAAAACGCGATAAACATTAATACACTCAATAGTTTCAAAGCTGTACAAGATTATATAGCATTGAATGATGGAAAGATATTCTTGTTTTTAGGACAAGGTCAACACAAAATAAAACGCAAGGCAGAGCAAATAGCGTGTAATGAGGCGCTCCAACTACTCAATATTACAGACGCTTAATAATGTTATTTTGGAATTGGAAAAAGCCATGAATCTAGGTCAATATCCGCAATAAGATATGTGTCTTTTATCTTGTCTGCTAACAACTTCCATACAATGCGACATTTCAAAAGTCTATTTTCATCCACTTCTTTTAACACATGTTTTAATGTATACGCTGGAGTCCAATTTTGCCTTAGAATTATCGAACTACAACATAGGCACTTGTTACCATTAATAGAACGTAACGTTTTATTAAATAGTGGCTGATGTATACATAAATAATTTAAATAGGGTTTATTATTTACAAATACTTTTGGAGGCACAAACGGGTATGTATTAGACATCTGAATTCGATATGTAGTGTTTTTTTTATCTTGTATAGTAAAAATAGTATCCCCTTTGTCTTCTTTTTCAATGTCAATCGAAACGTAATTGGGTAACAAATCAGAATATTCGCGAGATAAACGTCGAATTAAACACTTTTGATTACCGTTTTCTAGGGTTTGTAACGAATTCATTAAAACAATTAATAGTCTTCGCTTTATTATTTTATAATAATGATTATTTTGTAATAATTATATTTCTGCTATAAAATAATAAAAATTAATATATGGAAAATATATAAGTTATGAATACTTTAGAGTCACTTAAAGAAAGGTTAAAACGTAAGCCGATTGTTCAACATAATCCAAGTGTTAAAGTTGTTATTGACGGAAAGGTTCCCGAGAAACAAAGCACAGTTATTGTTGTTGAAAAAGATGATGGTAATCGAGCCTTACAAATTTTAGAAAAAATTAAACAAAAACAAATGAGCAATGTTACAACTAAGAATCCACAACCACAACAAGAAGTAGAATCTAAGGCCCCCGTTGTAGAAGAATTTGTACCCAAGAAAAAGGCCAAAAAAATATCAAAGAAACCGCTAGTTTTGTTAGAAGAGGTGCCAGAAGTTCAAAAAGAAGTATTTGAATTACCGGAAGGAGGACCTCGTCTAGAAGAATTAGATGCGAAACAAGAACAAGCTTTGGGACAGCCAGTCTTGGAAGAACAAGAACAAGTTTTTGTAGAAGAAGAACTGTTACCAGTAGTAAAACCTAAGAAACGTATCACGAAAAGAGTTGTAAAAGGAGTTATTCCATTGGGTCCGGAAACAATGATTAGCATTGGCGATACACCCTTGTCTAAACGTTTGCCACCACCACCACCCGTTGACGTGAAGGTTTCCAGTTATTATATGAATAACCGCGAGATATTCGTGAACTTTATCAATGGCCTTTTTGAACCTTATAGAGAAGATTTATTGGATGAGAGCAAAGACATTACATGCGACGACATTGGAAAAGACACTGGTGAGGTTTCTTTACTCACACATCAAAAAATCGTAAGAGATTACATGAATTTATATACACCCTATCGAGGTCTACTTTTGTTTCACGGTTTAGGTTCCGGTAAGACTAATAGTTCTATTGCTATTGCTGAGGGTATGAAAAGTGCTCGAAAGGTAATTGTCATGACACCCGCATCCTTACGACGCAATTATATAGAAGAAATTAAGAAATTCGGTGACCTCATTTATAGAAAGAACCAATTTTGGGAGTGGATACCGAGTGATGGTAAACCCAAAATCGCAGAAGCTTTGTCCGCAGCATTAGGTCTACCATTGGAATATGTACGCCGAAATCGTGGCGCGTGGTTAGTAAACATTACAAAACCGAGTAATTATGCGACTCTTACTACATCCGATAAGAAAGTATTGAATGATCAATTAGACGAGATGATTCGTAACAAATATACATTTATTAATTACAACGGTTTACGCAGAGAAAAGTTCAAACAACTAACAAATAATTTCGAAAACAATATTTTCGACAATGCTGTGGTGATTATTGACGAGGCTCACAATTTAATTAGTAGAATCGTGAATAAGATTAATAAGATGCCCAGCTTCGCCAAAAATCCTCGCGGTCCCGGCGCTACTACACCTATTTCTTTGTCACTTTTGTTATACGAGTTCTTGCTAAGAGCAGACAACTGTAGAGTCGTATTATTAACTGGAACCCCGGTGATTAATTATTCCAACGAATTTGGTATTCTATTCAATATATTGAGAGGATACATTAAAACATGGAACTTTACTTTAACGAACGATACGGGCAAAAAAATATCCAAAGAAGTGTTGGAAGAGATTTTTGCTAAAGAACGAGTATTGGATTATTTGGATTATGTTCCCAGTTCCAAAACACTTACCGTAACACGTAATCCTTATGGATTTGAAAATAAAATAACGGCTTCGTCTGGATACAAAGGTGTTACAAATGATAAAAAGGAGAAACGAAACGCTCAAGGAGAGGTTGAACGTGACCAAAGCGGTAAAATCGTATATGAAGAGCGAGGTACATTATCAGATGAGGAATTCGTAAAACGAATAGTAAAACTGTTACAAAGAAACGATATTAATGCTGTAGTAAAAGGTACTACATTTACGGTTCATACAGCATTACCAGATACATTGGACGAGTTTATTAATGTGTTTATAAACAAGGATACTGGAAGTATTATCAATGTAGACAAATTAAAACGCAGAATCATTGGACTCACATCGTATTTCCGTTCAGCACAAGAAGAATTGTTACCCGTCTATGATAAGAATTTCGATAAACATGAAGTTCTAATACCTATGAGTGATTACCAATTTAAAATATACGAGGATTATCGCCAACAAGAACGTCAAACAGAAAAGCCTAGTAAAAAAGCAGCACCAGTTATAGATAAAGATGAAATATTTAAGGAGCCATCATCGACTTATCGTATTTTTTCACGTTTGGCATGTAATTTTGTGATGCCAACTCCTCCGGGGCGACCTAATCCAGCAGATTATAGAGCCGGTAATGTATCAAGAGCGAGCAAGAAATTGTTGACTTGGTTTAAGAAGTTATATTCGGAGCGTAAAATTCGATTTACAAAGGATAAACAACAAGCTTTCGATACGTTTATAGCAAAAATACCGGCAAATAATCTTATTGTACAAGAGGCATTACTACAAACTATTTTGCGTGAATTTATGAATGAATCCATTACCAATGGTTATGTCGGAACTATTGAAGACCTTGCGAACCAGATGGGTCATGGTATTGTATTTGAAGCAGTGGAAGTAGTAGAAGAACCAAAGGAAGAATCGACTAATAAAAAGGAAAGAAAGAGAAGGGTTAAAAAGGGAGGGGCTGGTTCAGACGATGAACAAGAACAAGAACAAGTTGTAAAAGAGAATCCGATAGAATTATTTGTGGAGGAAGTGGAAGTAGAGGAAGACGACGCGCCAGTTATATTAGAGGGTTATAAAGACGAAGACGCTAACGCAAGAGACATCGATGAACTGGAAGGTGACGAAATATTAGAAAAAATGGGGTCCATTGAATACAGAGAAGCTATTAAATCGTCACTGCGTTACTTACAAATCCATTCACAGCAATTTTTGACACCGGAAGGTTTAAAAACATACAGTCCCAAATTTTTGACCATGTTGGAAAACATAGAAGACCCGGATCATCAAGGTCTTCATTTGGTATACAGTCAATTTCGTTCCATGGAAGGCATCGGCATATTCTCTTTAACTTTGGAAGCCAATGGATTTTCTCGTTTTAAAATCAAGCGCACGGGTCTTGATGGCTGGGAAATCAATATGAGCGAAGAAGATATGGGTAAACCATGTTATGCTTTGTATACGGGAACAGAAGACGCAGAAGAAAGAGAAATTATTCGTAATATTTATAATGGTATGTGGGACTATATTCCTAATAATATCGCAACTCAGCTACGCGCTAAAAGTAGTAATAATAATTTGGGTGAGATTATAAAAGTATTGATGATTACATCTGCGGGTTCGGAAGGTATTAATTTGCGTAACACACGTTATGTTCATATTATGGAGCCTTATTGGCATCCGGTTCGTTCTGAACAAGTAATTGGTCGTGCTAGACGTATTTGTTCGCATCAAGGATTGCCAAAGGCATTACAAACAGTTGAAGTGTTCGTCTATATTATGACTTTTACTCAAGCGCAATTAGATAGTGAATTTGCGGTGGAGCTTAGATTAAAGGATGTTAGTAAACGGGAACCTTATGTTCCTCAAACATCCGACCAAAAATTGTATGAAATTTCTACCATAAAAGAGCAACTAACAGCTCAGTTACTAACAAGTGTAAAAGAGTCGGCAATTGATTGCGCGACGCATATTAAATCCACAACTAAAGAGGGTCTAACGTGTTTGTCGTTTGGTCAACCAACTGTTAAGGATTTCTCTTATAATCCAAATTATTCGCAAGATGAGAATGATACCGTAGCTGATATCAATCGGGTCATTGTAAATGAAGAATATGAAATATTTACGCATAAATCGACTGGTAAAAAATATGCTTTACAGCCGGCTACACAGTTGGTCTTCGATTACGAGAGTGTAATGCAATCCAAGAAGATATTAGGCGTCAGACCTATTTTGTTAGGTAAATTGGTGAAAAATGACAGAGGTAAACTGGAAATTGTAAAGGTTAGAATATAAACACGATTATTAGTAAATAATATTAATTCTATAATTTGTATTATTTTGTATTATTCTTTGTATTATTTTGTATAAATTATATATCCGCATAAAACATTTGTTCTTGTTTTGTTTCCTTGTTAGTATCATTGATGGTTTGAACCAATTTATTAACAATTGTGTATAAATTATCTATTTTGCTATTCATTTCATTTAATTGTTTAATAAATTCACTATTAGGTATTATAGGGGTCGATTGACTAATAACTGTATTACTAGGCTGTGTTTGAATTTGTGGTTGTATTTGTTCGTATGTGGGAAGTGGAACGGAGTCTTGTTGAACGTATTTTTTATCACTAACATTTTGCGTTTCGGTTTGATTTTGTTCTTCATTCACCCGTTTTAGCTTTGAGAAAATATTAGTAGATTCTTCTAAATCGTTGCTCCAAGACACCTTCTTAGGCGCTATATTTAATGATACATTTTGATGCTCGTCAATTTTTAAATACTTGAGACGTGATTCTACTTGTTCGGACATTTTTTCCGTTTTTACTGAAGTTTCTTTCGCAGTTAGCCAATTATCCGCGGAATGAATCGTGTTATAGTTATTTTTTTGTAATAACTCTAGTTCCAAATTACGTTCTGCGAGTTTCTCAGATACAAGTGCTTCCATAGATGTTATTTTACCATCTATATTGTTATCAGAAAATTGAACACCCTTGGGTTTAGGTAATGTCATATAATTTTCTAATTCCATCCTTTTCATATTTAATTCTTTATCAAATTCACTAAGTCTTTCCGCTTGAATGTCTTCTATTTTATATGGTTCAGAAATCTCTTCGCTACTAATAGTGATTCGTTTTACATCGTTCGATAACTGAGGAATTAGTTTATGAACTGCTAACACTACTTGGCTTAAAAAATGTTTATTCAATTCAATTAATGATGTATTTGGTTGAGCACGAGCAATAAAAGGGTTTATATTACTTTGAAAAACTTGTTGTACATTTGAATTGAATGATGGATGTTTTGATTTAATATCGAGTTCATCTAACAAAACATCCCACAGTAATGCGAGATTTTGTTTATTTGTAAACTGATTCATATAAAACATAAATAACATTATGTTTATGTTTTATTTTTCATATTGTTTTATTTTTTTATTGAGTTACTGTATAAATGACTAGTGAAAATAAACCAATTATTTTACAAAAAAACAGTTTAGTATTTAATATGTGGGACGACCGTGATTTTGAGGAATTAGTAGATAGAAGCACCAATACATATTTATCAAAAATACTTACTACTCCCATTCCTAGACAACAACAACCAATAATCCCTAGACAACAACAACCAGTAAATCCTAGACAACAACAACCAATAATCCCTAGACAACAACAACCAGTAAATCCTAGAAATAGGTTGGGAATTAAATATAGGAGATATTTAGCAAGTAGAAAACCACCTATTAATAATTTATTAAAATCCTTATCTGTAAATATTTATAACCGAAAATAATATTTAGTTATTTTTTATACACATACATTATAATGCTATTTATCAATCATGAGAAAAAAGCAATATATATACATATACCCAAAACGGGGGGAACATATATAGGTCATACACTTATAAACTATTACGGATTCAAAAGTTATTTAAAATTATTGTTAAGACGACGTCCCGATCATGAACATGTGTGTCGAACCAAGGAATTTAAAACAGTGTTAACTAGACATAATCATAATAACTATACTTTTTACAATAAAGTAATGGGAATATTGTCATATTGTAAAACAAGCGACTATATTAACCAGATTTGTGGCATGGATTCTGAAAAATGGAAAACTTATACCAAATTTTGTTTCATTCGAAATCCATACGAACGGGCTCGTTCGGGCGCAAATTATATGATTAAAAACTTTAAATATAATTTATCTTTCTCAGAATATTTGAATAAAGACCCTTTTGATGTTTCCGATATTGAATATGGGCATGTATTTATGTCACAAAAAAGACAAATAGAAGACGTAGATGGAAAATGTGGAATAGATATTATAGGTCGTTTTGAAAACTTGGAAGAGGACTTTAAAAAAATATTAAATATTATTGGTTTTAATAAAATAGTTCATACTCCCAAACAATTGAACTCATCAATGGAATCAAAGACCGATGAAATAAACCTAACAAAGGAAACTATTCAAAAAATAAATGACTTATTCGATGATGATTTTGAAACATTTCATTATAAAATGGTATAGCGTTATAGCTCTACATTAAAATAAACTTTCCTAAACTTCTCCATAAATCTATCCTTAAGAATATGAGTCTTTAAATAGTGGCTAGTAATTTTATCTTCTAACATGTGAATAATAAAAAATATACTGTAAACACCGCATTCTGTGTTTTTATATTGATGTTCTACCGGATAATTTTGATCGAACTCAAATAATATTGGTTTTGTTAGTTGTGTTCCTTGTTTAGTAACTGTTTTAACGAATTTATTTATCTGTTTCGGTACTGGATTACCAGCACTATCAAAGAAAAAGATTGTACCTTTCTTTATATTAATAAATAATGATATCCAGTGTTCACCGCCTTTATAATCCGGATCTGTATTAAAAATAACACCAACTTTCGTTTTACCGCGTTTAATTTGGTCTGCTAAGTTAAATTCGCATAATTCTTCCCATACGCATTCACCATTTACGTGATGACTATCGTAATTAATAGGAGAAGGGCCAAGAAATTCAAAGCACTTGTATTTCTTCTCATATTGATTCATGACTTGGAGAATATCAAGACTTGATAACCATGCGTTTGGATTTTTCTTCCACTCTTTTGGCGATTCGGGTGCGAAAGAATCCAATAATTCCTTTTCCATGGTCGTGTTTTTTACCATTTGACGAACCCAGCACGATTCTTTGTTACATATGTTAGTATAATAGTATTTCAATTGCGACCATATTTCTTCCGATTTTGTACTTGTTATCGGTCTATCTGGATGACGTTTATTCCACATGGCGCGTAATAATAATAATTCTTTATCCGTATAACATGTATATTGTTTGTCTTTATTCTCTGGGCTACAATTTAATTTAATGAATGTTTTTGCGCGTTTAGTTTTATTTTTTCGTGTTTTTTTGGTTACTCTACTGCGCTTCCGGGTTTTATTAGTATTTCTCATATATTCTACTTAGATTTTCTTTTTTTTCATCCCTAAAAGGTGAATGGTTATGTCCATTTATAATAACGTCCTTTGTTCTAGGTATAATATGGTTTTGTTTATAATTTTGGCGAACAGACTGAAACCAGTCTAATGGTAGCCGTTGTGTTTCGGTAACACTTTGGGGTTTCTTGTGGTACCTTTTTGGTTCATTGGATCTCGGTTCTTCTTGTGAAGAATGATTAAAAGAGATTTGTTCTTGTTTTGTGTCAATTATATTTGTATTATCTATTGGTTCAGCATTGTCATCATCTCCACTATTTGGTGTGGAGTCGCTACTGTTTGAATCGGAATCGGAATCGGGACAGTGCCTTTCTTTATAGTTTCCAAGTTCAATGGCTCGTTCTTGTTTTTCATAATCGATATCATCGTGAATATCTATATTAGAGTTGCGTTCTTGCTCTAATACTTCATTATTATCATGAACCTTAAAATAATAGACACATTTGTCTACAAAACAATCAAAACTTGTTTTTACGTCGATTAACAAGTCACTAGGTATTTTATTTACTAACAAATCACTAAATAATTCTTTTATTCGGTCACCATATATTTCTTTATCTGTCTTTCTATGCTGTTCAGTATCATCTTTTAATCTTTTGTTTAATTTTTGTAATTGG
>Ga0007791_10000605_pt1 | contig 11768 bp, 13 predicted proteins | sample CryBogmetaGMA05M_FD_60368 | JGI IMG/M metagenome (GOLD analysis project Ga0007791, IMG submission 60368) | Freshwater microbial communities from Crystal Bog, Wisconsin, USA - MA0.5M | ecosystem: Environmental > Aquatic > Freshwater > Lake | place: Crystal Bog, Wisconsin, USA | collected 2009-07-06 | reverse complement strand
ACGCATATACTTTGCTGGTAATTTTGTAATTACGCTGAACATCGCCGGTTGTTGAATAAACCATTCTATGTAACGCTTTAATCATTTTAGGACTATTAGTTGCTCTTGCTAATAACAAATGGGCAATATAATGATGTCTTGCCCCTAATTTAATAAGATTGGTTTTATCGTTCGTTCCGTTAAAAGAGCGGGGAATAATATGATGAGTTTCAGTATAACAATCAAACTCAATATTTTTACAATAGTTGATAAATTTTAGATAGCGTTCTATAATATGTTCTTTAGGAACAACAGAATTTTCAAGAAGGCAATATGTTATGTCATTAGACATATAAGATACTCCAGTAAAGTAATAGTGAGCTATCTGTGTTACTGGCACAGAAGGAGGATCAGTCCGTTCGCCCGCTCTTATTTAGCGGCCTTCACCTTGGATGCTGTAAAACAGCTCTGCTACTTTTAGTTTACTCATATTTTTTGTGCTTTAATTAACAAATGCCAACCCAGGTATTCTTTTACTGCTGCTCTCATGTCTTCGGGCATGGCAGCAAACCAAGATTCCAATTCGTACTCGCCTGCTCGGTACTTAGATACATTATACATGAAACAATGATCTTGTCTAATCCTTAGCACTCGAAACTTCTCCTCCAACAGATCATAAATTTCTTCTTTGCTGTAGGCTTTGGCATATGGGCAATCTGATTGTGCTTCAAATTGATCCAGCCCTTTTTGGATCATTGCATACTTCCAGGAGTTCTTTGCGTATACCAACATGCGAAATTCTCCATTGGGTACCAGAGCAGCATGAATATTATCCAAACATGCAGTCATATCAGGGTAGTGGTGTAATACTCCGCAACTGTACACCAGATCGAATTTGCCCAGGCTGGCTACTGCTGCACTGTCTGCTCCATCCATCACATGGAACTCGCCAGTGAGTCCAAACAGTTCAAAACGTTGTCGGCTCATGGCCACAGACTCTGCTGACAGATCAATACCCACATAGTCGGCGCCATGCCGTGCAAACTCCACAGCATCCGACCCAATGCCGGATCCTATTTCTAACACACGTTTGCCGCGCCACAAGTGAAAACTGGCAAAATCACGCAGGTGAGGTTCTACAAAGAATCTACGTTCTGTAACTTCATTCCAGTATTGTTCAGTGCCGGGTTCGCTAAGGCTGTGTTTGACATTACAAGGTTGTGCATTCCAGTAATGTTTAATTCGGTCTATGAGTTCAGTTGTCAAGTTCAGTGCTACTCCATGATTTCATTAGACCCTTGGTGTCTAATTTCAACATCTTGTGCCAGATGTCAATTTTGTTTTCTATACCCAATTTAAAATGTTCAAGATCGTAACCCAATGGTACTAGATAATTTGCAATTTTCATAGCTTCTTGCATGCGACGTGTGCGCCAGGTCACATGATTGAAGTCTCTAGGATGGTTAGGATTACCTTCCAGCATGGGCCGGTTCTTAAACACATCATCACCGTTCTTGCCAGTAAGATCAAATCGTTCGTGTTCAATCATAACAGGTATAGTAATCACAATGTCCAACATCCAGCCAATTTGACTGGTCCATGCATCGTTAATCTGATGTGGTGATATGTTGCCGGTGATTTCTACCCATTTGCGTGGCAGGATAGGAAAGATAGCATATGGATGGTCATGATTGGTCTCGGCTCGCAGCAATGCAAATTGATCGTTGTGTTCACGTATTACATCATCCCATCCCGGAGTGGTCATCACAGCATCATCGTTCCAGAAGAAAATCCAGGAACCTGTGCTGTGATTGGCCAGCTCGTTGAGATATTCATTTAACCGAAGATAGCCCAGGCGTTTGAATTGCATGGCGCTGTATGTTACACCTTTTGAATCAAGATACGGTGCAATCACATCCACAAAGTATTCTATAGTATCAGTATCGTCGTCGTCGAATGCTATCAACACTTCAATACGTTCCGGATGGGTAGCAGTATCAATCAAGGTGTGCAAGCATTGATCCATCGGAATAGGGCGAGCACGTACTGGCAGCAATACGCTAATATCTATGTTGGGATTTTGTGCAGGTAAACTCATTGTGTTATACGGGTAATATTGGTTTTGCCAAAGTTGCGTTTTCTACCAAAGTACATGTTCTCCAGGAATCGATCTTCGCTCATTGCAGGATCTTCGGCAGTGTCAAATTTGTAAACTGTGGGATTTTCCAATACAGAGTGGTCTTGAATATAACCCAGGAAGTCATAATCAAATGACTGTGTGAGTGGTAATGTGGGCAAGTCTCTGTAGTCGATTACATAATTTCGTTGAAATTGCAACAGTTGATTTTTTACTAGTGAATCAATATTATAGTGTGTGTTCAAGAATTTGTCAAGTGAATCAAACACATAGTTGATCATTTTGTCTTTGACCATGTACAATGTGGTTCTGTGCATGAGGTTCCACCCAAACACTTCAATGTTACCAATACGTGGGTGATCGATCCGACCTTTGGTCATCCAGTTTTCAAAGTAGCTGCGTGTTTCTGCAAATTGTAATCGGAACCATGGATCTTTCTGAACCCACTCATACAAGTCCTCGTAGAACTTGCTATAGTCAATGTTCTGATGTTTGGCCAAGTATCTGGCTATGTATGTGCTAACACCATTGATATGGAATGTTTGAATAAAGCTCGACCATACCAGTGTATCCAACATGACGTCACGTGGGATAGTTTTTGTACTTATCACCACATCAATGCTTTCGTTGAGATCCACATCTCCGTAGCTGCCGCTCATGTAATCGTATACTGGTACAGACTCCAGTTTGTACAGGCGTTTTTGCAACAGGTTCATCTCTGCATTTTCCAGCAGCTGACATTGTAAGATATTGATACCACCATGATTGCCTGCTCGGAAGATCTTCCAGAAAGCTTCTTTCCAGGAATCTACTGTTTCACCTGGCAAGCCCAGGATCAATTCTGTATACACAGGAATGTTGTTCCGGTCGCACAAGGCAAAAATCTCATCAATCTTGTGTTGATCAAGATTACGACGTTTGATATTTTCCAACACATCGTTGTCCATGCTTTGCACACTTACTGTGAGACCCTGACCAAAGTTAGGTGATTCATCGATTAGTTTTTTAACAATGTCTACAACTTCGTTCTTTTGATTCTTGGCCCAGGTCATGGAAAAACTTTCCAGTTTGCCCCACCGCTTTTGTACTTCAATCAGTTTATCTACGATCATGTTGTCACGTTCCACAAACATACCAAAGTTGGCATCAGTGATGGTAACAAATCCACAATGTTTGCCGATCCAATCTAGCTCATCGTACACACGTTGAAGATCAAACTTCTTGACTTTGTTGTATGTGAGACTGCCCCAGTCACAGAATGTGCATTGATAAGGGCATCCACGATTGGTTTCTAGTGTAGCGTTCCAGATCACTTCAGGGCTCTCAGACATGATACGATCAAATATGCCTGTGAGATAAGGGCTAGGAACTTCGTCTAGATCGTTAATGCGTTTGGGATCTCCTGTGTCGACTAATCCCCCGGCAGTGTTAATCAACAATCCAGGAATGTGCGTGTAGTCAGTGCCGTAATCTTCAAGAATGTGTCGGAAGGTCATCTCACCCTCCATCTTGATCACCAGATCCATAAACGGTTCTTTTTCAAACAGCAGTGGATCTTCAATAGCCGGCTCCGGCCCACCAAACACAATCAAGCAGTTGGGGTTAAGATTTTTTACCAGGCGAGCCAACTTATAGTTGTATCGGTGATTCCATACATAAGTTGAAAATGCTACAACATCACTGGTGCTTAGTTTCAGTGCTAGTTCATCAATGGGTGCTCTGCGCCATACCAGGTGATCTACTTCCCATGCTGTGTTAACTTTGGGCGACGCTAGTGCATAACTCAGTATAACTCCTGCAGAATACGGCAGGTAGTAAGCGTTGAATTCTTTAGGGCCTTGTTGGAAGTTGGGTTGGACGAAGCTGATTTTCTTTTTGGTCATGCGGTATTTACTCGTCTAGCTGTGGTGTCAACTTGATTATTGGTATCGTTGGCCCGCATCTTGGCCCAGGGATCTTGTCGCCCTTCCCAGGCTTCGATAAAGAATGTCAAATCAAGACCTTGATCCTGCATCCATGTGGCCAATTTAGCAGCATCCGTGGTACGCAATTTGATCACGTCAGGATGATTTGAATCGCCCGGTTGACCGGGATTGCCCTCCATGATACAACGTTGTTGATACGTTGCATCGTTGTTGACTCCAGTGATGTCGTAACGATTGTGATCGCAATGCACATCAATACGTTCAAATATATCCAAATAGTATGCAATCTGACTCACATACGCATCATTGCTACTGTGTTGACTGATGTGTCCTAGGATTTCAAACCATTGCCGTGGCAAGATAGGAAAGATACTGTACGGATGATCATTATGAGTATACACACTCAACAGTTTGAACTCGCCTGTACGCTCGCGTATGCGTGAGTCCCACTCTGGGGTTTTCATCACAGCATCATCGTTCCAGAAGAACAACCATGTGCCTTGACTATGTTCAGCTAGACCATTTACATACGTGTGCAAATTGTTATAACCCTGAGGTTCAAATACCAAAATCTTATGATTGATCTTGTGTTCTTCAATCCAGGGGCATACATTGTGTAGCATGTTTTCCATGCCCACCACGTCGTCGTTGTCCACTCCAAACAATACTTCAATTGAGGAAAAGTCCTCAGCAAGAGTGTAGAGACTTTGTATGCTACTCATCAGTGCTTCTGCACGACCACGAGTGGGCAGCAAGACGCTGATATCAATTACGTTGTTCATTTTAATTTACCAGTGATGTATAACACCTGCTGCAATAAAGCAGTTGGTCACAATGTAACATAGTACAATGCAAGTTCTAATACAGGCAACACGATTCGCTTCTGCATCCGTGTTGCCTGCCTTTTCGCCCAGGGCCTTGGCCCATAAGCGCCAGATTTTATTGAAACTCGTTGTCTTCACGATGACCTTGTTGCCCGGCCATGTTTGAATCTGTTTCGCGTACTTCTACCTTACAGCACCAAACTCGTGCAGCTTCTTCACTACCGCAGTTGGGCAAGAAGATTGTGTTTATGTGTAGAGCCGGCCTGTTCAGCAAGTTCTTTAATTCGGTTATTCATAGGTAATAATATTCCTCATTGGTTGGATCTTTCAATCTACTATGTAGTTTGTATTCAGATATATTCAATTGTAGCATAGCATCTTTCAATGTGTCAAATGTTCTGGACTCGGCAACAATCTTTCTTGCCCTTCCATTCTTACCTCCGGCACATTTACCTTTTCTACCTTTACTGCTATTCTCAAATACTTCTTTACGCTTTTCTTCTGACCAGTTTGCTCTTGTTTCTTTATGCTGATTTACATAAATTCAGAAAAAAGGTCTTCGTTCCATTCCCTATGACCTTCACGAAACGCCATATTGCTCTGAGTTTCTCGGACCTCAACTCTATAACACCAAAGTCGTTTTGACTCGCTTTCTCCCCACATTTCTGGAATATAAACTCCGTTGACATATTTGTATAACATATCGGCAAGTGATTCACATCCTAACTTTGGTAGTATAGTCAATTTCATAAGACCACGCTTCTCGGCTTCTTTATACCAATCAAGTTCTGGGTCATCAGAACTACAAAGTGTGGTATGGTCAAATTGACCCTCAAGAATCTTTTTCAATTCTTTGAGTCCGCCATAGTCGGCCGCCCAATTGCGAACATCTAAGTTGTCGGTACCAAAGTAAAACTTCATACTGAAACTATACCCATGAATTAGATTACAATGGCTGTCACTACGCCATTGACGATAAGCGCATGGAAAGCTATCGTGGTACTCTTTGGTACTTGTGAACTTATATGATACTGGTTGCATAAATTTCTCCTATGTTGATTATAGCATAGGCGGCGGAGTTTGTATACCGGGTCGACACCTAAAGTCCGGTCCAGGATAACCTATATGTAACCAAATCCTGGTGTATTATTTTTGATTCGCATTCGTAATGTTTCACGACATATGTTTAATGCTTTAGCCGCATCTTTTTGACAAGCAAATTGACCAATTGGGGTGATTACTTTTTTTGCTTTGGGATTATTGCCCCCTAATCTTTTGGGCATATTTTTAAAAAACAGTATGTTTTCTGGTGTGTGCTTTTTTCCATAGAATGAAGTTTGTTCTTTTGATTTCCCCCAGTTTGGATTTTTTTCTTTCTTCAGACCCGGACTGCCAGGTGCCCGGCCATCTCTACCATTCTCAGGACGCAAATTTGCCCACTCCACTGATTCTACGATATTGTGATTGATTGAAAATTCTACCGCAAACTTTTCACAAGATTCAATGGAATCAAACTCCCATACATTTGTTGTATCTATATCTTTACCGTGTGTGGCCAAATGGCGTCTCCAATATTTTCCTGATCCCAAATAAACATATGGATTTTTTGTTGCTGTCATTCCAAAATACTTTAATCCAGTGATTTTGTGTTGTTTAACATATAGATAAAATTTATTATTCATATGTTTATTTATCTCTAGATAGCGGGACGATGCCGATAGGCCGCTGTGTATATTTATACCGGTGGTTGATAACCTGTGGCTTTATAGTCAGCTTGTCCAAATATAACTCCACGCACCCCGCCAACAGGATTGGCAGTATCACCCAGCCGTCGTGGAATCAAATGCACATGTGGATACATTACAGTTTGTCCGGCAGCAGTACCCATGTTGATACCAATGTTAAATCCTTCACAGTTGCCTTGTTCTACCAAGCGGCGACCATACAACATGGCCGATTCCATGCAGTCAATGATTACTGCATCAGTATTGTAGTTAGGCACAAACAACAAATGACCACGTGTGACAGGATAGCGATCTTCAAACACAGTGATATGAAAATCACTTAGTTCTTGTACCTGTTGATCCCAAGGTGCCACACCAGCGGCTTGGGCTTCATCTAGTGTTTCGTAATTGATCATCGCGGTGCAAACTCTTGTTGTAGTTTGATACCACTGTTTTTACAGCAGCCAATTTTAAGTTTTATCATAAATAAATTATATAGAAATTTCAATGGATTTGAGTTAGTTGCCATTCCTTGCTTGTAGTTTAATATTGTCAAAGAACTCTTTCTTTGTTCCTGGGTCTTTTAAGAAAGCACCTTTGAGCACAGTGGTTTGTGTTAGACTATTATGAGCCATTACTCCTCTATTTTCTACGCATCCGTGTGTCATTTCGATGTATACACCAACATTCTCACTGTCAGTGGCTTTCATGATCTCTCTTGCAATGTCGTTGCACAGTTCTTCTTGTAGTGTGCCACGTCGCGCACACCATTGAGCAATACGAGTATACTTAGACAAACCAATAAGTTTGTTAGCGGCAATGATACCAATATAAGCAACACCGCTAACAGGTTGATGATGGTGCGAACACATTGAACGTAGTTCACTTCTAACCACAAGCATGCCTTCATACCGGTCTTGTGAATCATTTGGAAAAGCTGTTGCGTCCGGTGCTGGTTCATATCGACCTTCCATGATTTCAGTAAAATACATCTTGGCCAATCGTTTGGCTGTGCCTTTTGAGTTGGGATCGTTTTCTCTATCTATCAGCAATGTGTCCAACACACCTTCAAATGCTACAGTAGCTTCATTGATCAGATGTTCTCGATCAGATTCAGTTAAGTAGTCGCTGATGTTGTCTCCGGCCCAGAATCTCTTGCCATCTGCTTGCATACGTTCGCGAATTGCTGTGCTTAGATACCGGCCTTGTGCTGTGTCGGTTTTCTTTACATATAAGTTTTGTCCTTCTAGCGGAACAAACTCGTCAGTGCTTGGATGTATGATTGGATCTAGTTTAAATTCTGGCATGTTATTCCTTAATGGTTATGTTTCGCAAATCTGGATACTGTACAAACTTAGGGTGTTCAGGTGCAAACTTGTACTGCTCAAGTAACTCTAGTCCACGTTCAGCATCTTCGATTGAGGGTTTGTAGTGATATCCCACCTGGAATGTTTTTTGTTTGTTCCAGGGTGAGATATTTAGGTCACGACCATCATATCGTTGTTTTATTATCGTGTTGTAGGCCTGCTTGTTGTCTAACAGTATAGCACCACCATGCCCTATTTGTAAAGGTTTTGTATGTCCAAAACTCAAGCACTGCATCTGTCCTGTACGATACATGTCAGGTTCCAATCTTCTAGCACTATCCCAAACTCTAGTGTATATGAAATTGTATTCGCCTGACCATGTTTGTTCAGGTTCATCCAGGTACACATAGTCAATGCCCAGCTTGTGCATGGTCATTGGCACACTCAAGTAAGTGTAAGGAGTCATTTTAAGACCTTTTACTTGCTCATATCGCAGACACATCTCAATAGCGTGTGTGCAGCAATCGGTCATGATTGCAGCAGGAGCACCGGTGAACCGGGCTAGTGCCCGTTCAAATTCAAGGATTTTTTCGAACATACCAAGCCCATGCGTGTTGAATTATATCGTCCAGTGTGTACCGACGCCAATTTGGCATCAGCATACCAAACTTTGCTGCACTAGCAGTAAGCACAGCAGGATCACCCTCACGTCGAGGCTCTAGCAATACTGGCACCTTACCTGCAATTGCAGCAGCGCATGCCAGGATTTCTTTCACACTGGTACCATTGTTTGTGCCTAGATTGTAAATGCCAGAGGGCACCGCAGCATCCAATGCACACACATGAGCATGCGCAATATCTTCCACATGCACATAATCACGTATACAAGTTCCGTCGTAAGTGTCGTAATCATCACCATACAAGGAAAACTGTTTGTTGTCACGTGTGGCTTCTAGGATTCTGGCAATCACATGCGTGGCACCAGGTTCCTGCCCATGTCGACCCAGTCGGTCGGCACCACAAGCATTGAAGTAACGGAATGCCACATAGTCAAGATTGTATGCATGATGATAGCTGGCCAGCACTTGTTCAATCATGCGTTTGCTTTCACCGTAAGGGCTCATAGGATCACATGGGTCAAATTCCGAACAGGGATTCAATATTGGCTCGCCATACACAGACGCACTTGAACTAAAGATCACTCTAGTCTTGGGCAAGGCATTGGTCACAAGATCCAGCAAGTGGATGGTCTTGATCACATTGTTGTGATAGTAATCTGCAGGATGTTTAACGCTGGGTCCTACCAAACTGGTACCGGCACAATGAATAATAGCGTCAGGCTGGCACTGTATCAATTTTGTTTTGGCCTGGTCACTATCAAAATCTGCTAGAACAAATTGACTAAACGAATCTTTCAAGCGTGGTGGGCAAGGCCTACGATCGATACCAATCACCTTGTGTCCAGCATCCGACAAAGCCAATGCCACTTGCCCGCCGATGTACCCCGAAGAACCGGTTACTACCACAATCATTTAGAATTTTCCTTCTCGGGTGTGTTTTCTATAATCCACGCCCATGCGCAACATGCTTTCACCGTGGCCTTGCATGATATCTAACACACGATCAATTGTGCCGTTGTTGCGATCGCTAATTTGTCCCATGCGTGGATGTTGCCAAGTCAACAGTATTTCCAATTTGTTCATAGCATCATCGATGGACCAAGGTACGTACAAGCGAGTATGATCATTAGCAAAAGTTTCAGGGAAACTGCGATAAGCAGGGTAAAGTACATTGCACCCAAGAGCATCTGCTTCCGAGACAGTATTTGAGACCCAATCTTGTAAAGCACAATTGAACACAACACGAGAGTCATTAACGATATCGTAGTAGTCATTCTTTTCAAGATCTTCGTAGATCACAAGTTTACCTGCTGCTTGTAAGTCACTGGTTCGTTGCATATAGCTTTCGCTATTGCTTTTCAACTTACCGCCGCTGCATACTGCAAATTCCACATCTACATTATCGGGATGGCGTTTGTGCCATGCGTCAATCAAGTCCATGTAGAAGTCTGGTTGTTTCTCTTGATCCCAACGGGCACTAAAGACTACACGATATTTGCGATCATCGAATCGTTTAATACTTGCTACACGACTCTGCACTTCTGCCTTGCCAAATGCTAATCCTGAAATATTGTAGATTGGAGCACGCCAACCTGCAATCTTCATATGCATTACCATTTCTTCATTAGTGGCCAATACACCATCCACGAAACTGTCCACCATCTTTTCATAGTGACCCATAAACTCGCCCATGCCCCAGACATGTACGAAATCATCAGGGTCAATAGACTGAGCGAGACAACGAACAAAGATTCTTGGTCTTGACGACTCCGGTATCTGTTTGAGTATGTATGGTAGCGACTCGATACCAGGCTGGAACATGTCTTCGAAATAAATGACATCTTCATTGGTGCATTCTCCTGCTTTCATCATCTTGACTAGATTCATCAGCTGGCTCATACCAAAGTATGTACGACCATGTGCATCCAATACTTGACCTGTCACAATGGCTTGATCATTACTGAGCGTTTCTCCGGGCACTACCACGTAGTTAATGCCACGAGCATCAAACACAGTAGTATTCCACTCTTGTAATTGCAAGGTGTATCGGGCTTTATAAGGCTCCAATCCACAATACCATAATTTTCTCATTGTCTATCCTCATAGAGTTTCATTAATTCTTCCTTAGTAAAGTCGCTGTTCATGCTTTTTGCTTGGCTCATCTTACTGTCTATTATACGTAAATTTACAATGTTTCCTAGTATCAATGGGTCAATTGAATCTCGGAAACCGTGCAATATTGAATATACGTGGTCTAAATGTCTAATCCTGCTTCTACTACCCAATATCGTTTTATATTTCGTGTAAGTTTTGTTTGTTTCTTTCCATACCGCTCGTCTATATTTTTCATATTCTGACAGTGTTGACGGATCCTTGGCTCTTCCAGCTGCAATCCTCTCTTGAAGGCGCCGCTCTTTTGAGCATTTAGGACATTCTTCTTTTCTATAATGAGATTGTTGAAAAAACGAATCATGTTGCCTACATTTAACCTGCATCGGTTTAGTTGACTTAATATAGATACTATCTGAATAGTCATACTTTGGAAATAGCTCACTAAGTTTTTTCACAATCTCTTTCGGTTTATATGCCAATCCCGAACACATTGGACATCCACTGTGGTTTAATACGTCAGATGGCCATTTAACGAAATCTCCGTGTTTAGAGCAGACCAAAGTAACCTTCACATCATTTTTGATGTAATCAACTTTAGACAAATCGTATGGACAATCTGGCCATACGATTTGTAATTTTTCCAAGAACACTATTGTGGTCATAAGATTATGACCTCCGTTCCATTTGGTACGATTTGCTACTCTTTTGGCAACGTGTTCAGGTGCCTGTGTTGATCCTTTTTTAGGTCCCTTAGTCATAATATATCTCCTTGATATATTATTTATCTTTCATTTCATATTTTTTATTTTTCAAGACCCATGTAAAACAGTTTTCTCATGTGCGATATCCAGCCAGGCGACGAGTATCTTCATCCCACATGTTCTTGGCAGGCTTGCCTTGAGTATGTTTGTTGAACTGTTGGAATGCATAACTGCGGAAGTTATACAGATCCGCCTCATTGAACTTGTATCCGTAGTCCACACAGAACTCACGGTATTGATCCAGTTCTTCCCAGGTTTGTTCAGTCCGGGCATTGTGTTTGATGATAATTTTAGCCATAGTTTCCTCTTAAAGTTTGATTGATTGAAAAGGTTGTGTTAGATTATAACTGATCGTTGCACCGTTTTCACCATCTTCGCT
>Ga0007791_10000604_pt1 | contig 11776 bp, 12 predicted proteins | sample CryBogmetaGMA05M_FD_60368 | JGI IMG/M metagenome (GOLD analysis project Ga0007791, IMG submission 60368) | Freshwater microbial communities from Crystal Bog, Wisconsin, USA - MA0.5M | ecosystem: Environmental > Aquatic > Freshwater > Lake | place: Crystal Bog, Wisconsin, USA | collected 2009-07-06 | reverse complement strand
AGCACCAATATCTCCGGTCGCACCAGTCGCACCAGTATTACCGGTCGCACCAGTCGGACCAGGAACAGTCGAGTTAGCACCAGTGGCACCAGTAGCACCAGTCTCACCGGTCGCACCAGTCATGCCAGTGGAACCAGTCATGCCAGTGGAACCAGTCATGCCAGTGGAACCAGTTGCACCGGTAGGTCCAGTAGCACCAATATCTCCGGTCGCACCAGTCGGACCAGGAACAGTCGAGTTAGCACCAGTGGCACCAGTAGCACCCGTCTCACCGGTCGCACCAGTATTACCAGTGGCACCAGTCATGCCAGTGGGTCCCGCAAGGGTAGAAGCTGCGCCGGCCGCACCCGCTGGGCCGTTAGCCCCAGCAGCGCCGTTAGCGCCAGTCGCGCCGGTAGCTCCGGTAGCTCCGTTAGCGCCAGTGGCGCCGGTCGCACCTGCCAATCCAGATGGGCCAATTGTTGCTGACTTGATCAGCACCTTAACCTCGTTAGGTAGGCACTTGCTTCGGATCATGGCGTGCTGAATACCTGGCTTTTTTGGCAAACATAGATAGGAAACGCTGGAGAACGCATAAGCCGGAGAGATAGTGGAAATTGCCGTGGTGGAAATAAGCGCACTTATAGCAACGGCAATTTTTATCGACTTTCGATTGTTCTTTTTCATAAGAATCCCCGGTTATTCCTCGCGTTTGAAAATGACTCTAATACTGAAGATAAGTCTTCGTTTCAACGCTATTTTGAATTCGAAGTAGCACGAGATTCCAAGGCTATAAATAGTACTTATAGTCGTATTTCTCTAAGTCGCAATTTGCAGTTGACGCACCGAAGAATCCAGTTTTCGAGACATCTAGAATTAGCAAATGATTCAACCACCAACTCTCAAGACCTTTTTGTGGTTCAACGGCAACTTAGATTCGGCACTGGACTTCTATTCCAAAACCTTTGACAACGTGATCATCCACAGTCAAAATCGCCCTGGCCCAGATGCCCCGCTTTTCACTGCGAGTTTTAGCATCTTTGGTCACGAGTTCATTGGTCTCAACTGGCCAGGCGGGCCAACCTTCAATGATTCAATATCGCTGAGCGTCAACTGCGACGGCCAGGACGAGGTTGATCGGTACTGGAAGGCAATCACCGAGCGCGGCAAGGCTGGCCAATGTGGCTGGTGCGTTGACGAATTCGGGCTTTCTTGGCAAATCTCACCGATCCAGATGCGCGATTGGCTGCAACACCCTGACCCGGAGGTGGCGAGTTACGCCATGTCGGCAATGCGCCAAATGGGCAAAATTATCATCGATGAATTGCACGTTTAGCAACCGCCAAAGCTAGTTGCGGCCACCGTTACGGAGTAGGAACCAGTTCGTCGCTGGCCAGAGTATATGAATAACCGGCCAGGTCACGCTTCATGAGACCCATGCTGATCATCAGTCTGCGAACAAATGCAAAGTCCGAAACCCGCTCCTGCAGAATCTCGTTGACTTCCTTCTCGGAGTAGTCACGCCCGAACTCGAACTCGCTGGCCAACCAGATCGCCATCTGTCGCTGATTCGCAAGCCGCGAAGGAATGCTGGTCACGCGACCAAGTTCGTCGATGTAGGTTTCTAGCGCTTCAGGAACGTCCATAACTTCATTATTGATGCGGATTCTGAAAATCCGTGTATTGCTCAAAATACACGCCAATTCTTCGGCATGTCTCTGCCAAATACTTGGGAATCATCTCGGTGTGTTCAGGGTGCGAAGTCTCGTGCAGGTAGTTCAAAAGGTAGAGCCGGCGTTGCAACTTTAGAACCTCGGTTTGGTCCTCAGTCACGAACGGAAGCGGCTGCACCGACTCGTAGCCGGCGAGGAAAGCATCGATGTGCTCCTGCTCGTCAAAGTAGTAGACCGTAACCGCCACATCTTGTGCCGGCAGGCCAATCACGCAGTCATCAAAGTCAAAGACAGCAAGCTCGCCGTTGTGCCACATTAGGTTCCACGGGTGAATGTCCGCATGGATCAACTGCGGTTGAGTTTGAGCGAAAAGCTCCTGCTGCACCGCTTGAACTCGAACTAGCGCTCTCGAAATGAGTGTCCGCGAAATCTCGTCTGCGAACTCGGACTCGGATATCAAGTCTGCGGTTTTCCAGAGTGGATCGGTAACCACGGGTAAGTTTGCGCCCTCTGGCAGAATCACACCTTCGGTTGCCTGGTGCATTTTGGCCATGGCTACACCAGTGGCTTGAGCCTGTTCCAAGGTTGGCTCATCTCCCGGTTCCTCGCCTTCGAGCCAACTGAAGAGCACTGCGTGAAGTTCCTGATTCAACTGACCATGGAACGCACTCGAGATTGGACTCCCCTGCCGATTCACCACCGGACTGGGCAGCTTGATCGTGGAATTTGCCAGTAGATGATCCACAAAAAATATCTCGGCTCGCAGTTGCTCAAGGGTGCGCCCCGAGTTCACGTTGATCCTTAGCGCGTACTTTTCGTCCTGCGCCGCGGTCACCTTAAAAGTTGAGTTGTACTCGTGATTGATCGACTCAATCTGGCACTCACCAAGGTCATAGCCATCGATGATTTCTTGGGCCAAAGGTAAAAGGGATTCGATCTGTTCATCAACCGACAGCTGCTCAAAACTCGCACTCATGCCCTAAGTATGCCCAATCAAAATCGGATTCGCTTAAAAGTAAAAACCCCCGGCTGATAAGACGCGGAGGTTTTCGTGCACCCCCTCGGACTTGAACCGAGAACCCACTGATTAAGAGTCAGTTGCTCTGCCGATTGAGCTAGAGGTGCGCGCTGCGAACAAGCGCAACGAGAGAAAAGAATAGCAGGAAAGTGACGGTCTTGCCAGCCCGAGACCTTTCTTCTCGCTAATGGAGAAACGCCTAGCAAAGCACCTAATTCCTCCCCTAGGCTAGAGCGCAAGCGCATCGATAACCTGCAAGGACTCCCGGAGGAGAACCATGACTGAGTACCCACGCCTAGAAGAAGGCCAGACTGCCCCTAGCTTTGAACTGCTCAACCAAGACGGTAAGTCGGTTAGCCTCAAAGATTTTGCTGGCAAAAAGGTCATCTTGTACTTTTACCCTGCGGCTTCAACCCCGGGCTGCACCAAGGAGGCCTGCGACTTCAATGAAGCCTTGAATCCGTTTGCAGCCAAGGGCTACACCGTGGTTGGCATCAGTCCCGACGAGCCAAAGAAACTTGCCAAATTCCGCGACACACAAGAGCTGAACTTCCCACTTCTCAGCGATCCTGAAAAAGCGGTGCACCAGGCCTACGGAGCATTTGGCGAGAAGTCGCTCTACGGACGCGTATACACGGGTGTTTTGCGCAGCACCTTTGCAATCAGCGAGCAGGGTGTTATCGAGCTGGCGCTGTACAACGTTAAGGCGACAGGACACGTAACTGCACTTCGCAAGAAATTGGGCATTGACTAAACCAAACCAAGTTCTTAAAAGAAATCCTGGGTTACTCGCCCAGGATTTCTTTTTTGTTTGCAGCAAGTACTGGCTTGCTGAACAGCAGTGACAAAACGGCGATGCTCGGCACTATTAGCGCCACTCCAATAAGTACGTTTGCGCCACGACCCGTGAAGCTTTGACTGGCCAGTGCAAGCTGACAGGTTTGCCAGAAAATTGCACCACTTCTTGCCCAGCGCTTTGACCGAGTCAGGGAAATCGCAATGTAACTGACCCACGCGGCGGCAGCCAGGTAAAGCACAATCACGGTCACCGCGGCCGGCAGGCTCTTGGCATTGCCTGGCAACAGATCTGTGACCAAGCCAAAAACGGCAAACGCCAGAACTGCCAAGGCTTCAAGCCCAACGATGATTGCCGCGGCAAGTTGAATCACTCGCAACAAACTGGAGTTAGGTGTGGATTCTGTCATTACAAACCTGCCGTTTAAGAAAATGGGGTCTTGCCAAATGCCCTCTGTTATGAAAGCATATTGTTAGTTGACGGAGTCTAAAAGACGCGTAATCCGAAACAAATCACCTGTTTTCCAAAGCGGTTACCCGCTTGCCTAATCGTTTGTGTTTGAACGAGGTGGCCCCGGCATAAAGGAATATTCTGCATGAACATGCATTGGCTGAACGAAGCTCGTTGTTTAACCGAAGACCCAGAACTCTTCTTTCCAGTAGGAAATACAGGTCCAGCGGTAGAGCAGATAGAACAGGCCAAATCTGTTTGCCGTGAATGTGGAGTAACCAACTTCTGCCTAGAGTACGCAATCAAAGAAAACCAGGACACTGGTGTTTGGGGCGGACTTTCAGAGGACGAGCGTAAGTCGCTGAAGCGCAAGTACGCCAGAGCCCGTCGCGCCAGCTAATCTTCCTGGTGCGCCAGGGTCAGTTAGAGAAATCTAGTCCCGTCTCCGGAAAAATCACGCTCTCCGCCTAAACGGGCATGTTAATGACCGCGCGGGTTCCGCCCTCGGCCGGCGTGTACCAACGAATGGTTCCCCGCAGTTCGCCCTCAACCAGGGTTCGAACAATCTGAGTTCCGAGCCCCGAGCCAACTTTTCCGTCTAGCAAGCCAACGCCGTTATCGCTAACACCGATTTCGAGTTTCTTGGCCCTGCGTTCGGCCGAAACCGCAACCAATCCGCTGCGATTTGCCAGACCGTGCTCCACGGCGTTAGTTACCAGCTCGGTTAGCACCACGGCAAGAGTTGTTGCAACCTCGCTACGGATTTGCCCAAATTTGCCATCCTTGAGAGTTTTCACCGTGGTGCCGTGAGTGGCCGCCACCTCGGTTGCCAACAGCATGACTCGGTCAAATACCTCATCGAAGTTCACATCCTGGTTCAACCCCGACGCCAGAGTGTCGTGCACCATGGCGATTGCCGAAACTCGGCGCATTGCTTGATCCAGCGATTCCTTGGTTTCCTCACTCTTGCTTCTGCGAGCCTGCATTCGAAGCAAACTTGCCACGGTCTGAAGGTTGTTCTTCACTCGATGGTGGATCTCGCGGATCGTGGCATCCTTTGTGATTAGCTCGCGCTCCTGGTCGCGCAAATCTGTCACATCGCGGCAAAGCAAAATAGCACCGATGCCCTCACCATTCCACTTGAGTGGGATGGATCTCAGAGCAATGGTTGCGGTCTTGGACTCGGCGTCTGCACGCCAGGGGGCCTTACCGGTGACCACAATCGGAAGAGATTCGTCAACGATGTGAGCCGGCTTTATCAGCGGTGTCACGAGCGAGGAGAGGATTTCGCCCTCGAGTTCCTTTTGCACTCCGAGTCCGCTGAATACCGAGATTGCGTTCGGGCTGGCAAAAAGGACCTTGCCATCGGTGTCAAGACGCAACAAGCCAGTGCTGGCTCGAGGTGAACCGCGCTTGGGTCCGGTTCGGTTTCCCATGTCCGGAAATGAGCCTTGCGAGATCATGGCGAGCAGGTCTTTACCGGCCGCCATGTAGTTGAGTTGAACCTTGTTGGGTATCTTGGTGTCCGCGAGGTTTGTATGCCTGGTGACCACCGCTATGGGCTCGGGCTTGACCGCCTCCTGAGTCAGGCTAACTCGTCGGCGAACGGGATAAGCGCTAAAGCGATTTGGAATCCCGTCAAACGAATCGGTCTGAGCCTGGTCTATGGTTTCGCCAGTCTCGAAGGCAAGTTTTACCTGTTCAGACCATTCTTTTCGAATTGGAGTGCCGCTGATATCGCGGTAGAAGATGGTTGCAGCCCCAGACGGCCTGGCGTTTCCCGCGGCAATGAAACCACCAGTTTTGTCTGGAATCCAAAGTACTAGGTCTGCAGATACCAGGTCTGCGGCAAGTTGCCACTCGGAAGTAAGCAGAGTCAACCACTCGAGGTCGGCGTGTGAGGCGCTCGAACTGGTCTTGACCAACTGGGACAACGATGACATATCCAAAGTTTAGCGGCGGGCCAAACCAGCCCTAACGGTGCAACCCTTGAAGTGGCTCCCACTAAGCCAATCTCTTGGCCAGTTGGCTTATCGCCGAAAGCGCCTTGGACCTACCTGACACTTGCCTTAGCGGAAGCCCCTGCAGCATTGCTTGATCCAAAGCCTCATCTTGCGGAATCATCGCGCCAATTTTCATCGATGTGCGATCCTTCAGCAATTGCTGAATCTGCCAGTCGGGCCTGGCTCCAAGCACGCTGGAGCGAACTCGGTTAACCGCGATGATCCTTTCTCCGGCAACTTCACAGGCAGCAATAGTGCTCTGGGCATCGATGAATCTTCCGATGGAAACCGCGTCTGGCTGTGTAACCCAGAGCTGCTGAAGTGCTAACTGGTCCAGCATCCGATGCGAGTCGTGTCCGATTCCACAACTGGCATCGACAATCACTATCTGGTACCTGAGGGAAATATATTCAAGCAACCTTTCAATACTCTGCCAGTTTGTAACAGCCTGGTTTTGTGCCAACCCGTAGCCAGATAGAAACTCGAGGCTGACCCCTTTGGAAACTAGGCGAATTCTGAGCTGATCAAGCGTGGATTGGTCGAGTCGGTTTTGTTCCATGAAGCGCGCCCCCGCGAGTACAGCCGCTTTTGGGCTGGATATCCCAAAGTATCGATGCAGGGTTGGGAATTGAAAGTCCAGGTCCACCAGGCAAACCGACCTGCCAAGAGCAGCCATCTCGAAAGCCAAATTTGCAGCAACCACCGTTTTGCCCGCACTGGGCGAAACGCTTCTTAGCGAGATCACTCGACCTTTTAGTTTGGGAGTCGAAAGTCCCGAGGTTTGCGGGATTTGGAACTCCACCTCAGGTTCGGGTGCAAGCCGGGAAGCACCTAATTCAACCTCCTGGATCATGCCTTTAGAGCCATCGATGGAGGTTTCAAAACTGGGCTGCTCCGCACCTACTGGGTGCGCTGCAAATGAATCGTATTCCTCAAGCCAGTCGATACCACTCACTGTCTGGCCACCAAAAATATGGCAGAGTCTCCGGCCATGGCGTCAAGAATTGCGGGAGCTTCCGTGGGATTCACAAGCAGCTCCACCTGCTGATTTTGGCTGGCAAAAACTCCCGTCGCCTTTACCACCTGTGCAACCTTTGCGGCGCTGACCAGGAGTTGCGGTGGCTCATAGGTGTTGAGCACCCGTTTGGCAGCCCAAACGGTTACCCTGGCTCCCGGAACCACGTTTTGACTCAGCTGGGTCTTGCTGGTTACCACCACGCGTGAGAGGTTTTGGGCTGAAACCTGACTCACGGCTGAGCTGGGTACAAGTTGCCCTGCCACCAGGTCGGTGGTGGCAAAACCACGAGGCACTGAGCCCGCCAAGAGATATTGCCCACCGATGGCACCCAGGTTTGCCGAGACCTCGGACCAGGAGGCTGTTGCAAGGCTCGCACCCTGAGGCACCGTCTGCCCCGGAACCAGGTAACGCGATTGATCCAAAAAGGCAAACTTGATTCCGATGGCAACCGCCACCACCGAAATTGCGACGATGGCAATTTTTCCGATTTTGTTTGAACCGCCGAGACGCAAACCAGAGGTTGGTCCCGCGCTGGAGAGTGACTTTGAAAACAAGATTTATATCCTTCCGATTGTGGTTTTGCCAAAGTTGCCAGAAAAGTTGGTGAGCTCGGCGGAGTTATCCACATCTGCGATTTCGATGACACTTATGGACGCAATACTCACCAGCTTTTCTAGGTGACCAGACGAGCCCAAATTTCCATCGGTGCGATTCAGGGAGACCCATTTGCCAAAAACGCCAGCATTGGCAAGAGGAAGCGGCTCTGTTCTGTCTTTGACCCAGACCTTGAATTTCATTGAGCCCAGTCCCTGAAGGTAAGTAAGCCCGTCTTCACTCACTTGTCTCACGTGTGGCAGGTTTCGGGCGCCTAACGTATTGAACGAGACCTGAGTGACGGAGGTGCTCGGGAGGAAAATCCAGGTTCTGCGGTCCACTCTCAGACCAGCTATAAAGTCCATTCCAAAGACCACGTAAATCAGTGTTTCCGAGTTGCCGGCACTGCACTTGATCAGCGCGGAATTAGATCCGTAATCGAGTTGAAACCAACTTGAATGCAACGAAGAGTCTTTTGGTTGGAGCGGAATCGTGTAGGTCATACCCAATAAATAGGCCAGCCCAGAAATGTGTGGAAAAAGTTATCCACAGTTGAACTTTTTTTGGGTAAGTTGAATGCCACGAGGTTTAGCGTCTAAGTAGCACCGGGGAGGAGAAGCCAATGGCCGTGCACCGATCAGCAAAAATCGCAGCGATGCCCAGCATCCAGCACACAGCAAAGAAGCGCGCTCGCGCTTACGACCCACTATTAGACGACGTGGCAGAGTTTGCAACTCCTGAAGAGATTGCGGCAATGCCAGACCCTGCGCCACTGCTTCCGGCAATTGCCACACTTGTGGTTGAAGTAATTGCCGGCGCCCGATCTGTAGACCAGATGGCCGCGCTGGTTTCAGATCAGGTTTACGAGAGACTGCGCGCCAAGGTGACCCAGAAAAACCGCAATGACGCTATTAACGGCAGGCCCGCACTCCTTCCAAAGTTCACCGTAACCAAGGTAAAGGCAGATTCACCTAGGCCCGGGGTCATCGAATCGGTGGTTCTGGTTAGCACCCAAGCTCGAACTCGAGCAGTTGCAATCAGGCTTGAACCAATCCATCGTCGCTGGCGTGCCACCAGCGTGAGCGTGCTCTAAACAGCTTTTTCCTTATCAAGCGGAAAACCCCGAACCTCTAACCGTCCAGAAGGACGCAAGGGTTCGGGGTTTTCACTTTGCGGTTGGCTAGTTCTTGAAGAAGGAACTTCCCTGTGCGGGAGGCTCGTTCTTACTGGCTTGCACTGGAGGCTGGTTGTTGTCTACCTGAGCACGCTTGCCCGGGTGAACCTCAGTTTGGCCATCCTCGTTCGGAGCAATGTAGGTAAGTTGCTCGCGATTATCCGCATGCGCCTCCAAACCGGGTGCATCAACCTCGGTGTGGTCTCCGCTCTCAGCCACCTGAACCTCTAGGTTAAACAGGAAACCAACACACTCCTCGCGGATTGCACCCATCATCTGCTGGTACATTCCGTAGCCTTCGCGCTGGTATTCAACCAGCGGGTCACGCTGGGCCATTGCGCGCAGGCCGATTCCCTCTTTGAGGTAATCCATCTCGTAAAGGTGCTCGCGCCACTTTCGGTCGATAACGCTGAGCACAACTCTGCGCTCAAGTTCGCGCATTGCGGCTTCGCCAATCTCGGTGGTTCGAGCCTGGTAGGCGATTCGCGCATCGCTGACAATTTCTCGACTCAGCCATGCGGTGGTTAGTCGCGATCTGGAACCAGCCTCGGCCAAAACCTCTTCGATCTCGAGTCCGATTGGATAGATTGCCCGAAGTTCAGACCAGAGTTGCTCCAGATCCCAGTCCTTACCAGCGGAATCACTGATGTGAGAACGAACAATTTCGGCAACTGCAGACTCTAGGAATTCGTCTACCCGTCCCTCGATGTTGTCGCCCTCAAGGATGTGGCGGCGGTCACCGTAGATGGCTTCGCGCTGGCGGTTCAATACGTCGTCGTACTTGAGCACGTTCTTGCGGATTTCGGCATTGCGAGCCTCAACCTGGCCCTGTGCGCTCTGAATCGAGCGACTAACCAGCTTGGATTCGATTGCCATGTCATCCGGAACTCCGGGGCGGTTCATGAGAGCGCCGGCTGCACCCGAGCTGAAAAGACGCATCAGGTCATCGGTGAGCGAAAGGTAGAAGCGGCTCTCTCCCTTGTCTCCCTGGCGACCAGCACGACCACGGAGCTGGTTGTCGATGCGGCGAGATTCGTGACGCTCGGTGCCAAGCACGTAGAGTCCGCCAACCTGCAGTACTTTTTGGGCTTCTTCTTCTACCGAAATCTTGGTGAGGGCGTAGACCTCATCCCAGGCCTTTTGGTATTCCCCAGGGTTTTCTTCTGCACTGATACCGCGCTTGGCGAGTTCAGTGAAAGTCAAGAACTCAACGTTTCCACCGAGCATGATGTCGGTACCGCGTCCGGCCATGTTGGTTGCAACAGTGACCGCACCCAACCGACCCGCCTGGGCAACAATCGCTGCCTCGCGGGCGTGATTCTTGGCGTTCAAAACCTCGTGACGCACGCCAGCCTTTGCAAGTAGCTTGCTCAGGTACTCGCTCTTCTCAACCGAAGTGGTTCCAACCAGAACTGGCTGACCGGTCTGATAACGCTCCACAATGTCGAGGACAACCATGTCGAACTTGATCTGCTCGTTTTTGTAGATCAGGTCTGGCTTGTCGATTCGCACCATTGGTTTGTTGGTTGGGATAGGCACAACACCCAACTTGTAGGTGCTCATGAACTCCGCCGCTTCTGTTTCGGCGGTACCGGTCATTCCCGAAAGCTTCTTGTAAAGACGGAAGTAGTTCTGCAGGGTCACGGTTGCCAGCGTCTGGTTTTCTGCCTTGACCAGCACGCCTTCCTTGGCTTCGATGGCCTGGTGAACACCCTCGTTGTAGCGCCTTCCAGACAGGATGCGCCCGGTGTGCTCGTCCACGATCATGACCTCGCCATTCATCACAACGTAGTCTTTGTCGCGCTTGAACAGGGCCTTGGCCTTGAGGGAGTTGTTCAGGAAGGAGATCAGCGGGGTGTTGGCGGTCTCGTAAAGGTTGTCGATTCCCAGGTAGTCCTCTACCTTTTGGATGCCCGGTTCAAGGATTCCAACCGTTCGTTTCTTCTCATCGATTTCGTAATCGATGACTGGCTGAAGAGTTTCAGCAATCTTGGCGAACTGCCCAAACCAGCGGTTGGCTTCTCCGCTCGAGGGACCGCTGATGATGAGTGGGGTACGGGCCTCATCGATGAGGATTGAGTCAACCTCGTCGACGATGGCAAAGAAGTGCCCGCGCTGAACCAGGTCGCTCTTTTCCCAAGCCATGTTGTCGCGCAGGTAGTCGAAACCGAATTCGTTATTTGTGCCATAGGTGATGTCCGACAGGTACTGCTCACGACGCTGAGCCGGGTCTTGGTCCGAAAGGATGCAGCCCACAGTCATGCCCAAGGCTCGGAAGATGCGACCCATGAGCTCGCTCTGGTAGCTTGCGAGGTAGTCGTTCACGGTAATGACGTGAACGCCGCGTCCAGCGATTGCGTTTAGGTATGCGGGAAGGGTTGCAACCAGCGTTTTTCCTTCACCGGTTTTCATCTCGGAGATGTTGCCTAGGTGGAGATTTGCACCACCCATAATCTGAACGTCAAAGTGGCGCATACCCAAGGTGCGCTTGCTTGCTTCGCGAACTGCGGCAAAGGCCTCAGGTAGCAGATCATCTAGTGTCTCGCCAGCCGCGTAGCGAGAGCGGAGCTGACCGGTCTCGTCAGCTAATTCTGAGTCTGTGAGCTTTTCAAACTCGGACTCGAGCGCGTTTACCGATGCGGTTATTTGGCGGAGTTTGGCAAGCAAGCGGCCTTCGCCGGCACGCAAAACTTTGTCGAGAATAGTGGCCAAGAGGTCAGCTCCAAACGCTAGGGTTTTCTACTCCCAATCTTAGACGCAAGCCCCGGAACCCAAAGGTTCCGGGGCTTGCGCTAATGGCGAAAACACTCAGTGAAAAGGCGCTAGGCCAGGGTTATGACTCCGTAGTTCCAACCCTTTCGGCTATAAACCACGCTTGGCTTTCCCGTTTCCTGGTCTAGAAAGAGGAAGAACGGGTGACCCACCATTTCCATTTGATAAAGGGCGTCGTCAACCGACATCGCATTGGCCTTGAACTCCTTGCGTCGAATGACAACTGGACTTTGACCGAAGTCTGGTTCCGCCAATTGCTCGTTAGCCGACGCCTTGGATGTCCCGCCCAAAAGTATTTC
>Ga0007791_10000603_pt1 | contig 11789 bp, 12 predicted proteins | sample CryBogmetaGMA05M_FD_60368 | JGI IMG/M metagenome (GOLD analysis project Ga0007791, IMG submission 60368) | Freshwater microbial communities from Crystal Bog, Wisconsin, USA - MA0.5M | ecosystem: Environmental > Aquatic > Freshwater > Lake | place: Crystal Bog, Wisconsin, USA | collected 2009-07-06 | reverse complement strand
CCCGGTTCAGATCACCGGTCAGAGCCAAGGACCGATCACCGGAAACCTCGGCGCGGTGGACCCCGAAGCGGATCGGATCGTCTACAGCATCACCAGCAGTCCGCAACACGGCAGCGTGGAGATCGCCTCAGACGGTAGTTACACCTACACCGCCTGGCAAGACTTCACCGGCACCGATAGCTTCACCGTCGCCGCGGCCGACACCGGTCTCCACATCAACCTGTTCGACCTGTTCCGCCCGGCCAGTACCACGGCCAGTGTCGTGGTCCGGCAGGGCGCCGCTGCGGCCGGCTCCCTGCTGCAATTCCAGTTCGTCTACGGCAGCGGTTCGCAGCGCTGGTCGCCGGCGGCCCGCAGCTCACTCCAGGCGGCCGCTGACGCCCTGTCGGCGTACATCGTGGTGAGCGCGCCGACCGTCATCACCTTCGACGTCACCGGCGAGTACTCGCTGGTGTCCTCCACCCTGGCGGAGGCCAGCAGCGAGTTCATCAGCGACGGCACCGGTTTCCTGCCGACGAGGGTCCAGCAAGAAATCCTCACCGGCGTCGACTCCAACGGTGCGGCAGCCGATGGCGAGATCACCTTCAACTTCGCACAGCCCTGGGAATCCGGCGACTCAATAGCGCACGGCAAGTACGACATCCAGTCCGTGGCGATGCACGAGATGACGCATGCCATGGGATTCCTGTCTTACGTGGACGCCCCCGGCTATAACACCGGCACGAGTTGGACGGTGTTCGACAGCTTCCTGGTGAACTCCGACGGCACCAAGCTGATCGGCAGCGACTTCATCTGGAACAGCGCCAATGACCCGAACCTGACCGGGGTCAATCTCGGCGTCTTCTTCGGCGGGCCTACCGCCGTCGCCGCATACGGACAACTCGTTCCGCTCTACACGCCGAGCCCCTGGTCATCGGGGAGTTCACTATCCCACCTCAACGACCGGGTTTTCGCCGGCGGTAACCGGAAGCTGATGAACGCGCAGGTCGCTTCCGGCCAGGGCGTCAGAGTCCTCAGCCCGGTCGAACTCGGCATTCTCGCCGATATCGGCTACACCGTCATTACCTAGAACCGGGGCTCTCGCGAGCGGTCCTCGATCCTGTCCGCACGCCCGGATAGCACATGTGCTACCATAAGTTTAAAAGGCGGGGTTTTTATGAAAGCGGTGGGACTGCGCGAGTTGCGCCAAGATGCATCCGGATTGATCCGCCGTATCGAGGATGGCGAAGAGATCACGATCACCGTCGCCGGTCGTGTCGCCGCGAGGCTGGTTCCGGCTGCGCCGCATACATGGCGGCGATGGACCGAGATAGCCGAACTCTTCACCGGGCCGGCTGACCCCGCTTGGGCACAGGATCGTGAATCCGTCGATCACGAGATACGCGAGCCGTGGACTCGCGAGTGAGAGCCGTCCTGGACACCAGTGTGGTGCTGGCCAACGACATCGGTGCCCTCGATGGCGAGCTTGCCATCAGCTCAATCACGTTGGCGGAGATACATTTCGGTGTCTTGGTGGCGAAAGAGCACAGCATCCGTGCCGAGCGATTGCGCCGACTGCTCGTCCTCCAACGCACATTTGACGCCCTACCCCTAGATAACGCTGTTGCCGCCAGCTACGGATTTGTGGCTGCCGCCGTCGTCAATGCCGGGCGTCAACCACGCGCGCGATCTTTGGATCTGCTGATTGCCGCAACCGCGCACGCCCACTCAGCCCTGCTGTACACACGCAACCTCACCGACTTCGAGGGTCTCCAAGGACTCGTGGAGGTTGTTGCGGTCTGACCGGACGACACCACCGATATCGCATCCCGCTTCGATACCTGTCAATATAGACAGATGTCGAAGCGAGAAACCCGTGACGGGCCGGCCTGCTGCCCGGTGGCGCCGTTGGTGGCCGAACCGCTGAACATGGCCTCGGCCACGGAGATGGCCGCCAAGTTCAAAGCGCTGTCCGACCCTGTGCGCCTGCATCTGCTGAGTCTGGTTTCCAGCCATGGCGGCGGGGAGGCCTGCGTCTGCGATATCGCCTCGGGCGTGGGAGTGTCGCAGCCGACGGTGTCGCATCACCTCAAAGTGCTACGCGACGCCGGATTGCTGACCTCGCAGCGCCGGGCGTCCTGGGTGTACTACGCGGTGGTTCCCGAAACGCTCACCGCATTGTCGGAACTGTTGCGTACCGGCGTCGACGCGGCGACACCCGTCGGGGCATCGACATGACCGAGACGGCTGTGCACGACGAGACCTCCGGCACCCTGGCCCGACTCTCCACCCTCGACCGCTTCCTCCCGATCTGGATCGGCATCGCGATGGCGGCCGGCCTGCTGCTCGGCCGAATGATCCCAGGACTGTCCGGTGTGGTGTCGGCGGTACGCCTCGACGGAGTCTCGCTGCCGATCGCACTGGGCCTGCTGGTGATGATGTACCCGGTGCTGGCCAAAGTCCGTTACGACCGATTGGACTCCATCACCGGCGATCGCAAACTCCTGATGAGCGCACTGGTCCTGGTCTGGCTCGTCGGCCCGGCCCTGATGTTCACTCTCGCGTGGGCGTTACTGCCGGATCTGCCCGAGTACCGCACTGGAATCATCATCGTGGGCCTGGCGCCGTGCATCGCGATGGTCATCATCTGGAATGACCTCGCCCGCGGTGATCGTGAGGCCGCCGCCGTCCTAGTGGCGATCAACTCCGTCATTCAGGTGCTGTTCTTCGCCGCACTGGCCTGGTTCTACCTCACGGTGCTTCCCAGCTGGCTTGGACTGAAGCAAACGACGATCGATTTCTCGACGTGGCAGATCGCCAAGTCGGTAATGATCTTCCTCGGCATACCTCTGGTAGCGGGCTTCCTATCCCGCCGCTACGGCGAAAAGCTCAGGGGCCGTGCGTGGTACGAGTCGACGTTCCTACCCAGGATCGGTCCGTGGGCGTTGTACGGCCTGCTGTTCACCATCGTGATCCTGTTCGCGCTACAGGGACGCCAAGTCACCTCACACCCGTGGGACGTGGCCCGGATCGCACTGCCACTGCTGGCGTACTTCGCGGTCATGTGGGGCAGCGGCTATGCACTCGGCGCCGGCATCGGCCTAGGCTATGCGCGCACCACCACGCTGGCGTTCACCGCCGCGGGCAATAACTTCGAGTTGGCCATCGCCGTCGCCATCGCCACCTTCGGCGCCACCTCCGGACAGGCCCTCGCCGGAGTCGTCGGCCCGCTGATCGAAGTGCCGGTCCTGGTCGCACTCGTGTATGTGTCGCTGGCTCTACGTAAACGGTTCGGTGTGACAACGGTTCCGGCACAACAGGATTCGTGATGGTCACTCGTCCCAGCGTGCTGTTCGTCTGCGTCCACAATGCCGGCCGCTCGCAGATGGCCGCCGGGTTCCTCACCCATTTGGCCGGCGACGCGATCGAAGTCCGCTCGGCCGGCAGTGCCCCGGCAGCAAGTATCAACCCGGCCGCCGTGGCGGCGATGGCTGAAGTCGGCATCGATATCGCGGCCCAGTCGCCAAAGATCCTCACTTCGGATGCGGTCGAAACCTCCGACGTGGTGATCACCATGGGCTGCGGCGACACCTGCCCGGTGTTCCCGGGAGTTCGCTACCGGGACTGGGAGTTACCCGATCCGGCCGGTAAGGGCATCGACGCGGTTCGTCCGATCCGCGATGAGATCAAGACTCGGGTCCAAGCCCTCATCGCCGAATTGACAGCTTCCTAACCCGTCACCAACGCTTCGACCGGGGCGCGAGACAGCCCGATCGCGATCACCTGAACATGCGGCCGCGTACCGTTTTGACTGTGCCTATCGAATCAGTCCTGAGCACCACCTTCGACGCGCACGGCGGCCTGGACTACTGGCGTTCACTGAGCGCCATCGACATCGAGATCTCGGCATCCGGCTTTCTGTTCACCACCAAACGCGTGCCCCCGCAGCGTCATGCCCGGCTGACCATCAACACCCGCAAGCCCGAAGTGACGCTCTGGGATTATCCCGCGCCCGGCCAACGAGCGACTCTGCATGGCACCGACCGGGTGGAGATCACCGATGACAACGGCTCGGTGCTGCAGAGCCGAACCAATCCCCGCGCAGCATTTGCCAGCAAGAGACTAGTGACATCCTGGGACGCAATGGATTTCGCCTACTTCTCCGGGTATGCGATGTGGAACTACCTAACGTTGCCTTTCCTGCTGCTGGAACCGGGCGTCACCGTCGATGCGACGGATTCGCTCACTGCGCAGGGCATGACCCGGCTTAAAGTCGGTTATCCCCCGACACTGCCGACCCATTCCCCGGCCCAGGAACTCTATTTCGACTCCTCGGGACGTTTACGCCGACACGACTACACCGCAGAGGTTGTCGGCGACTGGGCGAGTGCGATCCATCTGTGCGAGGACTACCGTCAGTTCGGCGGTCTCTGGATGCCGACGAAGCGGCGGGTCTATCCGAAGGGCCCGTTCAACCGGCCACTGCCGCTGCCGACGCTGGTCGCCATCGACATCCACGACGCGCAGCCCCGCCCGGCGTGACGTGGGCAGGCTCGATTCGTCATCCCGGTCCAGCGGTGAGGGGCCGAGGTTTAAGATCGTCCGCTATGACCGAGCGTGAGGCCCTGCCGTATGAGGACCTCGGCGCATGGTTTACCGATGATCTCCGCCCGGGTTGGGCCCGCTACTGGAATGAGGCGCCCGTTGCGCCCCCCAAACCGCCCTGGTATCGGAATCCCCGGGTTCTGCTCGCCGTGATCACGGTGGCCGCTGCGGCCCTGGTGGTGGCCGCCGCATTGCTCGTGACCCTCAGCAAGGCTGACTTCAATCAGACCAAGCAACTCATCAGTATCAACCCGGCGCCCACGGCGACGACAACGCGCCCGGCCGAGACCGCCGGCGCGACGCCATCACCGACGACGGCTCCGGAACAAGCGTCTGAGCCGACACCCGCAGACGGCCCGGCGCCATCGGCGGATGCACCCCCACCAGCACCGCTACCACGTTCTGTTGATTCCAATCACTCCGACGGTCCGCGCATCAACGTCACGCGAACGCCGATGAGCTTCACCCCCGGGCAGACCTCCAACAACTGAAGCCGTAGGCTTTATCCCACTACCCGTATTTCAATCATTATCGTATTGCCGCGCAAAATCGTATTGCCGCGCAAACGATTTCACTGATTCGGGAGTAGCCGGGGGGCGGGGATGCGCCGATGACCGTGCCATGACCGCTCACGATTCGATGGACGCCAAGGCGAGGTTCCTGGCTGCCATTGAGCGGGTGCCCGATCAAGCCAATGGTGCGGAGCGACTCTGCGCCGCGTGTGTGCTGGCCCTACCGGTACGACGGGCCGCGATCGCGATCTCCGTTTACGGCCATGGACTGGAAGTGCTTTCCGCTACCGATCAGGTCGCCGAGCAGGTGGAGTGGACACAGGTCACCCTGGGCGAGGGTCCCGGATTCGATGCCGTGGCCAGTGGCGGTCCGGTGTCGCTGACCAGCCTGGCGCAAGCCGATGGACGCTGGCCGATGTTCGTCCCGGAGGTCGCCGGGACCGGTATTGGAGCCATGTACGCACTTCCACTGCAGGTCGGTGCGATCAAGGTAGGTGTGCTGGACCTCTACTGCGACCCCGGAGAATTCCTTGAGGGACCCGATTTCGCCGATGCCGTGGCAGTCTCCGAACTGCTCACCTCGGTCCTTATCGCGGTCGGTCCGGGCGGCCGAATTCCGGAATCCTTGGGCCCGTGGTGGAATCAGCCGCTGGGCACCCGCGAAGTCCATCAGGCCACCGGGATTTTGATGGAACAACTTGGCATAGACGCCCGGAATGCCTACGTTCGGCTTCAGGCCTTCGCCTTTGGAAATCGCCAATCCCTCCGGGACGTTGCCCGCGATGTGGTGGGCCGACGGGTGAGGTTCGACTCCGATTCGGGCGAGGCCATCGTCTCCGATCCCACGGCACAGCCATGATGTACCACCCAACAGCCCTGCTGCCGCTTCGGATGTGGGACGATTCAACTGAGGGGGATTTCCGTGGATGACTACGGGCGTTTGGCACAGGCGTTCGTCGGCTTGGCTGACACACTGGTCGCCGACTATGACGCGATCGAACTCTCCCAGCAACTCATTGAGAGCTCGATGGCCCTGCTACCCATCGCCGCGGCCGGTCTCCTGATCGGCGACGTTCACGGCGAACTTCACGTTCTTGCATCGAGCAGCGAAGAGACAAGGCTCCTTGAGCTACTTCAATTGCAGGCCGACTCCGGACCATGCCTGGTCGCCTACCGCGCCGGTCAGCAGGTCCTGGTCGATGATCTGAATCTCGAGGCGCAGCGCTGGCCGGACTTCGCCAAGCAGGCCGCCGAGTATCACTATCGATCGGTGTCAGCGCTGCCGTTGCGGCTGCGCGACGAGCGAGTGGGCGCCCTGAACCTATTCCGGACCGAGGTCGGTGCCATGTCGCCCACCGATATTTCTGTCGGCCAGGCTCTCGCCGACGTTGCTACCGTCGGGATACTGCACCAGCGAACCCTGACCCACTCTCATCTGATCAGCCAGCAACTCCAGGGCGCCCTCAATAGCAGGGTGATCATCGAACAGGCCAAAGGTGTTCTCGCCGAGCGGGGTTCCATCGATATGGACCGAGCGTTCGTGTTGCTTCGAGCCCACGCTCGCAAGACACAGCAACGTCTCGCCGATGTTGCGCGCGCGGTGGTCAACAACGCCGATACCTCAGCGATCCTTGAGCAGGAGCAGATTTAGCCCCTGCGGGAGCCTTTCGATGAAGTTGGCATGCCAGTTTCGCTCCGCGGGTTGTAGTGTGGCGGGTGCAAGGCTTTCCCCAGTCCCCGGTGAGCACTCTGGTTTCCGCTCATACCTAGGGGTATCCCATGCCTTTGCATTCAGCGCCTTTGCATTCAGCGGGACTCACTGTCCCGGCACGGCGCACTGTTCCGTCAGTGCAGACCCCGTTTACTCACGCCCGGTTTCTCGCACGCACCACGGTCGTCTAGAGCAGGACTGTGCCATCCGGGGGTGGCCTTGCCGGTGATGAGGGGTCCGGCAAGACCACCCCCAAAACACACAGTGCATGAACATCTCACCCGCAGCATGTGTCGGTCTACGCGACGGCCGAGCCGTCACGGGGTGTGCAAATACTCCCGGCCGCGCCGCGGAATATCTAGGACGGGTTGGACGCGCAGTTGATCGTCACGTACGCCAAGAGGTCACTGCCCGCCGAACCCACGGTGTTGATATCGGTCACGTCGCATTGAGACAACGGAACGTCCGGCACGCCATTCTCGTACTGCAGCTGCACGTCGTATCCGAGGTCGTCGAGGTCCGAGACGGTGGCGGCCGCCGACTCCGAGCCGGCCTCCGGAATACCAACCGGATCCGCGAGCGCCTGCGGGGCCAACACGACAGCCGCACCCAAGGCGGCGAACGCGACGATACGGGGTCGCAGCTTCATCATCATGGGGCGAGCGTACAGGTTGCCCCGACTGCGCATCAATCCGTCGCGAAGTCCGCTTCGGCGTCTCGTTGCAGGTTGACGTAGGCGTCCTCGCTGACATCGAAGGCGACGGTCTGGATGGTGCCGCCGGTGAACTTCCCCGGATTCTGGTACTGCGCGGAGACGTTGTCCCCGCTGTCATATCCCACGCACAACCCGTCACCGGCAAGCGTGAACTTGCCGACCTGGGCCCGCATGGGTCCGCGCGCGACCTCTGTGCCATCGACGTAGAGCACCGTCGTTCCGAGGGACTCGCCGTGCTCGCCGGCCTTCTCGCGCTTGAACTCCATGCCGAGCGCATGCTTACCGGGTGCCAATGGCGGAGAGACGAAATCTTGCTCCGGCTTGATGCCGAGGAAGTTGTAGACGTAGTGCAGCCGTCCGCCGGAGATGAATAAGGTGTGTCCACCGAACCGGGAACCGTGCGCGAAGATCACGCCCTCCGCGGTTGGCTCGAGATCGACGTTACCGACGATCTTGTAGGACTTGCCCCGAATGTTCACCGCCACACCCTCGGGCACCGGAGCGGTGTCCGGGTAGTAGAGATAGCGGTTGCGCGGCGGTTCGGCCTGGGGCCGCGGAGTCCCGGCCTGCTCGACGGCCGAACGATCATCGAGTGGCAGCACGAAGTTGTCCCTGGCTTCCTCATCCCAGGCCTTGATGAGTTCGGCGAGCTTGTCCGGGTACTGATCGGCGACGTTGGTGGATTCTGATCGGTCCTCGGCGACGTGATACAGCTCCCAGCGGTCCTGATCGAAGTTGCCCTTGTTGCTCAGCGGCGCGTGCAGTGCGGCGGCCTTCCAGCCGTCCTGCCAGATGCCCCGGGTGCCCAGCATGGCGAAGTACTGCCGCTTGCGGGTGGTGGCGGCTTTCGGATCGTCGAAGCTGTAACGCATCGACACGCCGTTGAGCGGGTACTGCTTAATGCCCTTGTATTCCTTGGGCATCTCCAGTCCTGCGACGTCCAAAACAGTGGCCGCGACATCGGTGGCGTGGTGATACTGATCGCGCACCTGGCCCTTGGCCTTCATGCCCTTCGGCCAGGAGATGATCATCGGATCGCAGGTACCGCCGGCGAACTGCGCGTAGCGCTTGAACATCTGGAACGGGGTGGAAAACGCCGTCGCCCACCCGGTCGGATAATGCTCGTAGGTGTCGGGGCTTCCGAGTTTATCGATGTATTGCATGTTTTCACTCAACTCGTCGGGATAGCCATTGAAGAACTTGTTCTCGTTGACTGACCCGTTGGGTGAGCCTTCGCCGGAGGCACCGTTATCGGCGCAGTAGAAGACGATGGTGTTCTCCAACTGCCCGGTCTGCTCCAGGTAGTCGATGATTCGGCCGACCTGGGCGTCGGTGTACTCCGAGAATCCCGCGTATACCTCAGCAAGGCGGGAGAAAAGCTTCTTCTCGTCGGCGTTGAGCGAATCCCACGGCCGCACAGCGTCATTGGCCGCCGCGACATCAGCCGGAAGCGGGTTGATCGGTGTCATTTTGGTGCCCGCGGGCAGCACACCCTTGTCGATCATCCGCGGCAGGACCCAGTCGCGGTAGGCCTCGTAACCGTCGTCGAAGCGGCCCTTGTATTTGTCGATGTACTCCTGCGGGGCCTGATGCGGTGCGTGGTTGGCCCCGGGGCAGAACCACATGTACCAGGGCTTGGACGGGTTGGACGACCTCTGGTCGCGCAGCATCCGGATCGCGTTGTCGGTGAGGTCTTTGGAGAGGTGATAGCCCTCTTCGGGGCTGTACGGCTGCTCGACGAACCGGTTGTCCTCGACCAGGTCGGGATACCACTGATTGGTCTCCCCGCCGAGGAAACCGTAGAAGCGATCAAAGCCCTTCTGCAGTGGCCACTCGGACTTGCTCCCGCCGCTGGACACGTCTTCTTCGGGCACGTTGTGGTTCTTGCCGATCCAGAACGTGCTGTAGCCATTGTCCTGCAGCACCTGCCCGATGGTGGCGCACTGCGCGGGCAGCCGGGCGGCCATACCCGGAAAACCGTTGGAGCCCTCCGTGATTGACCCGGACCGGTTGACGTGCTGACTGCGGCCGGTCAGGAAACATGAGCGGGTGGGCGAGCACAGTGCCGTGGTGTGCCATTGCGAGTACATCAACCCGTTGTCGGCGAGCCGTTGCATCACCGGCATCTCGATCCGGCCGCCGTAGGGCGACCAGGCCGCCAGCCCGGTGTCGTCGTAGAGCACCACCAGAATGTTGGGCGCGCCGTCGGGAGCCTTCTTCAGCTCGAACGGCTTCCAGTCGGGCGTCGAGTCCCGGACGTCGAGCTCGATCTTGCCGTCGAAACCGTCATTGATTCCGGTGCCGTACCCCGGCGGTCCGTCACCGGAGGCCTTGTTCCCGCCCTTGGAATCGCACCCGGCGGCGAAAGCGCCTGCCGCTGCGGCTCCCACGCCGGCAGCCATACCGCCCAGGATTTTGCGCCTCGAGAGCTTGCCGGGACCGCCGGTGCTGTCGTCTGTGGTCGGTTCAGCGGATTCGCGGTCGTCCATGATCATTCCCTCGTAGTCGGCGGCAGATGCGCCCATTACAACCCATGGCTCCGCTGATGTTTGCGACTTCCGGAGTTTTTCGTAAATTTAGCAGTCAAAGTCGCCCTCAGCTCGGGAAATAGAATTTGCCCAACACGCCTGAGAAGCACTACGACGGCGGCTGCGTCAGCACCTCGATGACCCTGTGCAGGGGCTCCGATGATGTCGAGATGTCCCCGACGAACGGGTCCGAGAGCTCAAGCACCAGGAATAGATTCGCCGCGACCATCGCGCCAACGATAGCCACGATCGGGTAGTGCATGGCAGCCTTCTCTACTCCGTAGACGATTGTGCATCCCATCACCAGCCCACTGGTCAGGACGATGACCGCCCACAGCGGCCAGGTGGGCCCGGTGTCGTTGGAGCCCTCGATGATTCGTGCCGTACGGGACTGGCTGACCTTGTCAAGATTGGCCAGTGAGGTGGACAGGAAGGCCTTCTGGATATCGGTTCGCGGGGTCAGATCTTGGAAGGTCCGATACAGCGTCGCCATGGCTTTGTCAGCCTCGGGCAGTGATTGACCGCGGGCCACCGTGGGCCACTCGGCTTCAGCGGCACGCTCGTAGGAGAGCAGACTCATCCGGATTCGGTCGCTGTCGGCCTGGTCGAAGACGGAGGCGTCCCTGGCCAGTTGCACCCCGGCCGCACCCTCGGCCCGCGCGAGGGAGTCGGCATCGTTGATCTGCCCCCACATCGCCGAGACAACGAATCCGATGAAGAAGGCATAGACGAATCCGATCACGCCGTAGCCGAACCTCAAGGCGTCGTTGTGTTCGTCCTGGGTGATCCGCGGGAACCGACGACGCAGCGCCATACCGAGAACTACGGACCCGCCGGAAATGATGACGATCAGACCCAGCAGCAGCAACCAGGGCGGGATGGTGCTCACGATCCAACGGCTCATCTACCACTCCCTGCTGTCGGAATTCCGACACTACCGTCAGCCGACGTACACCCGTCCGAATCGGCTCATCGCACTGAAGTAGATATCCCGCGACCATCCCGGCGAGGGGAACACCACACCCTGAGTGAATCCCCCGATCCGTGCCCGCCCCTTTTCGGCGCCGGTCCCGATATCGAGTACCACCACGTACTCGCCACCGCGACCGAAGTCGTTGGTGACGAGCTCGCCGGTATCCGGCAGGCAGATCATGTGGCTGGCGGCGCCGAAATCGTCCTTACGCCACAGCGGTTTCAGTCCGCCATCGAACAACCAGGCCCGCATCACCCGGTTCGCCGAGTCGTACCCCACCACGATGCGTCGCGCCTCATCCACCACTGGCGGATTGGTGATGGTGCCGCCCGGGATACCGGAAACCTCCACGGTGTCAGAGTCTTTCGAGTCGGAGAGATTCACCCGGATCAACCGATTCGCGGTAGGACTCACTCCCCGCCCGATCATGGACCGCACGTACCGGTGTTTACCGTTGTCCATGAACCAGGCGTTCCCCAGTCCCAGCACCGCATCCCAGCCGTAGGTCTGCGCGGTACCGGTCGCGTAGTCAAAGCGCCAATCGGCGTCACGCACAAGCGTCTGTTCAGCCTCGTCCCAGTCGAGGCGGAAGATACTGCGCACGCCCACCACATAGACCGTGTTTCCCACCGCGCTCAGTCGCGCAATCGCCGGTTCCGGACACTCGATATCAGCGCAGGCGAATCCCAGCGGGTCCTGCCTCAGAACAGACAATCGGGCAGGACGGCTGTCGGAGATGTTCTTCGTCACGATCAGCCCGTTATCC
>Ga0007791_10000601_pt1 | contig 11796 bp, 10 predicted proteins | sample CryBogmetaGMA05M_FD_60368 | JGI IMG/M metagenome (GOLD analysis project Ga0007791, IMG submission 60368) | Freshwater microbial communities from Crystal Bog, Wisconsin, USA - MA0.5M | ecosystem: Environmental > Aquatic > Freshwater > Lake | place: Crystal Bog, Wisconsin, USA | collected 2009-07-06 | reverse complement strand
GATGTCACGGTGAGTCGACGTCACGCCGAGTTTCGCTGCGGCGCACAGGGGTGGAGCGTTCGCGACTCTGGTTCTCTGAACGGCACCTACGTCAATCGGACCCGCGTGGACGATCGCGCACTGCGAGGAGGCGATGAAGTTCAAATCGGGAAATTCCGATTCGCCTTCCTTGTGTCAGCCGAACAGGTCACATGAGTCAAGAGTCTGTCAGCGGAACGGTAAGCATCGGGGAAGTCCTCAGCATGCTGCGTCGTGAATTCCCCGACGTGTCCATCAGCAAAATTCGGTTCCTCGAAGCCGAGGGTCTGGTGTCACCCCAGCGGACCGCTTCCGGATATCGCCGTTACGGACAAAGCGACATCGATCAGTTGCGGGCAGTGTTGACGTTGCAACGGGACCAGTACCTGCCGCTGAAGGTCATTCGCGAGCAAATCCAAGACGGTGGGCCGGACGACATCGGTCCGGTAGCCGGAACAGGATTGCAGGCAAGTGATTTTCGCCCCGGTGCCGGAAGGGTTCGGCTCACCCGCGAGGAACTTGGCGAGCACGCAGGGCTTCCGCAGGACTTTCTGGCCCAACTCGAGGGCATCGGCCTTCTGGTGGCGACTCCGGCGGGCCACTACGACGAGGATGCGCTCGCGGTGGCGTCCATCGTGTCCCGCCTGTCTGCCTTCGGAATTGAGGCCCGCCATCTCCGGCCCTTTCGAGTAGTGGCGGACCGCGACACGGGTCTGGTGGAGCAGATGGCCACGCCTTACAGCCAGAACCGAGGCAGGGATGGCCAGGCCAGAGAGCGCGAAACGGTGCGCGAACTTGCCGCCCTCTGCATCCAGCTCCATGCCGCCCTGCTACGAGCCGAACTCATGCGGCTGGGGCGTGCCTGACCGGTCTTCATTGACCTTGGCCCCGGGATACGCTGACGGGATGCGCGCACTGGAGGTCGTCGGAGTTCGAGTCGAGATGCCTTCGAATAATCCAATTGTCCTGCTCCGCGACACCGAATCAGGGAAGTTCCTCCCGATCTGGGTAGGTGCCGGGGAAGCTAGTGCGATCGCGTTGGCGCAGCAGGGGGTAGTCCCGCCTCGGCCGTTGACCCACGACCTCCTGGCAGATGTCATTTCATCGCTTGGTGCCTCGCTATCCGAAGTGCGCATCACAGCACTTCGCGATGGAGTCTTCTATGCCGAGCTCGGGCTGAATGACGGTGTAGACGTGAGCGCGCGTCCCTCCGACGCAATCGCATTGGCACTTCGGACCGGAGCGCCCATTCTGGCTGCGGTCGAAGTTATCGAGGCGGCGGGCATCGATCTGCCAGAGGATCACGAGGGTGCAGAAGATGATCAGGTGGAGCGCTTTCGAGAATTCCTGGAGCAGATCTCTCCTGAGGATTTTGGGTGAACGACACCCTCAGGATGAGGTTGAGACTTTGCTCATCGACACGCCGACGGTCAGTTTTGACCACCGGCTATCCCATCCCTAACGTCTGTCTCGAAGCACGGACACTTCCCCGGTGGACCGCCATCCGATGCGAGGAGATGCAGTGAGCGATCAGGACCAGGACATGCTGTTTGATGACAGCACCCTGCGACCGCTGCCGCCAAACATTGGTTACCGAGGTCCAGTCGCGTGTGCCGCTGCTGGGATTACCTACCGTCAGCTCGATTACTGGGCTCGCACCGGATTGGTGACTCCGTCCGTTCGCGATGCCGCGGGATCGGGCAGCCAGCGACTGTATGGCTTTCGCGACATTCTCATTCTTCGCATCGTGAAGCGGTTGATCGATACCGGTGTCTCCTTGCCCAATATCCGTGCTGCGGTGACGCACCTCGAGACTCGTGCCGGCAACGATCTCGCCGGCCTCACGATCATGAGTGACGGGGCGAGCATCTACGAATGCCGCAGCGCCGACGAAGTGGTCGACCTCGTGCGCGGGGGTCAGGGAGTGTTTGGAATTGCTGTGGGCAGTGTGTGGCGTGAGGTGGAAGGGACGTTGGCGACCCTTCCAGGCGAGGAACCCTCGGGGGTCATTGTTGATCCCACGGGTGCGGCCGACGAACTCGCGGCACGTCGCGCTCGCCGTCGCGCTGGATGACATGTAGCCTCGGCAGCGCTGACTGACCCCGGGCGGGAGAGATCTGGCTTGCCAGACGCCGAAGGAGCAATCTCCCCGACAACCTCTCAGGCAGAAGGACCGTTCGGGGGAGGCATCTCTGGAAAGTGGGACCTGTGGTCCCTACCGACGGTGAAAACCGGTTCGCCGGTGAAGCTCTCAGGTTGCGCTACGGCGTGAAAACAGAGGGGGGATGGGCGCAGCCGCGTCCGTCTCACTCTGTGTGAGAGGTCACCTCATGGCCCAGTTCCAAGATCGTCATATAGGTCCCAACAGTGTGGACCGCGCTCAGATGCTGGCAGCCGTCGGCTTCGATGATCTGGAGACGTTCACCGAAGCTGTCGTGCCGGACGTCATTCGCTGGCGCGAAGGTCTTGAACTGCCGTTGGCTGCCACGGAGGAGGAGGCCAGTGCGGAGCTCGCGGAGCTCGCGGGCCGCAATCGTGTTGTCACGAGCCTGATCGGACTCGGCTACTCCGGCTGCTTTACGCCCGGGGTGATTCGGCGCAACATTCTGGAGAACCCTGCTTGGTACACGGCCTACACGCCCTATCAGCCGGAGATCTCGCAAGGTCGCCTTGAAGCGCTGCTGAACTTCCAGACGCTTATCGAAGACCTCGTTGCGTTGCCCATCGCTGGTAGTTCATTGCTGGACGAGCCAACGGCCGTCGCGGAGGCGATGGCTCTTGCTGTGCGCCATGGCAAGCACTCTCGCGTCATTGTGGATGTCGATACCCATCCGCAGACGTTGGCGGTTCTCGCCACGCGCGCGGAGCCGATCGGGGTGGAGCTGGTCTTGGCGAACTTGACCGAGGAACTTCCCGAGGGTGATGTCAGCGGTGTGATCATCAGCTATCCCGGGACCAGTGGCGCCCTCCGATCACTGCGACCGATCCTCGACGCGGCTCATGCGCGTGGCGCCTTAGGCATCGTCACCTCAGATCTCCTGGCGTTGACTCTCCTGGAACCCCCGGGTGAGGCAGGAGCCGATGTGGTGGTGGGTTCAGCGCAACGTTTCGGAGTGCCGTTCGGTTTCGGAGGCCCACACGCGGGCTTCATGGCTGTGCGTTCAGGACTGGAGCGCAGCATGCCGGGTCGTCTCGTGGGTGTGAGTGTGGATGCCGACGGGCAACCCGCATATCGACTCGCGTTGCAGACACGTGAGCAGCACATTCGCCGCGAAAAGGCCACGAGCAATATCTGCACTGCGCAGGTGCTGCTGGCTGTCATTTCCTCAATGTATGCGGCCTATCACGGCCCGGATGGTCTGACGCAGATCGCACAGCACGCCCACGGACTGGCATGCACATTCGCGGCCAAGGTCAAGCAGCACGGGGGCGCGCTGGTGAGCGAGCAGTTCTTCGACACGGTCGGAGTCCATGTGCCCGGGCGAGCCGATTCCATTGTTGCAGCGGCACTTGCGCGAGGCGTCAACATTCGACGAGTCGATGCGGACACCGTGTCCGTGTCTACTGACGAGACCACTGTTGCGTCAGACATCGATGTGGTGCTCGACGCGCTGGGCTTCTCAGGTTCGTCGACAACCCCTGAGAGTCACGTGGGGATACCGGCACTACTGCAGCGGACGTCGCCGTTCCTAACTCATCCGGTGTTCCATCGTTATCACAGCGAAACGCAGATGTTGCGCTACATTCGTCGGCTTTCGGATCGCGATGTGGCATTGGATCGCGCGATGATCCCGCTTGGCTCGTGCACCATGAAACTCAATGCCACGACCGAGATGGAACCCATCACGTGGCCGGGGTTCGCCAATATTCACCCATTCGCGCCGCTTGATCAAGCTGCGGGCTATGTCGACCTCATTCGATCCTTGGAGCGATGGCTCGTCGAAATCACGGGGTACGGGGCAGTGTCGTTGCAGCCCAACGCGGGATCGCAAGGGGAGTTTGCCGGATTGCTAGCGATCCGGGGATACCACCGTTCGCGTGGTGATGGTCACAGAGACGTGTGTCTTATTCCCAGTAGTGCGCATGGCACCAACGCGGCTAGCGCTGTGATGGCCGGTATGCGGGTCGTGGTGGTGGCGTGCGATGAGTCAGGCAACGTGGATGTCGATGACCTCCACAGCAAAATTGAGGTTCACAGGGATGAACTCGCGGCTCTCATGATCACCTACCCCTCAACTCATGGTGTTTTCGAGACGGCTGTCGCAGACATCTGCGCGGCAGTTCATGATGCCGGCGGTCAGGTCTTCGTCGATGGTGCCAACCTCAACGCGCTTGTCGGCCTGGCTCGACCGGGTCGGTTCGGTGCGGACGTGTCGCATCTCAATCTGCACAAGACGTTCTGCATTCCGCACGGTGGTGGTGGACCCGGTGTTGGTCCGACGGCGGCACGGGAGCACCTTGCTCCGTTCCTTCCTTCACACCCGTTGCGACCGGAAGCGGGCCCAACGGGTCGCGGTCATGCGGATGGGGGAGTGGGGCCGGTGAGTGGAGCGCCGTGGGGAAGCGCCGGGATTCTGCCGATTCCCTGGGCGTACATCCGGATGATGGGTGCTGACGGACTCACTCTTGCCACTCAGACAGCCATCTTGTCGGCCAACTATGTCGCTATGAGATTGCGTGAGCATTATCCAGTTCTGTACACGGGAGCTAACGGTCTCGTCGCGCACGAGTGCATTCTCGACGTGCGTCCCATCACAGCCGCGACGGGCGTCACGGTGGACGATGTCGCGAAGCGACTGATCGACTACGGCTTCCACGCACCGACCATGTCATTCCCGGTCGCGGGGACGTTGATGGTGGAGCCGACCGAGAGTGAGGGTCTTGATGAACTCGACAGGTTCTGCGACGCGATGATCGCAATCAAATCTGAGATCGATGAGGTCGCGCGCGGAACCTGGCCGGTGGAGGACAGTCCGCTTCGGAACGCCCCGCACACCGCGCAATGTCTCATCGGTGATTGGATTCACGCGTACCCTGCGGCACTAGCGGCGTACCCGGTGCCGTCACTCGTAGCTGCGAAGTACTGGCCGCCGGTGCGTCGGATCGATGGCGCCTTCGGCGATCGCAATCTTGTGTGCAGCTGCCCCAGCCCGCAGGAGCTGGAAGCGGAATTCGCCTAGGTCCAAGCCAGCAGCGACGCCAGCAGACCGAGGGCTGCGCACACCGCGAGGATCCGCAAGGTCGTCTGTTGTAGTCGAAAGACCAGGACTAGGGCAACGACCGAAATGGCCAGTGACGCGTACTTGACCGTTGCCAGGACAGGTAACTCGAGGCTGACGGGGCCCCAGGAGTACAGGTGTACCTCGGCGAATGCTGTGGCGACGGCGAACGTCACAGCAAGGTTTGCGATGACACCGACGACGGATGCGCCAAGACCTGTGAGGGCATGACGAAGAGCCCTGTTATGACGCAAGCGTTCGACGTACGGGGCACCGATGAAGATGAAGAAGAAGCACGGCAGGAAGGTCACCCACACCGTGAGGGTGGCGCCGCATAGTCCAGCCACGAACGGGGGGAGTGATCCGGGGTGCTCATAGGCCGCGACAAAGCCAACGAACTCCAGCACCAGTAGGAGGGGACCGGGCGTGGTCTCAGCGAGGCCCAGGCCGGTGGCCATGTCACCCATGCTGAGCCAGTGGTAGTTCTGTACGGCCTGCTGAGCGACGTAGGTCAACACGGCATAGGCACCGCCAAAGGTGATGACGGCGGTCTTGGAGAACAGCAGAGCCTGTTGGGAATACAGATCTGACGTTCCGAGCACCACGACGAGCAGCGCTACTGGGACAAGCCACAGGATGAGAGCTGCGACAGCGGCCATGCGCGCACTCCTTGCGGCGGCTGGTGAAACAGCCATGTCGTCCGCGAGAAGTACGTCGGTGTCGGGTTCCACGGTGCGGTTCTGTGCATGTCTGTCGAGCCAGGTGGGACGCAGTCGGCCCAGCTGCCAGCCCGCCAGCGCTGCAAGAGCAATCACCAGAGGGAAGGGGAGGGCGAAGACAAAGAGCGCCAGGAAGGCCGCTAGCGCGATGCAGATGAGAGCTGGCCCATGCAAGGTGCGGCGTGCAATACGCACCATGGCCTGCAGCACCAGAGCCACGACTGCCGCCTGCAGGCCGTACAGCAACCCGCTGACCCACGTGACCGATCCGAACACTGCGTACACGGCGGACAGTGCCAACATCACGACGAAGCCGGGCAGGACGAAGAGTGCACCCGCGGCGACCCCACCGCGCACCCCGTGCATGAGCCAGCCGAGATATGTGGCGAGCTGTTGAGCCTCGGGACCGGGCAGGAGCAGGCAGTAGTTCAGGGCGTGGACGAAACGCCCGTCGCTGATCCATCTGCGGCGGTCGACGACCTCGCGGTGCATCACCGCGATCTGGCCCGCCGGTCCACCCAGAGAATTGACGCCGATATACGCCCACACGCGCATTGCCTCACGGAACGACACCGGGGCAGGCGGGGTCATGACGACCTTTCGACGGGTAGCCAGACCCTAGTGGGATGCCCGACGCGGGTCCTACTTCACGATGATCACGTAATGCGCAACCACCTTGCCGCCTCGCTTGACGGTGACGCTGGCTTTGCCTTTGGCCACGGCGTAGCCACCTGCCTGCGCGGTGTACGTGCCATTGCCCTCGGCGTCCTTCGCGACGAACACTTTCGGATTGCTGGAGGTGAAGCGAGCCTGGTCAGAGAACCCGTCAAACAGCACCGCCTGCTCCGGCACCAGCGTGATGGTTTTGCCCGACTCAGAGCGCTTGGCGTGCAGTGGGCTCCAGGTGGCAGGGCTACCGCCGATGAGCGACGGCGATGGACTCGGTGTGGCGTCTGCGGCCATGGCGGGCGCTCCCATCAGGACGACTGAACCGGCTGTTGCGAGGGCGACCAGCATGCGCTTCATAGTGAGCCTTTCACGGTGGGGTGGGACGACGGTGGGACGCCGTGGGTGGAATTCCCGTTCCCTATCTCTGATCTGCTAAATGACATAATGCTGATTATCGGCACAATCATATGAGGAGCGACGGGCGGGGATGTTCGGGCTAGGTAAAGAAAGCTCCCAGACGCCCAGTACCCGGAACCGCCCCACGGACCTGCCCGTCTCAGCCTCACATCTGTCAAGGGAGGCAACGGTGTCTGAATCCATGCGGGGAACACGTCTGGGAGCCATCAGTTACGAGCGCGACGAGCAGGTTGCTCCAGCCGAGCGCCTACCGACGGCATACGAGTGCTCAGCCGGTCACCGGAGCCTCGTTCCGTTCTCGGTTGAGGCTCTGGAGGCGGAGATTCCCTATGACTGGACGTGCCGTTGTGGTCGCCCGGCGACCCGTCCCCAGCACATCAACGTCCAGGCGAAGCCGGAGCGGCATGTGCGGACCCACTGGGACATGTTGCTCGAACGGCGGACAATTGCCGACCTCGAGGAACTGATGTCCGAGCGGCTGGCACTGCTCCACGCCCACCAGGCCGAGGTTGAGGCAGAGGCCAAACTGCTGCGCCGTAGCGCCTGAGCACCCCCTCAAGGTTCTCTAGCGGCCTAGTGCTGGCCTGTCCTCCGGTCCATCCTCCGGTGGCGTGTCCGGTGGCGTGTCCGGTCGAATGACCTGCCCCTGGACTACGTCGCCGGTCGTTCGCATACCGAACTGATTGGCTCCTGGGACACGAACGGACATGGCTTTGGCGGTAAGCCATGGGCCGCCCATGCGGATGGCCAAACGTCTGGTCGGCGTGAGGATTAGGAACAGGCCTGCCAGGTCGGTGAGGAAGCCAGGGATGGTCACCAAGAGCCCTCCCAAGAGTGCGACAGCCGGCCCAGGGCGCACGGGCCTGGCCTGACTAACGCTGGTCTGCACCTCGCGAAATGTCGCTGCACCGGCTGACTTCATGATGCCCAGCCCCACGGGAATTCCTAGCAGCAGCAGGCAGATCGTGAGCCCCCAGCCGATCCACATCGCCATCAGCCACGCAGCAGCACATTCGGCCAGCGGGTAGCCGAAGACCACGAGGCGACCGCGGAACCCCATCAGGCGTGCTGGTCCCGTTCGTGGGCTCGACGTCGCATCGTGCGCGAACGTGCGCGGGTGACTTTGTCGTCGACTCCCCATGCTGTCACGCGCCACAGGGCCTCGACCACAATCTTGCGGCTCATCTTGCTGCTGCCGACGGTGCGTTCCACAAACGTGATGGGAACTTCAGTCACACGTAGGCCGCGCTGAAGGGCCCGCCAGGCTAGGTCGATCTGGAAGCAGTACCCCTGCGATGCAACTTCGTGGAGGTCCAAGGCACGCAGAGTGTCGGCACGGAATGCTCGGTAGCCCCCAGTGACATCCCGAAGTGGAACGCCAAGCATCACGCGCGTATAGAAAGAGCCACCACGGGAGATCAGCTGTCGGCTCTTAGGCCAGTTCTCAGTGGCGCCACCAGCGACCCATCGTGACCCGAGCACGAGATCAGACGTGTGTAGTGCTTCGAGCAGTCGTGGAAGCTGCTCCGGTTGGTGTGAGCCGTCGGCATCCATTTCGCAAACAACGTCGTAACCTTCTTGCAACGCCCACGCGAACCCTGCGAGATACGCGGCCCCAAGGCCCTCTTTGCCGAGTCGGTGCATCACCTTGACGTGATCGTCGTTGGCGGCCAATTGATCGGCGATTGCGCCCGTGCCATCAGGGGAATTGTCATCTGCCACGAGAATGTCTGCTTCGGGCACACTTGCTCGAACTCGAGAGATGATCAGAGGCAGTGCATCCCGCTCGTTGTAGGTCGGAATGATGACGAGGATTCTTCCCAGGTCGTTGATCACTGACCAAGCCTAAGCGATGACGATTGGTAAACGACGCCTACGCCGTGTGATCGCGGCCACCACGATGGCGATCACAGCGACACCGCACAGGGTCGCAGAGATCACCGTTCCAAAACGTACGCCCGGTGGTGGTGACTGGGATGTTGTGACGGGTTGAACCAAGTACCCCACGGAATCTTGGTCCATGCTCTGGTGAACCCCACCCGAGGCGTCAATGAATCCGGAGATGCCTGTGGTAGCGGCCACGGCCAAGGTTCGCCCCGACTCTCGGGCCCGCATCCTTTCGATAGCGAACTGCTGATCTGGCTGAGCGGTGTCGCCGTACGTCGCGTTGTTGGTCTGAACGGTGAGGAAATCTGCTCCCCCGTTGATCAAATCGTGCATGACATTCGTGTAAGCAACCTCGAAACAGATGGCATCTCCGAAGGTAAGCCCCCCGAGTGTGAAGAGCCCCGGTGAATCTCCCGCGCGGAAGTCGCGAGGAATTCGATCAAATCGACCCACCACTCGCGAAATGAGTGAGCGCAGAGGGATGTATTCACCGAAAGGAACGGGATGCGTTTTCACATATCGCTGCCCAGGGCCACGCACGGGATCCCACAAGATGCCAGAGTTCCAGAGACCCTGCGGATCTGAGGGTGGGTACACGATTGCACCCACCAAAATGGGAGCAGAGACTGCACGAGCCGCGGCCGTTATCGCGGTTGCCGCTGATGCATCCTCGAAGGGGTCCAAGTCTGACGCGTTCTCGGGCCACACGACAAGGTCAGGCTGTGCTTCTTTGCCACTCTTGACCGCGGCGGCAAGAGCAAGAGTTTGCGAGACATGGTTGTCCAGCACGGCACGCCGCACATCCATGGCACCCATTCCCAGCTGAGGTGTTCCGCCCTGAATGACAGCGACAACAGCACCGGAACTTTCGCTCGCGGGAAGTGCCGGCAAAGTTAACCCACCCACGATTACGAGCAGCGCCCCCGCAATCCATGCAGCGTTTCGCCGCGGCCAAGGGCGTGGGAGAACCGCAACCAACGCGGAGCCAGCGAACACTGCTAGCCAGGTCACCCCTGTGCTGCTGACCCAGGGAGCCCAGGCAAGTACGGGAGACCCAGACGCGGCGAAGGAGACACTTCCCCAAGGAAAGCCACCCCAGGGCACGCTCCCCCGCAGCGCCTCTTGTAGGACCCAGACACATGGCACCCATACGGCAGCGCAGCGCAATCGCGTGACAAGCGCGATGCCCGCGCCCATCAAAGCGAACCAGCAGGCGCAGAATGCAGAGAGCAGAAGCCAGGCATCCGAACCGATGATGTGCAACCAGTTGAGCAAGGGAACAAAAAAGGCAAGGCCTGATACGAAGCCCGCGAGAAGACCCCTCCTGACACTCGCACGCCAGCACGATGCAGAGACAAGTGCCGCCCCAGGGATGACGAGAACGCCAATGGAGACAGGGGCAAAAGCCGCCCATAGGCACACACCGCCCACGAGGGCCGACAGCAGTGCGTACCAGCGTGGAAGCAATGGCGAGCCGGTCATAACGAGACAAGACCCGTGTCGTGGACAACTGTCCCGGAAACAACGGTTGTGACCGACGCGATGTCATCCAGCTGTATTGCCTGATCCAGGCTTGAAACATCCCACACCGCGAAGTGGGCTTGGTAACCCCGTTGCAACACGCCAGCATCATCAATGCCGACGGATCGCCATCCAGCTCGGGTGTGAGATTCACATGCGCGCTGGAGACTGAGGCGCTGCGTGGGTTGATGATGGTTAACGGCAGCCGCAATTGCGCCCCATGGTCCCAACCGCGTAACCGGTGAGTCCGAGCCGAAGACCAATGGCACACCGGCTCGATCAATGTCGCGTAGCCGATTCATGTTGCCCGAGCGTTGCGCCCCCAGTCGCTGCTCGTACATGCCACCAGGATCTCCCCAGAGTGCATCGAAGACCGGTTGCATGCTCGCAGAGATGTTCAGTCGTTGCATCACGTCGATATCTCGATCAGACAGCATTTCAGCGTGTTCGAGACGATGACGTGCGTGCCGAATGGCATCCGTTCCGAGCGTCTTCTCGGCAACGAGATATCCGTCGATCACCGATGTGCACGCGGCATCTCCGATGACATGGAATCCAGCCTGCAGACCGGCCTGAGTGGCAGCTATGACGTGATCGGCCACATCGACATGGGTCAGGTATGTCGCTCCTGAGGTGAGCGGATCATCGACGTACGGCGAATGCAGGCAAGCAGTGTGGGAGCCAATAGCCCCATCAATAAACAGGTCACCAGCGACACCGCGCGCACCAATCTCGCGGGCGACCTGTATCCCACCCGAGCGGGCCAACTCACCCCAATAGCCGAAGACCATGGGCGTCAGGCCACGAGAGGCCAGGGTGAGCAGTGACTCCACGTCACTCTGGCTGGAAATGCCCGGCCCGGCCATTTCGTGAACCGAAACAATGCCGTTGTGGGCTGCCGCCGAGAGAAAAGCCATCTGCGCATCTGATCGTTGACGTGAGGTGATGCTGGCTAAAGCAACTTCCCGGACACGATGGTGGGCCGCACGTGTGAGCGCACCGGAGGGATCGTAGCCCTCGCTCGTCGTGGCATGGGGCGCAACTCTGATGAGTGCGCTGCTCGCGAGAGCGGAATGGACGTCAATCCGCGAGAGGTATAACAACCGATGCCCTACGGCCTCGTCAATCTCTGTCCGGGTGGGGATCTCCTGACGAGCCCAGGTGGTCTCATCCCAACCATGCCCGATCAGCACGCTGTCCGAATCACGCGCAGCAGCGGACCTCAATGACGACAGAAGTTCTTCCCGGGAGCGTACGTCCGTGAGATCCAACCCAGCTAGTGCGAGACCGGTACTGGTGGCGTGGACGTGAGCATCGACGAATCCCGGGGTGACGAGGTGTCCGTG
>Ga0007791_10000600_pt1 | contig 11799 bp, 9 predicted proteins | sample CryBogmetaGMA05M_FD_60368 | JGI IMG/M metagenome (GOLD analysis project Ga0007791, IMG submission 60368) | Freshwater microbial communities from Crystal Bog, Wisconsin, USA - MA0.5M | ecosystem: Environmental > Aquatic > Freshwater > Lake | place: Crystal Bog, Wisconsin, USA | collected 2009-07-06 | reverse complement strand
CCTATCCGCTGCTGGAAGATATTTAAGTTCGTGACGTTGGGCCGTTGGAGCGGCTACCAGGAGGTGGTGATAGTCCGAATAACACTCTCCGTCAATCGTTCGACGAATTCCTTGGAGTAGCCCTTTTCAGCGAGTGCCCACCGAAAAGTATTTCCAACACGCGCCTTGCCGATCCAGCCCAATTGGTGCTGCTTCTGGAACGTGACAAGATCATCGAGAATAGGCTTGAGAATACCAGCAAGCCTTTTTTGCGCGCCAGGTTTGGCCAACTGGGGCTCACTTTTAGGAGGGAACTGAAGCTCTACACGCCTCGCCATCTCCTGTGCAAAGGTCTTAGGTAGTGCCGATACCGCACCCGTAAAAAATCCCATATCAGAACCCCATTTTCATCAACTCTGCCGGCAATCGGCGCTCGAACACGTCGTCCAGAACCTGCTGCCAGTTGGCATGCTCCACCTGGCGGATCACCGTGACAGAATCATACCAATCGTTGCTTTCCCCCTCGAGCCCCCAACGCCATTCATAGCGCTTGGGCAGGAGAAGCAACGTCTTCTTGCCCAGCGCTCCGGCCAGATGAACCACGGACGTATCCACCGTAATCACGATGTCCATTTCCTCAATCAGTGCAGCGGTATCCGCTAAGGTGATCATTTCTTCCGAGAGGTTCACCAAGTTGTCCGGCAGGACATCTGGCACTTTGGTTTGTAGAGCGAAGAATGTCGCCGAGTTCCCGCGAACATATCGTTCCATTAATTCAAAGGGGATGGATCGCCTCCGGTCAGATTTGTGTTGGGGGTTTCCTGACCAAGCCAAGCCAACGTTCACTCGACCTTTCGTGCTTGCATTTGAAACCCTCTCTTTCCAATATTCCTCGGAATCTGGGGGAACTCGTAAATATCCTTCTCGCCCTGGGGGCATTTCGGACCAGTTTTGCAAGTGCCTCGGCAGGCTCATTGCGCCAGTCCAAAACTCAAAATCGAATGCAGGAGCTGTTCCAAACTGACGTTCAACCATCGGTATATCCGGAAAGTTGTATTGCAGTAAAGCTAATGTTTCAAGATGGGTTTCCAGAAATACCTGAGCACAGCTTTCAGTCAATCTAGGAAAATATCTTGCATACTGAATGGTGTCGCCCAAACCCTGTTCACAACTTACGAGTATTCGCTTGTTCAGCAAGGACTGGCCTCCCCAAAGCTGCTGAGCCTTTAATCCCGCATTGAAATAGTTGGCGTGCGTTTCATAACGACTTTCCATGAGGGCCCATCCGGCCTCCTTTTCTCCCAATGCCAAAAGGCATTGCCCGAAGGTCCATTTGTCCGTGAACGGACGGCTCTCAATAAGCGCGCGAACCTCTATCACCTTGTCTGGCAACCCGAGTTCAATATACGTTGCCAAAAGGTATGGGAGGGTAGATCCATCCTTCGGCGCAAGCGCAAGGGCACGGTCCGCTGCAGCCTGTAATGTGTCAATCGCGTTTGCGGAACGTCTTATTTCGGTAGAAATTTCCCAATAATCGCTACGCTTCATGTTCTCAGCCTGATCAGGGGTTAGTACCCCTAAACAGGTCAATGCATCCTCAAACTGTCCGTTATCCCACAACAGTTCCAAACAGAGAACATGAAGATCCGGATCAAAGCCAAACTCATTCAAATAGGACTGGGCTCGAACGAAAGCTTCCCCATTTATTTTCCGAGTCTTCCAATAAAAAATTGTAAGTTTTTCGTTCTCTGCTTCGGAAAAAGATGCAGCTCGGGCTGCCTCTCGAAGGTCTTCCAGCTTGCTCTCCGTTAGCGTGGACCACGGCGCCAAGCAATCGGCAACGCCCTGAAAGTCGCGCGCTTGGATTGCTGCCTCCAGGGCTTTCCATTGCGGTGATTGCAGGTTGTGCTGCGGTATGTCGCCGGTGCGTTGAGGGCGCAAGAATTTCAAGAGTGAACGCATTTTCAGATCCAAGATACCGTTGAATTTGATCGGTTTAGTTTAGCAATAGACTTCCGTGCTGGGATCGTCAGACAAGTGCGCCAAAAGGACGCTTCACATCAAAATACCTGGTACAGCTTAAATGCCTTCTGCAAAGCCCGCGCTGCATCGGCATGCGCATTGGACGCTTCCGGAATCACCCGACCCATCTTGATGAACTCATGGACCACGCCGCGGTAGATTTCCAGGTCCACCGCCACGCCTTCCATGCGCAGGCGGTCGGCGTACAAGACCCCTTCGTCAACCAGCGGGTCACATTCGGCCAGACCCATCCAGCATGGCGCTACGCCGGCGAGGTCCGCCACGGTACCGGCCGGCGTCAGGCCATCGAGCGGCGCGAAACGCCAATCGGCGCGGTCCGCCGGGCCGCGCAGGTACTGGTCAAAAAAGTAACGGATATGGGATTCTTCCAGCACAAAGCCCTTGGCGAAGGTCCGGTGTGAGGGGCTGTCCTGGTGGGATGCGGTGCCGGGATAAAACAGAAGCTGCAGCGCCAGCGCGCGGCCGGCATCGCGTGAAGCAATGGCACAGGCCGCAGCCAAGGTCCCGCCGGCACTGTCGCCACCAACGGCAACGCGTTGGGTGTCCAGGCGTTTTTCCGCCCCCTGGTGCAGCACCCAGTCCAGCACGTCCCAAGCGTCTTGGTAGGCCACCGGGAACTTGAATTCCGGCGCCAGACGGTAGTCCACCGACAGTACGGCACAGCCGGCGAGGTGGCTAAGGCGGCGGCACAGCAGTTCGTGGGTGGCAATGCTGCCAATGGTGAAACCGCCGCCGTGAAAATACAGCAATACCGGCAACACGGCATCGGATGGCGCAAACAGGCGGACCACCACCGGGTAGCCATCGCGGGCCTGCACGGTGAAGCTCTCCACCCGGTCAAGGGCCTGTTTGGGCAACTCCAGAACATCGGCGCCCGCGGCGTAAGCCTGGCGCGCCTGGGCGGGCGTCAGCGCATGCAAGGGCATGTGCCCGGCCCCGGGCCATACGTTCGAGCACTTTGTGCATGGCCGGGGTCAACAGGGCGTGCGGGTTGCGGTGCTGGAAATTTTGGTGCGGCATGGGCGGATATATTCGTTACAGTGGTGGCTGGCTTCCCCAGCAACCATCGTACACGGGCCTATCCGCCCGCATCTGCACCAACCATGGCACTCATTCAGTACATCACCCAGATCCAGTTTGACTACGGCGCCTTGCGTCTCCTCAAAGCGGAGTGCGAACGTGTCGGCATCAGCCACCCGCTGATCGTTACCGACCCCGGCGTGAAGGCCGCGGGGCTGCTGCAGCGGGCGCTCGATGCGCTGCCGGGTGTGCGGGTGGCGGTGTTCGACCAGACCCCGTCCAACCCCACCGAAGCGGCGGTGCGTGCCGCAGCGGCGGTGTACCAGGCTGCCGGCTGCGACGGCCTGATCGCCGTGGGCGGCGGCTCGGCCATCGACTGTGCCAAGGGCGTCGCGATTGCCGCCACCCACCCCGGGCCGCTGACCCACTACGCCACCATCGAGGGCGGATCACCCCGCATTACGCCCGCGGTTGCACCGTTGATCGCGGTGCCGACGACCAGCGGCACCGGCAGCGAGGTGGCGCGCGGCGCGATCCTCATCGTGGACGACCACCGCAAGCTCGGATTCCACTCCTGGCACCTGGTGCCCAAAACCGCCATCTGTGACCCCGAACTCACCCTCGGGCTGCCCCCCGGCCTGACGGCGGCCACCGGCATGGACGCGATTGCCCATTGCATGGAAACCTTCATGGCGCCCCTGTTCAACCCACCGGCCGATGGCATTGCGCTCGACGGGCTGCGACGCGCCTGGTTGCACATCGAGCGCGCCACCCGCGACGGCAGTGACCGAGAGGCGCGCATGAACCTGATGAGTGCCTCGATGCAAGGCGCGCTGGCCTTCCAGAAAGGGCTGGGCTGTGTGCATTCGCTGAGCCACAGCCTGGGCGGCGTCGACCCGCGCCTGCACCATGGAACGCTCAATGCCATGTTCCTGGGCGCGGTGGTGGCCTTCAATGCCGAAGCGCCCAGTGTGCGCGAAGACCGGCGGCTGCTGCGCATGGCGCAGGCCATGGGACTGCCCAGCGCGAGCGACATTGGCCCGGCCATTGTGGACATGAACGCGCGCCTTGGGCTGCCGTCCGGCCTGCGCGCCATGGGGGTGTCGGAGGAACAATTTGACGCGGTGATCCGCGGCGCCCTGGCAGACCATTGCCACAAAACCAACCCGCGCATCGCCACCGCCGAGGAATACCGCGAGATGCTGGTCGCCTCCCTGTAAGCCTACAAGGGCGCAACGCGGGCCGGATCTGGTCGCTCCAGCCAGGCCGCAAACTCGTCGGCCAGTTGGCGGCTGGCAGCAACAGCCCCGGTCCATGCCTTGACGCGCCCCGCGAGGTCGCTGCCATAGCGGGTGAAGTCTTTGCGGCAGGGCAACTTGCCGTTGGGCAGCGTGCGCACCCAATCGGGATGGGGCGCCAGCAGCAGCATATTGTCCAGAAACGGTGAGGCACCATGGCGCCAGGCCAGCCCCTTGTCCAGCCAGCCCGGGACCACACTCTGTTGAAAGTGGGGATACAGGACGATGCCATTTCCGGCTGTAGCCGGCGTATTGTCTGGGCCTCTTGCTCCTGAATTGATAGCATCTTTAGCGACGCCCGCATAGTTCAGATGCAGGTGGTAGTCGGTAATGCCGCCATCCCAGTAAGCCCCCGCCGGCGCGCCGGGAATGTTGTGCACGGCCTGCAGCACAAAGGGGATGGAGCAACTGGCCTGCAAGGCCGCGCTGAAGTTGGCTTCGCTCAGGGCCACCCGGCGGGTCCGGAAGTCGGCCGCATCGAATGGCAGCCCAGCGGCACCGGTGGAAAACACCACACGCTCAAGCCAGGCCCCCAGCGCACGGCGGTGCACGGTATTGCTCAGAAACGCGCCCAGGTAGCCCAGCGGCGTGCCAATCGCGTGCTCCCGGCGCAGGACGTGCCGGCCGCGCGCGGCCACGATGTGCAGCCGGTAACGCGGATGTTGCAGCACTTGGCCGATCCGGCCACCGTAGAACCCCTGCAAATTACCGCCAAAGGTCGCACTCACCTGCGCCGGCGTCGGGCGCTTTTGTCCGGGCGCCAGTGCGTAGTCCTGCCCGATGTAATCGCGCTCCAGCCGCGCAAAGGCCTGTACCGGCTGGTCCAGGCAGGCTGTTGCCATGCGCCAGGCACCGATTGAGGCCCCCACCAGGTCGATGGGCTGGGCCGACTGCGGCAGCCATTCGCCAAACAGAAACCGGTCGATCGGCCCCAAAAGCAGGCCCTTGGGCCCTCCGGCGGCAGCCGGAATGGTGGACACGTCCTGCGGCTGCAGGCCGTTGCGGGCGATGGCCGCCCGGGCGGCCGGTCCGGCATAGAGCTGGAGTGCCTGCATGGTGCGACCTTATCCCGCAGTGTCCCGCTGCCAGGGGCTGCGCTGCAGCGGTGTGAATTCAGCGCGAACCATGCGACTGTGCCCTGGCAAAGGCGCTGGCCAGCGCCGAAGGCTCACCAGCGGTATCGCGCCCGGTATGGGCATGATGCCCCCGGTCACGGCTGTGCTCCGGGCGGCTTGCGCCCCGAAAGGCCGGTGCGGCGCCGAGTTTCATGGTCAGCGCAATCCGCTTGCGCGCCCGGTCCACCTCCAGCACCTGAACCCGGACGGTATCGCCGGTTTTCACCACCTCACGGGCATCTTTCACAAACTGGTGGGCAAGCTGGCTGACATGGACCAAGCCGTCCTGGTGCACGCCCAGGTCCACAAAGGCGCCGAATGCGGCCACATTGCTCACGGTGCCTTCGAGCACCATGCCCTCCTGGAGGTCGGCGATGTCCTGCACCCCTTCGGTGAAGCGGGCAAGCCGGAAGTGAGGCCGCGGATCGCGCCCTGGCTTTTCCAGTTCCAGCAAAACATCCGCAACCGTGACCACACCAAACCGAGGGGACGCCAGCGCCTGCGGGCGCAGGGCGGCCAGCAGATCGCTGCGACCCATCATTTCCGCCACCGTCTTGCCCGTGGCTAGCAGGATCTGCTCGACCAGGGGATAGGTTTCCGGGTGCACTCCGGTCATGTCCAGCGGGTTGGCTCCGCCCCGGATACGCAGGAACCCGGCGCTCTGCTCAAAGGTGCGCGCACCGAGCCCGCTCACCTGCAGCAGGTCGTGGCGGCTGGCAAACGCGCCGTGCGCCTCGCGCCACCGGACCACGGAGGCTGCGACGGTGCTGGAGAGCCCCGACACCCGGCTCAACAGGGGAACGCTGGCCGTGTTCAGGTCTACGCCGACGGCATTGACGCAGTCTTCCACCACCGCATCGAGCGCGCGCGCCAGCTCGCTCTGGTTGACATCGTGCTGGTATTGGCCCACCCCGATCGACTTGGGGTCGATCTTGACCAGTTCTGCCAGCGGGTCCTGCAGGCGCCGGGCAATGCTGGCGGCGCCGCGCAGGCTCACATCCACATCAGGCATCTCGCGCGATGCAAACTCGCTGGCGCTGTAGACCGACGCGCCGGCCTCGCTGACCACCACCTTGTCCAGCGGCTGATCCGGCGCATCTCGGGCCACCCGCCGCATCACATCAGCGGCCAGTCGATCGGTCTCGCGGCTGGCGGTGCCGTTGCCGATGGCAATCAGGCCGACACCGTGGCGCATGCTGAGCGTCGCCAGCGTGTGGACGGCACCGTCCCAGTCCTTGCGCGGCTCGTGCGGAAAGACCGTTGCCGTCTCCACCAGCTTGCCGGTGGCGTCGACCACGGCCACTTTCACGCCGGTGCGGATGCCGGGGTCCAAGCCCAGCACGGCGCGGGCGCCGGCCGGTGCCGCCAGCAGCAGGTCGCGCAGGTTGTCGGCAAACACCTTGATCGCCACCCCCTGCGCCTCCTCGCGCAGCCGGGCGAACAGGTCGCGCTCAATCGAGAGGCTGAGCTTGACCTTCCAGGCCCATGCCACGCATTTGCGGATCAGATCGTCGGCGGGGCGCCCCTGGTGGCTCCAGCCCAGACGCAGGGCCAGCCGCGCCTCGGCCAGCGAGATGGCTCCCACAACGGCGCTTGGCGCGGTCGCAGGCAATTGCAGCTTGGCGTCCAGAATATCCAGGCTCCGCCCCCGAAAAACCGCCAGCGCGCGGTGCGAAGGCACGCGAGCGATCGGTTCTGCGTAGTCAAAATAGTCGCGGAACTTGGACACATCGGCGTGGTTTTCATCCTTGCCTTCGATGCGGGTGGCGCGCAGCAGACCCTCCTGCCAGAGCCACTCGCGCAAGTCCTGCACCAGCCGAGCGTCTTCGGCCCAGCGTTCACTCAGGATGTCGCGCACACCGTCAAGCACCGCCTGCGGCGTGGTGAAGTCGTCGCCGGCCCCGCTTTTCTGCGCCTGTACATAGGCTGCTGCGGCCTCGGCCGGCACCAGGCCCGGATTGGCAAACAGGGCGTCGGCCAGGGGCTCGATGCCGGCCTCGCGCGCAACCATGGCACGGGTGCGCCGCCGTGGTTTGTAAGGCAGGTACAGGTCTTCGAGGGCCTGCTTGGTTGCCGCCAGCACGATCGCTTCGCGCAACGCGTCCGTCATCCTGCCCTGCTCGGCAATGCTGGCCAGCACCGCCTGCTTGCGGTCCCGCAACTCGCGCAGATAAGACAAGCGTTCCTCCAGCGCGCGCAAGGCAATGTCATCGAGCCCACCCGTGGCCTCTTTGCGGTAGCGGGCAATGAATGGCACGGTCGCGCCCCCGTCCAGCAGGGCAATGGCCGCCTCTACCTGCGCTGGGCGCACTCCGATTTCCTGCGCGATCTGCGCCGTCATGTTTTGCATACAAAGGTTCCGATTGCCGCCGAGTGTGACACAGCACCTTGCTTCTTCCAGCGCTGTGATGGAGCCATCAAACCTGCATGGACAGACTGCCGGGGTCAGGATGCCCTCCAGCGCCCAGCCGGATGCGCAAGGAGAGGTCGGTCCTGGAATCGGCATTCGCAATCGCCTCGGCCAGCGTGATCTCCTGGCGGCAATACAGGTCGTACAGGGACTGGTCAAACGTGTGCATTCCGGCGTCCACACTCTTGCCAATGGCAGCCTTGATCATGTCGACCTGCCCTTTTTGAATCGGGTCGGAAATGTAGGAAGACTGGAGCATGATCTCAGTGGCCGGCACCAACTGCCCACGGGTGCCGTGGATCAGCCGCTGCGCAACCACGCCCTTGAGATTCATGGACAGATCCAGCAAGGCCCGGGTGCGCGCACCCTCGGGGAGCAGATGGACGATGCGCTCGATGGCCTGGTTGGCGTTGTTGGCATGGAGAGTGGCCAGGCACACATGCCCGGTTTCCGCATAGTTCAGGGCATGTTGCATGGTCAGCTGGTCGCGAATCTCGCCAATCATGATCACATCGGGTGCCTCTCGCATGGCATGCACCAGTGCATCCTCGAACGAGTGGGTATCGAGCCCGACTTCGCGCTGGTCCACCACGCACTGCTTGTGCGGGTGCAGAAATTCGATGGGGTCCTCAATGGTCAATATATGCCCCGGCGCATGGGCGTTGCGGTGATCGAGCATGGACGCCAGCGTGGTCGACTTGCCCGATCCTGCAGCGCCCACCACCAGCACCAGGCCGCGTTTGAGCATGGCCAACTGCTCCAGCGCCGGGGGCATTTTCAGGTCGGCTACGGTCGGGATGCTGTTGTTGACGTAGCGCACCACCGCACCCACCTCGCTGCGCTGCATGAACACATTGACCCGGAAGCGTCCCACGGTGTCAATGTTGACGGCAAAGTCGCATTCCCAGCGCATTTCAAATTCCCGCATCTGGACTTCGTTCATCATGGAATACACCCATTGCTTGACCCGGCCACTGGCAATGGGCGGCAGCGCCATGGGGTGCAGCGCACCGTCCACCTTCACCGTCGGCCGGGCACCCACCGACAGGAACAGGTCGGATGCCCCCACACCCACCATGTAGAACAAATAGGCGGCCAGGTCGTCCTCCACCCCCGGTGGGGGGGGTGGCGCCGCAGCGAACAGTGGATTGCCTGGCAAGGGTGGCATAGGCGTGGTCTCCCGTTGCAGGGATCCTAGGCGGGGCGCCAGCCACCCCCCTTGATGCACATCAACGCCTACGACAAGGCAAGCGCCTGCTCCAGCCGTTGGCACAGCCTGCGCAGAATCTCCAGCCGCGCACCGTCCTTGTCGTTGGCCTCGATCAGGTCCCATGGAACCTTGCTGGTGCTGGTGCGCTCCACCATCTCGGTGATTGCGCCCTGGTAGGCCTGCCACTTGGCGCGGTTACGCCAGTCCTCGCGCGTGATCTTGAAGCGCTTGAAGGCGGTTTGCTCCCGGGCACGGAAACGCCGGAGCTGCTCGTCCTGGCTGATCTGCAGCCAGAACTTCACCACGATCACGCGGGCCGCCACGAGTTCGCCCTCGAAGTCATTGATTTCGCCATAAGCGCGCTCCCAGTCGGCGGGTGAGCACAGCCCCTCCACCCGCTCCACCAGGACCCGGCCGTACCAGCTGCGGTCGAACACCCTCCAGTGGCCCCAGCGCGGCAGGTTGCGCCAGAAGCGCCACAGATAGGGTTGCGCCTGCTCCTCGTCGGTGGGCGCGGCCACCGGAATGATCTGGAACTGGCGGGCGTCGAGCGCCTGCGTAATGCGGCGTATGGCCCCACCCTTGCCCGCCGCGTCCGGCCCCTCGAGCGCCAGCACGATGGAGCGCTTGCGCAATTGGTGGTGGCGCGCCAGCTCGGACAGGCGCCCCTGGTACAGGGCCAGTTCGGCTTTATAGCGGCGCTGCGTCAGCGCTGGGCCGGCATGCTCGGCAAGCTGCGCCAACCCCGGCGCGCTTTTTGGCACGGGCCCTGCCACTGGCGGCTTGGGGGCTGGGCGCCGCTGTTGTTTGCGAGGCATTGGTGCTCCCAGCGCATCAAGCAGCACCCGCGCGACCTGCAGCGCGCGGTAATGTTCATCCTCGCCATCCACCACGACCCAGGGCGCATGTGGCTTGTGGGTCAGGGCCAATAGGTGGCTGGCGACGTGCTGAAGCTTGTCATAGGTCTTGAGGCGCTCCCAGTGCCAGGGAGTCACCCGCCAGGCAGTCCTCGGGTCTGCCTCCAGCGCATGCAAGCGCCGGCGCTGTGCATCCTTGCCGAGGTGAATCCAGAGCTTGAGCACGATGGCGCCTTCCTGCACCAGCATGGTTTCAAAGCGCTCAATCCGCTGCGCCTGTGCTTCGAACCGCTTTTGGGAAATGTGTCCTGCCATGCGCAAACGGATGGGATCAGAGTACCAGGAGCCGGAAAAAATGCCAATGTGCCCCTTGGGCGGCAGGGTCCGCCAGTAACGCCACATCGGTGGGCGCTCGCGCTCCTCCTGGGTGGGGTCGTCCAGCGCCACCGTCCGCAGAAAGCGCGGATCCATCCATTCGTACAGGGCATGGATAGTTTCGCGTTTTCCGGCACCATCTTCGCCGCTGATCAGGACCACCACCGGCCTGCGCTGCTGCGCAAAAAGCTGGGCCTGCGCCTCCAGCAGCGCTGCACGCAGGGCGGGCAAGGCCCGGTGGTAGTAGGCCTTGCTGACCTTGCGGCCTGTCTCTGCAGTCTCCAGCATGCGGGGGCTCCGGGATCGGTCAAACAGTCACAAACGACAAAGCCCTCTCGCGAGGGCTTTGTCACTGCCGGTGTTGCACAGCTACCGGGGCCGGGTCAGCCGCCCTTTTTGGAGCGCTTGCCAGGGTTCTTCTTGCTGCGGGTCGCGACGCCACGCTCGAGGCTGACGCGCTGGCCGCGGCCGCCCGTCGGCACGGTGTAGCCGGGGAGCGTGGCAGGACGGGGGGTGGCTTTGCGGTCAGCTTCGGTAACGATTTTGTTGCCCATGAGAACTTCCAAAAGAAATAGTGATGAAGAGGCGTTATTTGAACACTTTTTTCGGGTCGGCATTCCGGTCCGCCGGGCGCAGCGGGTTTCAAGTGCGTGCTGAGGGTGGCTGTTGCTGCGGCCAGCCCATCTCCAACCACCGCCAGCACCCCGAACCCTTACTGGGTGCAGGTGTCGTAGCGCTTCGCCGTCAAGGCACGATGTCGAGCGGTGTTCTGTGTGAAGAGTCAGGGAGTACTGAGTGTGATTGCATCCAACTGGGCATGCCAAATTTGTACGATCGCACCGAGCATCCGTTCTGTGCCAAGGGTACCGCCCGGTACAAAGTGGCATTCAAGACTGACATTGCCGTCTTCGCCAATGAGCGAGGTTTTGCTGTTTTGACTGCAGGCGGCTGGCACGCCGTCCAGCGAAAGGGTCATGGACAAACGAGTGTCATCGTGGCTGCCCGAGAAATCCGCCTTGAAGCGCATTTGCTGCCCTTCTCTGTCGATCTTCAGAGGACAACGGAACTCTCGCCACTTCCAATTGGTCGCGTGCGTTTGACAGGTCAATTCCTCTGCAGCGCACGCCGTACCAGCCCCCATGGCAAACAAGCAAATGATTGCTGCCCCAGCCCGCCACACCATGCCAGACCTCCATGCGCCGGGAACGCCGGCCCGTCTGGTGACCAGTTTGTTTTTTTGCCGTGACGGTGTCATGACAAAGCAATGTTCGTTGCAGCTCATGGCTGAAACGAAAGGGCATAACCCCAGGCGTCCAGCCGGTGCGGGACGGCATTGAACGCGAGGGTGATGCGCTCCGGACCCTGATTGACAGGAACCTCGTGCAGCAAGTGGCTTGGAAAAAGGAGGAGATCACCGGGTTCGGGCAGGGGCGCGACCCATTTCTCGGCGTTGAAGGGGCCCGTCGTGGTCCCGGCATGGGTATTACGAAAT
>Ga0007791_10000598_pt1 | contig 11806 bp, 11 predicted proteins | sample CryBogmetaGMA05M_FD_60368 | JGI IMG/M metagenome (GOLD analysis project Ga0007791, IMG submission 60368) | Freshwater microbial communities from Crystal Bog, Wisconsin, USA - MA0.5M | ecosystem: Environmental > Aquatic > Freshwater > Lake | place: Crystal Bog, Wisconsin, USA | collected 2009-07-06 | reverse complement strand
GGATCTCGACGCTGCCGATGCCCGTGGGGAGCACAAAGCGCACCTGGCCATCACGCACTTTCTTGTCACCTTGGAGGCAGTGCAGCACGGCTTGGGGGTCAATGTCTGGCCAGGCCATCGGCAGGCCAGCCGCGGCGATGACCGCCCGTTGCCGGGCTTGGTCTTGGTCGCTCCAAAGCCCCATGGCTAGGGATAGTTCGCCAGCTGCCACCATGCCGATCCCCACGGCCTCGCCGTGCAGGTAGGTGCCATAGCCGCAGAGGGCCTCGACCACATGGCCGAGGGTGTGGCCGTAGTTGAGGATTGCCCGCAGGCCCCCCTCCCGTTCGTCGGCTGCCACCACCTGGGCCTTGGCCTGGGCGGAGCGCTCCAGGATTTGTTGCAGCAGGGCCGGGCCCAGGGCCTGGCGGCTGGCCAGCCCCCCGGCTGGATCTGCCTGGGCAGCGGCCTCAAGTTGCGAGAACAACGCCCCATCGCCGATCACCCCATACTTGATCACTTCGGCCATGCCGGCACTGAATTCCCGATCGGGGAGCGTGGCCAGGGTGAGTGGATCGATCAAGACCAACTTCGGTTGGTGGAAGGCACCGATCAGGTTTTTCCCCCCCGGATGGTTGACACCGGTTTTGCCACCGATGGAGGCATCCACCATGGCAAGCAGGGTGGTTGGAACCTGCACCACGGCAATGCCCCGCAGCCAGCTGGCGGCGGCAAAACCGGCCATGTCGCCCACCACGCCGCCGCCGAGGGCCACGATCAACGACCCCCGCTCCAGTTTTTGCTCGAACGCCGCGTTGTGGATCAACGCCACAGTGGCGGGGGTTTTCTGCTCCTCGCCAGCTTCGATCACCAACAGCTGGCTGACAAAACCCGCCGCCTCCAAGCTGGCTAGGGCGGCGGCACCGTAGTGGGCGTTGACCACAGGATTGGTCACCACCAGCACCTTGGTACCGGGTTTCAGCCCCTGGGCAGCCACCTGGTGGCCCAGTTGGGCCAAGGCCGCTTCGCCGATCACGATCGGGTAGGGATTGGCCCTGAGCTGCACCGAAATCGTGCGGCAGTTCTTGAGGGTGGAAACCATCGCGTGGCGCACTCTGTTTTCGCGTCTTCAGAGGCTAAAGGGGTGGTTTCATCCTTCGGAATTGGCTGTTCTGGCTTTGCTGAAGGCCATCACGACGTAGGCCAAGGACATCGCGCCGGGATCAGGATGGCCCAAGCTTTTTTCAGCGTGGGGTCGGGCTCTTCCGAGGCGAGGCAGTAGAGAAGCGGTGGCCAAGGCGGCCTCTTGGCTCGCTAGGGCAGCGGCTTGGAAGGTCTTATCAGGTGTTTCGCCAGCTTGAAAACCACTCTCCAGCCTTTGCTGGAAGGGCACAAGGGCATCCACCAGGGTTTTGTCGCCCGGCATTGCTTTACCCAGTTGCTGCACAGCCGTAACGGCTGCCCCAAGGGCCCCAATCCAATCTCCACCCGTAGGAGTGGAATTTTTCAGGTACGTACCAGCAGCTCGCAATCCTGCTCCCCATAGGGCACCAGACGTTCCGCCGCCGCAATCTGACCACGCCTCTCCAGCGGCGATCAGGAGGGCTTTCACGTCTCCTCCCTGGTCCGCAATGGCCTGGGCCGCTGCCAGGGCACCGTTCACTCCCCGCAGCATGCCGAGTCCGTGGTCCCCATCACCCGCGATTGCATCGAGTTGCCCTAGTTCGATTTCCCTGGCTGCTAGTTCCCGTTCCGAGGTCTTCAAATCGCCCAGCACCTGTTGTGAAACGGTCTGTTCCTCAAGAGAACAGGGCTTGGCTGCTAACGGACTTAGCAGGGATATCTGCTCCCGAGCTATGAGCCGACTCCCTGCGGTGGACATGGTTGTCATTTGAAGTTGTCCTGTCTGCTGTTGTGCGGGCTTGGATGCCGGCAGCAAGCCGCGCCGGTAACTCGGGCTATCAGCCCCGGCACACCAGAGCTCTTCCAATTCGGGATCAACCCAGAAAAGAGTGAGCGAAACACCGGCCATATCAAGGCTTGTTACCAACTCACCGCATTCACAATCGGCGATCACAACACCTTGGTCTTGGAGTTGGTTGGCAACCGCTCCAAAAAGGCTGAAAAGTTCTTCGTACTTAAAGCCGCCGAGGCCGTTTAGCAAAACAACAACCCGTTCGGTTAAGGGATTGACTCCCTCGGGCAAGTCATCGAGTAGTTGCTCCACCAGCATTTGGGACAGTTGCTTGGCATCGGTAATTGCACCTTCGCTTAGTCCAGGTTCGCCATGGAGTCCCATCCCTAGGGCCATCCGTCCATCAGGAACGGAGAAGAGGGGCTTGTCTGCCCCGGGCAGGGTGCAGCCGCTGAAGGCCACCCCAAGCGATCGGGTGCGCCCATTAGCGCGCAGGGCGATCCGTTCCACTGCGTCCAGACTCTGGCCTGCTTCTGCCGCTGCTCCAGCCACTTTGTAGACGGCTAGCGCTCCGGCAATGCCACGGCGTTGGTCTTTCTGCCCAGATGGAGCACTTGCAATGTCGTCGGTCACGGGAACAATGCGCACATCGAACCCGTCGGCTCGCAGGCGTTCCGCGCCCTGGCTGAAATGCAGGGCATCGCCTGCATAGTTGACATAGGCCAGAAGAAGTCCACCCCCCCGTTCAACTGCCTGGCCGACCCGATGAACTTGTCCGGCCGATGGTGAGGCAAAGATGTTTCCGCAGGCCGCTCCAGTCGCCAGACCGGCTCCCACCAGGCCAGCAAAGGCGGGATAGTGGCCGGAGCCACCTCCCACCACAAGGGCGACTTGGCCCTCTGGGATGGGGGCTTGCCGCATCACGCCCCCATCGATAGCGATGACATGGCGGGGATGGGCTTTGACGAATCCATCGATGGCGTCAGCGGCGAACTCTTCTGGGTTTGTGATTAACCGGCTCATGGCTTAACGGATCCTGTGCCTATCGATGTCCCCCAGAATGGTCCGAAATCCTCACGAGATGCCCCCAACCTCCGTGCGAACCCGAACGGCCTGGGCCTTTCTGATGCCGGCCTTGCTGCTGGTGGGTCTTTCGGTGTTGATCCCGGCGGCGATGGCCCTGGTGATGAGCTTCACCCAGGCGGGCCTGGATGTGGGCGAACCCCTGCGCTTTGTGGGCCTCGCTAATGGGCGCAGGCTCCTGGCCGACCCGATGTTTTTCAAGGTGGTGGGTACCACACTTGTGTACTTGGTGGGGGTGGTGCCGCCGGTGGTGATTGGGGCCCTGCTCCTGGCCGTTCTGGTGAACCGCAAGTTGCCAGGGATTCACTGGTTTCGGGCCGCCTTCTACACACCGGTGCTCGTGTCGATCGTGGTGGCTTCAATTGCGTTTCGTTGGCTGTATGCCGAAAACGGATTGATCAATGGCTGGTTGCTGGCGTTGCTAGGGGATCATTTCCACCCGATCGGCTTTCTCACCTCTCCCTGGCTGGCCCTGCCCTCCGTGATGGTGGTGACCCTTTGGAAGGGATTGGGCTACTACATGGTGATTTTTCTGGCTGGGCTGCAAGGCATCTCGCCCGATCTTTATGAGGCAGCTTCCCTCGATGGCAGTGAGGGTTGGCGTAAACACCTCGATATCACCCTGCCCCTGCTGCGGCCCTACATCACCCTGGTGGCTGTGATTTCGGCGATTGCGGCCACCAAGGTTTTCGAGGAGGTCTACCTGATGACCCAGGGGGGACCGGCTGATTCCACCCGCACCCTCGTGTATTACGTCTACGACCAGGCCTTCTCAGAACTGGAGATCAGCTACGCCTGCACCGTGGGATTGGCCCTGTTCCTGATTGTTTTGGTGCTCAGCCTGATCCGCTTTGCCTTCGCTGGCGACCGGGGTCTGACTTAACAAAACCCTCCAAGCTCGCGCCGCTGGGAGGGCGGATGCGAATCTGGATAATTGGCGCGCATCCCGTTGACTCCCCGGCAATCCATCGGTGTTGTGGGTGGTGGCCAGCTGGCCTGGATGTTGGCTGATGCGGCCAAGCAGCTCGGCATTGCCCTGCATGTTCAAACCCCTGGCCCGGCGGATCCCGCCATTCCTGCGGCGGCCTCTGTGGTGCAGGCCGGTTTACGTGATCTGCCGGCTACCCGGGAACTGGCCCAGCGCTGCGATGCGATCACCTTTGAAAATGAATGGATCGACATCCAGGGGTTAGAACCCCTGGCCATGGAGGGGGTGATGTTTACCCCAAGCCTCCAGGCCCTTGCCCCCTTGGTGTGCAAGCGCAGCCAGCGGCAGTTGTTGCAACGGCTCCACCTGCCCACCCCAACCTGGGGCGACCTACCAGCCAATGGGGTGCTGCCTATCGGCCTGGCCTTTCCGCTCATGGCGAAGGCATCCACCGGCGGCTACGACGGCAAGGGCACCGCGCTGCTGAAGTGCCAGGCGGATTTGGACGGCCTGATCGCCCGGGTGGAGCCCGGCGATTGGATCCTTGAATCGTTTGTCGATTTCGAGCTGGAGCTATCGCAACTGGCTTGCCGCGACGAGCAGGGGGTCGTGCAGTGCTATCCCCTGGTGCAGACCCACCAGCACCATCAAGTCTGCGATTGGGTTCTGGCCCCTGCCTCCGTGCCCCATGCAGTTCAAGCCTTCTCCCGCAATATCGCCGCCTCCTTGCTCACCTCGCTCCAGTACGTGGGCGTTCTGTCCATTGAGTTGTTCTACGGACCCGCAGGCTTGCAGGTGAACGAGATCGCCCCCCGCACCCACAATTCCGGCCACGTCACCATTGAGGCCGCTCTCACGAGCCAGTTCGAGCAACAGGTGCGGATTGTGGCCGGGATGGAGATGGGGCCGGTGGGCCTCAAGGTGCCCGGGGCGTTGATGGTCAACCTGCTCGGTTTTGAGCACTCCCTATCGGATTACATCGACGAAAGGGAAGCCCTCTCCCAGCTGCCGGCAGCCGTGGTCCATTGGTATGGCAAACAGGGATCAAGCCCGGGCCGCAAGCTTGGCCACATCACCCTGGTTCTCGATGCTGAACTGGCTGAGCAGCGCCAACAACTGGCGATGGAACGGTTGGAGCAGGTGCGCCGCATCTGGCCCCTGGTGGCCGGATCCGCCTAAGCTTCGTCTGGACTGCTGTGTTGGTGACTGCCTTTTACAGTTTTCTGATCTGACTCTCTTTCGACATGGGGAGTCTGCAGCGAAGGCAAAGTAAGCCGGCCTTGTAGCCGGAAATGGCGCCCCGCCTTTGACCCCCCTTCTGGTTCTGCCAGGTCGAATACTGGGGCAAAACGGCACCGCGGTCCACCCTCTTCAGCCCCCTCAAAAGGCAGGGGGCTTCTCGATTAGGGGTGGTCGATCAGAGATGTTCGATTATTTCAGTGGCTGGGTAACGCACCTTGGCCAGGCTGGCGTATTTATCGCTGCCATCCCTGTATCCAGCTGCGCAAACCACGCAGCTGCGGTAAGGGCTTGACTCCAGATTCAGGATCCGGTCGTAGTCGGCTGGGGAAAAACCTTCAATCGGGCAGGTGTCCACCCCCATTAGGGCAGCAGCGGCCATGAAGGTTCCCAGGGCGATATAGACCTGGTTACTGGCCCATTGGCCAATTGCTTGGCTGCGCGGGCCGTTGATGAGGTCCTTCTCGATCATGCCCCGGTAGAAGGCAAGGGATTCAGGCTCCACGCCCCGGGTGGCAACCATGCAGTCGATCAGCCGATCAGCTTCGGCTGTGCCAATGGTTCGCTCGGCCAGCATGACCACCAGGTGCGAGCAATCGGTGATTTGGCTTTGGTTCCAGGAATGGGGCCTCAACTCAGCCATCAGGGCCTTGTTGGTGATCACCAAAAATTTCCAGGGTTGCAGGCCGTAGCTGGAGGGGCTTTGCACCAGGCTGTCTTCGAGGGCAGCCCAGGTGCTGCTGTCAATGCTGCGATTCGCATCAAACACCTTCGTGGCGTAGCGCCACTGCAGGGCTTCACCAATGGCGGTGCGGATCTCGGTGGTAGGAATTGACATCACAACGATTCGGTAGTCCCCGCATTGTGGACTCCAGGCGTTGTTCCCCAACGTGGTTCCAGCTGCCATGGCTTCCTTCCAGCAGGCGTTTGTCTCCCTGCTTTCCGTGGCTCCAAGCCCGCTTTTCCCGAAGGCGAGGGCCTTGTATCTGCACAAGTACCCGCTTGAAACCGCCGCCAGTGAAGGCGGGACCCCCGTTGGGCGCTTCCGGACCTTCCTTGTCAGTGAAGAGATCCAGGAATCCGATGCAGGGGTCCTGCGGGTTCGGGCCCAACAATTTGCCGTCGTGCATTGGCTGGCCCCCCAAACCAACGCCGAGGACTACCTCGCCTATCTGAGCGAGCGATGGGATGGGGCCCCCGATGGGGTCACCCTGGCTGAAGAAGCCTGGTTTCGCGATGGCGGCGCCTTTGCCCTGTTCCATGCACCGGCCGTTTACGAGCGAGCCCTCTCATTGGCCTGATGGAGCCAACTGATCAAGCCTTGCCTGCAGCTCTTGTTTACCCATAGGTGTCACCACGAACACCTCCTGGGCGCTCGTTCCGAGCCGTGCCAGCAGCTTGTGTCCCCCGCTGATCGGGGCAGACACCCTGAGCCGCAACAGGGGGCTTCGTCCCTTCACCCTGCAGATCACCGCCGGTGTCACCGTGTCGATGCCTGGAACCTGGGCCAGACGCCTGAGCAAGGGGATCAATCCGTCGATGTAGGTGCTGTGGGTGATCACCACCCGTCCCATGGCGTCCTCCTAGGCCGGTTCGAGGGGGGCCATGGTGAGACCCTCGGCCCCCAATTGCTGGTGGTACAGCTCGGCCTGTTCCTGGGGACCACACCACACCACCGCTGCACCCTCGGAATCGATCTGATGGGCCAACTCCCAGGCCTGATCAGCTTGCATCCCTGGGATGTACCGGACCAGGCAGTCCACCACGTGTTGGAAGGTGTTTACGTCGTCGTTGAGCACGACGACTTTGAAGTTGGGGTAGCTCTGACGAACCCGTTGGCGCTCCTGAACGGCGGTGGGTGAGGAGCTGGGCGATGAACTGGTCAACGCTTGGGGGCTAACGGGCAGTCACCAGCCTAGGTAAAGTGGCAATAGCAATTGAACTGCGAGCCATGTTGATCACCGCCGGTTGGGCATCCCTGGCCGCCCTCTTCACCTTTTCGATCGCCATGGTTGTCTGGGGCCGTCACGGCGACAACAGCATCAAGTTCTGATGGACCTGGGCCAAGCCGTCGTGTTGCACTGTTTTGGCTGAATTTCCCCTCTCAAGTTCCCAGCTGCTTGCGGGCTTGGCAGCCCTGTTGCTGGTCTTCGTCAGTGGCGGGGTCATCTACCTCTCCACCGTGGAGTGGCGAGATCGTCGTCGCCGTAATGCGGCCATTAAGCCGCGGCGTACTTGACCTCCCAATCCATGGCTCGCAGTCAGCGGGTTTGGCGATCCCTGGAGCTCAGGGCTACGGCTGGCGCGATTGCGGCCCTTGTTCTGCTGCCAGCCCTTGCCCTTTTGATTGCCCCCAGGCCCAGGGCCCAGGGGCTCGAGCGGTTGCTGAGCCAGGTTGCGCTGATCCAGAGTTTCCCCTCCCAGGGGCGCCTTGGTGCTCCTCCCCTCTGGCAGCAGCGCCTTGGCCCCTCCCTGGCCGGCCAAGTTTGGAATCGCCAACACCTCTGGTGGCAATTTTGGGCAGAGCATGGCGATGGTGCTGCCTATCTCGCGTTCCCGTTGGCCTCCCTGCCTGAGCAGTCCCGCCGGGTTCTCCCTGCCAACAGCCTCCGGGTCGATGACCTTCTGGTCATTGCTCCGGATCCCCTCTCCCAGCGCTTAATGCGCGACGAACTGCAGCTCAAGCAACGCCAAAGCCAGGGCCTCCTCCAACGCTGTCGCCAACGCCTTGAACAGGACCAGGCTGTCTATTGGAGCCCCGCGGGCCTGGGAGCCCTGGTGGGTCCTGTGGCGCCCCTGCTCCAACATGTCCAGCAAGGCTGCCTCAGCCTTGGATTGCGGGACCTTGGCTTAAGCGGGGAATCATTGCTTCTCTCTGGCGAGGCTTCCGATACCCAGGGCTATTTGGGTGGGGTCCAACCAGGCGACACCCCATCGCCGTTGCCTCCCCTTGGGCCCAGCGTGCTGTTGGAACTCCGGGGACCAGGGCTTGAACCCGTACTGGAAGGTTTGCTCTCCCGTCAGTTGATCCGCGATCCCCTGGCAGCCCGCTATGGCATTGCCCAGCCCCAATTGGCCTTGATTCGAAAAACCCCCTTTCTTTTGCGACTCAATCGCCTGCCAAAGGGGCCATTCCAGGCGGGCCTGGAGTTGCGGCTTGCGGTGGGACCCAACCATCGTCAGTGGGCGGCCCTTCTGCAAGGCCTTCGCCCCGCCCTCATTGCCCAGGGATTGGTGGATGGCGGTCCATCCCTTCAAAGCCCTGCCGCTGCGATGGCTTTAGCCAGCTTCCCAGCCGCGCAATGGAGCCGCGAAGACGGCCAGGTGGTGGGTGGCTGGCGCTGGATGCGGGAGCCAGGGGGCGACCACCAGGTTCTGTTGTTTCTTGGGCCCGACCCCAACCGCCCCCGGGTTGAAGATGGGCCCAAAGCCGATGGCGGAGCGTTCACGGACTGGGCTCAAGGGGGAAGGGGTTTGCTGCGTCTGCGGCTGCGCCCCAAGGACCTGGCCGGCCTAGGCCTGCTGCCACCGGATTTACCCAAGCCCGTTCAAGTGGCCAGCCAGCTGGCCCTCGACGCCTCCATCAAGCGCCGTGGGCCCCTTAGCCAGCTGGGGGGATCGCTTCAGTGGGAGCGTTCTCGCTAGGAGGAGTTTTCTCGTTGACGGGAGTGGTCTCGCTAGGGGGGGCCAGTTTCTCCGCCTGGATTTTTTCGCGCTTGCGGCGATCAGCGGCCACGGTTTCCTCCATCAGTTCCACTGCCTGGGCCAACTTCTCCAAGTTGGTGGCATAGAGATTGATGTCCTTGTCGAGGCGATCGCGCAACAGTCCCATGGCGGTACCCAGGTCATGGGCATAGGTGCGCAGGGTGGCTGGATCCATGCCATCAGCGCCCTGGGCCTGCTCCAGCAGACTGAAGAGGCCTACGGCCATCAGCCTGGAGTAGTGAAAATCAGGGCGGCGAATGCCTGCCAGGGCTGCCGCTACCGGTTGGGGGGCTCCCTCGCCTTGCTGCACCACCCATTGCTTCACCTCGTCCACGCTGTGGTGGCCCATGGCTGCCATGGCCCCATCCCGTTGCTGGCGCATTTGCTGGGCATCAAAGCCAGAGGCCGCGCAAAGGGCAGCCAGGAGCCCTTCGCGGTGCTGCTCGGGGCGGTAGCCCTTGGTAAATCCGTCAAATACTTGGATCAAACCGCAGCTAAACAGGGCATCGAGTTCAAAGCCAGCCTGATGGCTGAGCAAGTGGAGCTCCACCAGGAGCTCATCGACCACGCGCCGATACAGGGGCGCGATCACGTAGGGGAATGCCAGATGGAAAGCGCGCTTGCTATCGGCAACGGTGAGAGCAACGCCCACTCGGAACAACCAGAAGTGGAGCGACCCTAGCGGGCCAGGCTCAGTAAGATCGTCTCAGTTCAATTGTCTGGCCCATGATCCCGATCGTCATTGAAGAGTCGGGTCGTGGCGAACGCGCGTTTGATATCTATTCGCGGCTGCTGCGCGAACGGATCATTTTCCTCGGTGAGCCCGTAACCGCTGAATCCGCCAACCGGGTGGTCGCCCAGCTCCTGTTCCTGGAGGCGGAGGACCCCGACAAGGACATCTTCATGTACATCAATTCCCCGGGCGGCTCGGTGTACGACGGGTTAGGGATCTTCGACACCATGCAGCACATCAAGCCTGACGTCCAAACCGTGTGTGTGGGCTTGGCGGCCTCCATGGGGGCCTTTTTGCTGACTGCCGGCACTAAGGGCAAGCGGAGCAGTCTCACCCATTCGCGGATCATGATCCACCAGCCCTTGGGTGGGGCCCGGGGCCAGGCCAGCGACATCCGCATTCAGGCGGATGAAATCCTCTACCTGAAGCAGAAATTGAACCAGGAGCTTGCCGATCGCACCGGCCAACCCCTGACCCGCATCCAGGAAGACACCGACCGGGACTTTTTCATGTCACCAGCCGAGGCCGTGGGTTACGGCCTGATCGACAAGGTGATTGAAAAGAGGCCGATTCGCCCGGTCAGCTGAGGCTGGTTTCCTTGCCAAGGACTGGGGAGAACCGCTCTTTCTCCGGGATGGTGGCGAACTCGGACACGATGGCTCGGAATTCATCGCCATCGAGGCTCTCCTTCTCGATCAAAAGTTCAACCACCCGGTCCATGCAAGCCCGATGCTCGGCCACCAGGGCCACGGTTTCACCGTAGCAACTCTGGACGATGGCGCGCACGGCATCGTCAATTTTGCTGGCGAGCCGATCGGATCCATCATTGCGAGTCATCAGATCGCGGCCCAGGAAGACCTCCTGGTTTCCGGCTTCAAAAGACACCTGGCCCAAATCACTCATGCCGAATCGGGTGACCATTTGACGGGCAATGGAGGCCACCTGTTGGATATCGCCTCCGGCTCCTGTGGTGACCTCGGCGTAGCCGAAGACCACGTCCTCAGCGGCTCGACCACCAAGGGCCCCCATGATGCGGGCCCGTAATTGGGCCCGACTCACCAGCATCTGCTCTTCATCGGGGGAGAACCAGGTGAGACCCTGGGCCTGACCACGGGGAATCAGGGTGACCTTTTGGACTGGGTCATGGGCTTTGACCAAGGTGCCCACCAGGGCATGACCAACTTCGTGATAGGCAATCAGGCGCTTGCTGCGCCCATCTGTGAGGGGTTTGCCCTCCATGCCTGCGATGACCCGATCGACGGCGTCATCAATTTCGGCGAGGGTTGTGGCTTCCTTGCGGCGGCGGGCCGTGAGGATGGCTGCCTCATTGAGCAGGTTGGCGAGGTCCGCGCCCGAAAAACCTGGGGTGCGACGGGCCACGGCCTCCAGGCTGACATCGGAGGCCAGCTTTTTATTGCGGGCATGCACCTTGAGCACTGAAATACGGCCCTTGATGTCGGGCACATCAACTTGAACTTGGCGGTCAAAACGGCCTGGACGCAATAGGGCTGAATCGAGCACATCGGCCCGGTTAGTGGCCGCGATGATGATGATGCCGCTGTTGCCCTCGAAGCCATCCATCTCGGTTAGGAGCTGGTTGAGGGTTTGCTCCCGCTCGTCATTGCCCCCGCCCACACCGGCGCCCCGTTGACGACCGACGGCATCGATTTCATCGATGAAAATGATGCAGGGACTGTTTTCCTTGGCGCGTTTAAAGAGGTCACGGACCCGGGATGCGCCAACGCCCACGAACATTTCGACAAACTCGGAACCCGAGAGGGAGAAGAAGGGGACGCCTGCCTCTCCCGCAATGGCCTTAGCCAAGAGGGTTTTACCCGTGCCAGGGGGACCTACCAGCAAAACGCCCTTTGGAATTTTCGCGCCAACGGATGTGAACCGTTCAGGGGTTTTCAGAAAAGTGACCACCTCTTGGAGATCCTCTTTGGCCTCCTCTACCCCAGCAACGTCATCGAATTTGACGCCCGTTTCGGCTTCCATCGCAAAGCGGGCCTTGGTCTTGCCGAACTGCATTGCTTGGCCAGGCCCCCCTGGCATTCCATTGGAGCGACGGGCCAAGAAAATGAGCGATCCAATTAGCAGAAGCGGGAAGAGAAGATTCCCCAGCAAACCCAAAGCCGGTGGAGCTGACTTGGGAGGGTGAATGTCAAAGCTGATGCCCTGGTCCTTGAGCTTGTTCACCAGCTCAGGGGCGACGCCCGGGAGA
>Ga0007791_10000595_pt1 | contig 11826 bp, 9 predicted proteins | sample CryBogmetaGMA05M_FD_60368 | JGI IMG/M metagenome (GOLD analysis project Ga0007791, IMG submission 60368) | Freshwater microbial communities from Crystal Bog, Wisconsin, USA - MA0.5M | ecosystem: Environmental > Aquatic > Freshwater > Lake | place: Crystal Bog, Wisconsin, USA | collected 2009-07-06 | reverse complement strand
CCTCGAGCACCACCTCCCCTTCCTCGCCAGCGAGCGGCTGCTGATGGCGGCCACCACCGCCGGCGGCGACCGGCAGGAGCTCCACGAGGCACTGCGGCAGCACAGCCACGCCGCCACCGCGCGGATCCGCGCCGGCGGCGACAACGACCTCGTCGCCCGGCTCGCGGCCGACCCGCTCTTCGCCGGCATCGACATCGTGCAGGCGATGGACGTGCCGGGCCTCGCCGGCCGCGCGGCGGCGCAGGTCGAGGAGTTCGTCGCCGGACCGGTGCGCGAGGCGCTCGCCGCCTGCCCGGCGCGGGCCACGGAATCGGCGCTGCGGGTCTGAGCGGCGGCGGCGTCCGACCGGCGGTCAGACGCGGTCCTGGTGCCGCGACTTGCTCCGGTTGCTGCGGCAGTCGGCGCAGATCCCGGAGATGATCAGCCGGTGGCCGCGGGCCCGGAACTGGTGCCGGGCGGCCACAGCGTCGCAGATCCGCACGAGGTCGTCGCTCGAAAACTCGATCAACCGCTGGCACGACGTGCAGTGGAGGTGGTCGTGCTGCGGGTAGCCGTAGTCGTGCTCGTACACCGCCCGGCCGCCGAGCACCATCTTGCGGAGCAGGCCGGCGTCGACCATCTCGGCGAGCGTGCGATAGACGGTCGGCCGGCTGGCCTTGGCCCCCTCGGCCGTTCGCCGCAGCCCCGCCAGGAGCTGCTCGGCGTCGAAGTGCTCGTGGTGGCTCGTGACGTGGTCGACGATCACCTGCCGCTGCCGCGTGATCCGCTTGCCGCGGGTCTGGAGAAACTCCGCGAACCGTTCGCGCGGCGTGAGCGCGACGTCGACCTTTCCCAGCGAGAAGTCGGAGGCGATGGGCATGCGATGCGGGCGGGGAAACGGGCGGCGGAGATCCCGGTGGCGACTGCTGACGACAGGCGACGGCCGGGGCCGCCGGAAAGGGCGGGAGGCGACGCCTCGTGCCGATTCTACCAGCCGTTCCCGGGACCGTCGCTCCGCCCCCGCAGTGATGCGGCGACGGCCGCGCCACCGGCCGAAAACGCGGACAGCCGGACCGTCGCCGGCCCGGCTGTCGCCACTTCGAAGTGTGTCGGTCCGCGGAAAGGCCGGGCGCGATCGCCCCCCTTCACGCCGACGGCCGCGGCGCGGCCGTCAGGGGATCAGCCGAGCCGCTCGAGCAGGCGGTCGAGCGCCGCGTCGAGCTTGTCGGGCGTCTCGTACGAGCCGTCGGCGATCGCCGCCCGGATCGCGTTGACGCGATCGAAGCGGATGTCGCCCGCCGAATCGGCGGCGCGGACGGCGTCGACCGACAGCGTGACGGAGTCGCGCACCTCGGCCACTCCCTGCTGCACGGTCGTCGCGTCGGGCGCGATGCCCTTCGCGGACTCGACGCCCTTGAGGGCCTGCAGCCCCTGCGAACCCTGCGACGACGTGACACCCCAGATGTTCATGATGGCTCTCCTGGCAGACGGTGATTCGATTCCCTTCGCGCCCCCGACACGCCCGCTCCTACGCGGCCCACGGCCCGGGGGTTCATCGCGATGGCGGGAGGTCTCCGCCCGTGTTGCTTCCGACTGATCCGACTCGGTCCATTGTGGCCGCGCTTCCGCGTTCCGGCGACACCAGTCGCCGGACGGCGGCCGGAAGGATCGCTCCCTCCGCGTCGCCGCGACCAACCATTTCTCATCGACCGGCCGACGGGCCGAACATGAACCAATTTTTTCCCTGCCTGTTTTTCGCATTCTGCCGGGGAGGCGGGCCCGCAGCCCGCCCAAATCCCCCGGTCGCCGCGAACGGCGGCCCCGGCCGGTCCGCTAGCCGAGGGCGAACTCCACCTTCCGACGGTCGAGCTGGTTCTGCAGCCGCTCCACGATCGCCGAGTGCATCTGGCTCACGCGGCTCTCGGAGAGATCGAGGGTGGCCCCGATCTCCTTCATCGTCAGCTCCTCGTAGTAGTAGAGGATGATGATGAGCCGCTCGTTGCGGTTGAGGCCCTTGGTGACGAGCCGCATCAGGTCCGACTTCTGGATCCGGCGGGTCGGGTCCTCGCCCCGCTTGTCCTCCAGGATGTCGATCTCGCGGACGTCCTTGGAGCTGTCGGTCTCACACCACTTCTTGTTGAGGCTGACGAGGCTGACGGCGTTGGCGTCGACGAGCAGCTTCTCGAACTCCTCGTGCGACAGCCCCATGTGGGCGGCCACCTCGGCGTCGGCGGGGGCCCGGCCGAGCCGGGCCTCCAGCGTCTTGACCGCCTCGTTGAGCTTGCTGGCCTTCGACCGCACCAGCCGCGGCACCCAGTCCATCGTCCGCAGCTCGTCGAGCATGGCACCGCGGATGCGGGGCACGCAGTAGGTCTCGAACTTCACCCCGCGGGACATGTCGAACGCGTCGATCGCGTCCATCAGCCCGAAGGTGCCGGCCGAGACGAGGTCGTCGAGTTCGACGCCGTCGGGCAGCCGCGACCAGATCCGTTCCCCGTTGTACTTCACGAGGGGCAGGTAGATCTCGATGAGCCGGTTCCGCAGCTGCTCGTTGGATTGGTCGGCCTTGAAGACCTTCCAGAGTTCGAGGACTTCCTCGGCCGACAACTGGCTCGCATGATTCGCCACTGCATCCTCCTTGATAGGGCCTCGTACGCAGTCTCGGCGGGCGGACGCATCCGCTCCAACCTGTCCTCTTCGTCCACCGTCCCGATCCGTCTTGAGATTTTCCCGCGGCACCCCTCCAGCCTGCCCGGCGGGTGAAGTCACCGCCTCCGGCCGCCCCGTGGCGGCCGGCCGGGCGTCACGCCGCCCGCGACACGCTCTCGCCTCCCACGGTCGCGAACACCTCCACCCGCTCTTCGTCGAGCAGTTCCTCCGCGGCGAGCACCTGCAGGTCGGGCAGCTGCCTGGCCAGCGCCGCGCGGACCTGCCGGCGGACGGCCGCCGGCACGACCACCACCGGCTTCGCCCCGCGCTCGACCATGGGCCGCGTCGCCCGCCGCAGCTCGGCGACGAGGCGTGCCGGCGGCCGCTCGCGGGCCGCCGTGAGCGCATCCACGGCCGGCTCCTCGAGCCGCACCGTCACGAGCCGGCCGCGCGGGTCGCGGGCCCGCCGGCAGATCGACCGCACGAGCGCCCCCCGGACCAGCTCCGCCAATTCCGCCGGCTCGGCGGCCTCGGCGGCGTGGTCGGCCATGATCTCGACGAGCTCGGACAGGGGCCGGATCGGCACCCCGTCGCGCAGCAGGCATTGCAGCGTCCGCTGGATCCGCGCGACGGTGAGCACACCGGGCACGATCTGCTCGACCACCGCCGGCTGGGCGGCGCGCAGCGATTCGATCAGGCGGGCGACGGCGTCGCGGGTGAGCAGTCGGTCGGCGTGCCGGCGGATGGCGGCCTCGAGCGCCCGCGACACGACGCCGGCCGCATCGAGCACCGTCGCGCCGCGGGTGCGGGCGGTCTCCGCCTGGGCGTGCCCCAGCCAGCTGCCGCGGCGGCCGCAGAGCGGGTCCAGGCCGGCCGCCGGATCGCCGTCGGCGGCGCGGTCGTCCGGGTCGGCCACCTCGCCGACGGGAGGCACCACGAAGAGCCGCCCCGCGGGAATCTCCCCTTCGGCGACGACGTCGCCGGCGACGAGCACGCGGTAGCCGCGGTCCGGGAGCGAGCGATCGTCGCGCATCGCCACCGGCGGCACGACGAGCCCGAGATCGGCGGCCACGGCCTCACGGACCGCGGCGGACGCTTCCGCCAGCGGGGCCGACGGCCCGGCGAGCATGGCCACGAGCCCACGGCCCACTTCCACGACGAGCCGCTCGTCGTCCACCACCGCCGCCGCGGTCTTCCGGCGCGAACCCGCGCCGGGAGCCGGCGTGCCCTCGTCCGCCGCGACCGGCGGCCGGCCGGCGCGGGCCACGACCCGGGCGGCGACGGCCATGGCCACCGCCATCCCGGCGAGCGGCAGGAAGGGCAGATCGGTGAGCGACAGGAGCCCCAGGAAGACGGCGGTGATCGCGAGGACGTGCGGCCGCGAGACGAACTGGCGGCCGAGCTCCGCCGTCAGGTCCGTCGCCTGGCTGGTGCGGGAGATGAGCAGTCCCGTGGCCACCGAGACGAGCAGCGACGGCACGGCGCTGGCGAGCCCGTCGCCGATCGTCAGCCGCGAGTAGACGTCGACCGCCCGGCCCATCGGCATGCCGTGCTGCACGACGCCGATCGCCAGGCCGCCGACGAGGTTGACGGCGGTGATGATCACGCCCGCGACGGCCTCGCCCCGGACGAACCGGCTGGCCCCGTCCATGCTCGCGAAGAAGTCGGCCTGTCGCTGCAGCTCGAGCCGCATCTGCCGCGCCTGCTCGCGGGAGATGGTGCCCGCCTGCACCTCGGTGTCGATGGCCATCTGCCGGCCGGGCAGGCCGTCGAGGGCGAACCGGGCGGCCACCTCGCTGGTGCGGGTCGAGCCGGCGGTGATGACGACGAACTGGATGATGGCGATGATCGCGAAGATCACCGCTCCCACGACGATGTTGTTGGCGGCCACGAACTCGCCGAAGGCCTGCACCACCTGCCCGGCGGCGTCGGCGCCGTCGAGGGCGGCCCGGGAGAGGATCAGACGCGTGGTGGCGATGTTGAGCACGAGCCGCACGAGCGTGGAGCCGAGCAGGAACGTGGGGAACACGCTCAGCTCCAACGGCGTGCGGGCGGCGAGCGCCCCGAGCAGGGCGAGCACCGACACCGTCAGGTTCGCCGCGAGCAGGAGGTCGACGATGGCCGCCGGCACCGGCGCGAGCACGACGAGCAAGGCGAGCAGGATCACCACCGGCACCGCGACGTCGAGGACGCGCGCCGAGGTGGTGCGGGGGGCCGTCGCCGGCGTGGCGGAAGCGTGGGACATGGGCGGGAGAGAGCCTGGCGGGAACCGGATCACGGCGGCGGACGATAGCGGCGGCCACACCGCCGGTCCAGACCGCTCGCCGGCGGCTACAATGACGTTTCCCGCCATTTTCCCGGCACTTCCCCGTTCCGCAGGACTCCCTCCGCGCCATGCGATTCAATCGTCTCGGCCTGGCTTTCGACTATCCCGACAACTGGTCGGTGGACACCGACGACGCGGCCGGCCGCTACGCCGCCGTGACGATCTGCACGCCGGAAGGGGGCTTCTGGTCGGTGAGCGGCCATGCCCCGGGGGGCGCGGCGGCCACGCTCGCGCAGGCGGTGGTCCGCCAGATGCGGAAGGAATACCAGGATCTCGACAGCGAACCGGCCCGGGACGACGTGGCAGGACGATCCCTCGAGGGCTTCGACCTCAACTTCTACTGCCTCGATCTCACGAACACCGCCCAGGTGCGGACGCTCGAGACCCCCAGCGCGATCTACCTGCTGCTGGCCCAGGCCGAGGACCGTGAATGGGAGCGGGTGGCCCCGGTCTTCGCGGCGATCACCGCCAGCTTCGTGGCCGGCCTGCCGGAGACGTTCGACACGGCGACTGCGGGCGACGACGACGACGCTGAAGAAGACCGCTGACGCGGAGGGCGTGCCGCCGGCGGATGTGTGGGCCCGGCCACCCTGCTCAGGTCAAGCCTGCTCCGGTCAGGCCTGCGGCGCCACTGCCCGCTCCTGCCGAAACTCATCCATCGGCTCGATGACGTCGTCCACCTTGTCGGTGAACAGGTCGCCGATGAGCAGGTCGGTGAGGTGCCCCTTGAGCTGCGGGTGCTTCTTGACGAAGCGGCCGAAGTTGAAGCCGTCGTAGAACTCGCACACCAGCCGCCGCATCCGGTCCATGCCCTCGTTGAACGCCGGCCCCCACGTGCCGAGCTGGGCGGCTGACGTGTCCCCCTTGGCGAGCCCTTCGCAGACGGCGTCTGCGGCCATCGCCCCGCTCCGCAGCGCCAGGAGCACGCCCGAGGAGTAGAGCGGGTCGAGGAAGCCGTAGGCGTCGCCGACGAGCACCCACCCGTCTCCGGCCACCTCGCGGGAGCGGTAGGAGTATTCCTTGGCGGCGCGGAAGGGGGCGCACCGCGTGGCGTCCTGGATCCGCGGCTGCAGCCCCGGGCAGCGGGCCACCTCCTCGAAGTAGATCGCCTCGTAGTCCTTCGAGGCCCGGTTCTTGAAGAGGTATTCCTGGGGCGCGACGACGCCCACGCTGAGCGTGTCGTCGTGGAGCGGGATGTACCAGAACCAGCCTTGCTTGTGGTCGAGCTGCATCACGATTGTGGCGCCCTCGTCCTTGCCGGTGTCGCGGTAGGCCCCCTTCCAGTAGGTCCAGACGGCCGCCTTCTTGAGCACCGGATCCCACTCCCGCAGTCCGAGCCGGTCCTGGATCAGCGTGCTCTGCCCCGCGGCGTCGATGACCACGTCGGCGTACACCTTCCGCGGCCCGCCCGCCTCGTCGAGCGTCACGCCCACGGCCCGCTGGCCGTCGAAGATCACCTCGAGCACCCGCGTGCCCTCGTGCACCTCGACACCGTGCGCCCGCGCGTTGTCGAGCATCATCTGGTCGAACTCGGCGCGGAACACCTGCCAGGTCTGGGACGACTCGTGCGGCTTGTTGTCGGCGAAGTAGAAGGGCTCGGAGAGCTTGCCCGTGCCCGTCACGAACTGCACGCTGTGCTTCCGGACGAAGTGGCTGCCCTTGAGCTTGTCGAGCATCCCCAGCCGCTCGAGCACCCAGAACGACTCGGGGATCATCGACTCGCCGATGTGGTAGCGGGGGAAGGTCTCCCGCTCGAACAGCGTGACGCGATACCCCTTCTGCGCGATCAGCGTGGACACGGTGGCGCCCGACGGTCCGCCGCCGACGACGATGACGTGGGGCCGATCGAGCGTGGACGTCGAGGTGACCATGAAGGGTCCTCCGGAGAAGGCGTGAAACGGGCTGGTGGTGGCGAAAGAGGTCGGTGGGGTCGGATCAGCGGCCGTGGGGTTCGTGGGGCTCGCGGGCCGTCTTGAGCAGCGCGATCAGCGACCGCAGCCGGTCCTCGCCGAGGTGGCCGAGTTGCCGGCCGCCGCAGTCGCGGACGAGGTCGTGCATGCGGTCGAGCAGTTCGCCCCCCGCCGGCGTCAGGCCCACCTGCACGATCCGGCGGTTGTGCGACTCCCGCTCCCGCCGCACGAGGCCGCGGGCCTCGAGACGGTCGAGCAGCCGTGTGATGTCGGGCGCCCGCGAGACGAGCCGGCCGGCGAGCAGGAGCGTGGGCAGCGTCGCCGGGGACGCCTCGGCGAGCAGCCGCAGCGCGTTGTATTGCTGCGCGGAGAGTTCGAACCGGCCGAACACCTCCTCCTCGATGGCCTTGAGACGATCGAACGTCCGCCAGAGGTTGAGGTAGGCCTCCTGCTCGAGCGAGTCGAACTTCCGCGGGGCCGCAGACCAAGCCTCCGGCCGCGGCACGACCGCATCGGCGGCGGGGTCAGACACGACGATGTCAGGGGCGGCGAACATCGGGCACCATCGGCAGGCGACCTGACCACGGCAGCGGGGGCGCGGGAGCCCGTCTCGCTACCAACTCCTTCTCCGTCACTCGTCAAAATAGTTGTTGAAACATGAGTCGTCAAGACAATATCCTTTGATTCCCGAATAAATGCCTTTTTTCAAAGACCTTCCGGGCCGGGCGGCAAGCCCTTGGATCCGCCTGGCCGCCCCCCGACATCCCGGGAGGCAGGGGCTCCCAACGCGGCTGGAGCCAAGCAGGTGGGGCAAAACGGTCGCACAAAGCGGCTGGGGCTCGCCGCGGGCAAAAAGGCCGTGGAGGACTTTTTCCCCGATTTCCCCCGACTTTCCCCGGACGGCTCACGGGCTGTGAGCAGACGTCCTCTCCGTCGCAGGGATGCGATCCCGGGAGCGCAGCTCCCGTGAAAACCGAAGGTTTTCACGCCTGGAAAAAGTCCGGGACGGCTTTTTCCACGGCCCGCGAACAGGCTGTGGAAAACAGCCTGCTGGATCGCAGGGATGCGATCCCGGGAGCGCAGCTCCCGTGAAAACCGAAGGTTTTCACGCCTGGAAAAAGTCCGGGACGGCTTTTTCCACGGCCCGCTAAGATTCCGTCGCCGCCCAGCCCCCCCGGAAGCCCACCGTTGCATCTGTTCGCCCAACTCGCCGCCGCCCCGGAAGCCGCCGCGGCGGGCGGCCCGATCCAGATGGTCCACTGGGTCGCGTTCGCCGCGATGGTCGCCGTCCTGCTGACGCTCGACCTGACGGTGTTCCACAAGAAGGCGCACGAACCGTCGCTGCGGGAAAGCGCCCTGTGGACCTGCTTCTGGTCGGCGCTGGCGCTGTCGTTCAACCTGCTCGTGTGGTGGTGGCTCGGCGGCGATGCCGCGATGGACTTCCTCCAGGGCTACCTCGTCGAGTGGTCGTTGTCGATGGACAACGTCTTCGTGTTCGCGGTGATCTTCGGCTACTTCCGCGTGCCGCTGAAGTACCAGTATCGCGTGCTCTTCTGGGGCATCCTCGGCGCCGTGCTCATGCGGCTCACGTTCGTGCTCCTCGGGGCCGAACTGGTCGAGCGCTACAAGTGGATCTTCTGGGTGTTCGGCGCGTTCCTCGTCTACACCGGCATCAAGCTCGCCTTCGGCGACGAGGACCATGACCCCGGCGACAACATGTTCATCAAGCTCTTCCGGCGGATCATCCCGGTGAGCAACCGTTCGGAGGGCGACCGCTTCTTCGTCCGCGAGAACGGCCGGCTGATGGCCACGCCGCTGTTTCTCGTGCTGCTCGTCGTGGAGTGCACCGACGTGCTGTTCGCGGTGGACAGCGTGCCGGCGATCCTCGGCGTCGTGTCGCCGGGCGCCCACTACCTGCGGTTCATCGCCTTCACATCCAACGTGTTCGCGATCCTCGGCCTGCGGGCGCTCTACTTCCTGCTCGCCGGCGTGATGGACCTCTTCCGGTTCCTCAATTACGGCCTCTCGGCGGTGCTCGTCTTCGTGGGGGCGAAAATGATGGCCGAGGCCGCGCGGCACAACGAATGGCTGGCCGAGCGCGGCGGCTGGGACGCCCACGCCGGCGGCCACCTCGTGCCGCCGTGGCTCTCGCTGGCCGTGATCGTGGGGCTCCTGGGCGCGAGCGTGGCCGCGTCGCTGGCCTTCCCGGCCCGCACGGACGGCGCCGAAGTGGCCGACGACGGCGGCGACGAGCACGACGACCGCCACGAGCACGACGACCACGGCGGGCAGCACCCGGCGTGAGCGTCTCTCAGTCCGGCCCCCGCCCCGCCCCGCCGGCGTCGACGAGATTCCGGTAGAGCGCCTCGTGCGCCGCGGCCATGCGCTCGGCGGAGTGACGCCCGAGGGCCAGGGCGTGGCCGTGACGTCCGCAGGCCACGGCGAGCCGCTCGTCGTTGAGCAGTTGTCCGATCCGCCGCGCGAGGTCGGCCGGATCGGCGGGACGGTGGAGGAGCCCGGCCCGCTCGTCGTCGAGCAGTTCGGGAAACGCGCCGTGGTCGGGGGCCACGACCGGCACCCCCGCGGCGAGCGCCTCGATCACCGGGATCCCCTTGGCCTCGGGGAAGATCGTCGGCATCGCGAACACGTCGATGCGGTCGAAGAGCCGCAGTTTTTCCGCGCGGTCGACCTGCCCGAGCCAATGGAATCTCCCGGCCACGCCGAGCTCCGCCGCGAGGGCGAGGCAGCGGCCGCGGTAGTCGCGCTCGGCCGCCACCTCGGCGCCGGCGGCCAGCACCTCCACGTCGCGGTCGCGGGCGAGGAGCGGCAAGGCCCGCACGAGCTGCTCGAGCCCCTTCTCCGGACAGGCCCGCGCCAGAAACCCGACCACCAGACGGCCGCCCCGCGCCCGCCGCCGCGCCGCGAGGTCCGGGGCCGCGGCGGGAAAGCCGGCGCGATCGACGCCGTGCGGCACCACCGCGATCCGCTCCGCGGGCACGGCCAGGTAGTCGGCCATGAACGCCGCGAAGCTGCGATTGAGCGCCACGAAGCGGTCCACGTCGGCCGCCCGCTCGGCGAGCAGGCGGCGGACGGCGGCGTAGTAGGGCGGCCGGATCCGCTCCACGAAGATGTCCTCGCCCGAGAGGCTGACGACGATCCGCGCGCCGGTGGCCCGCCGCACGCTCCGGGCCAGCCCCACGAGCAGCGCGTTGGAAAGGTGCACCACGTCGGGCCGCACCTCGTCGGCGAGCCAGCGGCACAGCCGCTCCACCTCCTTGGCCTGGTGGCCCCGCTCCCCCTCGAGCGTCGACACCGTCAGGGCTCCGAGCTGCTCCGGCCGCGTGTCGCCGGTCCGGGCGGAGAGCCAGGCGAGCAGCCGCGGCGCGTCGAAGAGCCGGTCGATGAAGCGGGGCGTGGACCGGAAGAGCGGCACGTTCTCCTGCAGCCAGACGTTCACGCCGCCGAGCACGACGCGGTCGATGGCCACGTTCTCCTCGTCGGTGGTCGTGGGCACGTAGGCCGGCACGAGCATGGCGTCGCACCCCCGCGCGACGAGCGCCTTCACCAGCGCGTTGTCGTGGAGGCACGAGCCGCAGATCCGGCCGCCGGCTCCGGCGGTGATGTGGACGATGCGCATGGCGGGGGTCTCTCTCCGCGGACGGACGACGGACGGACGACGGACGTGGCGGCGGGCGGTCGGACGGCGCGGGCGACGCCGCCGTCGCCCGGCTTCAGGCGCGGCCGCCGCGTGCCTCCAGATGCAGAAGCACGAGCGCCACGTCGGCGGGCGTGATCCCGCGGACGCGGCCGGCCTGCCCGAGCGTGCGTGGCCGGATCCGCTCGAGCTGCTCGCGGGCCTCCGCCCGCAGGTGCCGCACGCCCGCATACTCGAAGGCTTCCGGGATCGGCCGCGCCGCCACCGCCTGCTGCCGCTCGATCCGCGACCGCTCCACCCGCACGTAGCCCTCGTAGCGGAGGTCGGTCTCGACCTGCAGGGCCACCTCCAGCGGCACGTCGGCCAGCGCCGGCAGGAGCGCCACGCAGTCGCGAAAGCCCACCTCGGGCCGCCGCAGCCGTTCCGCGAGCGTCGCCCCCGCCACGCGGTGCGCCGCCAACAGCTCGAGCGTCGCCTCGATGCCCGCCATCTTCGCGGCGAGCCGGGCCGCCCGCGGGGCGTCCACGAGCCCCAGGGCCACGCCCACGGGCGTCAGCCGCCGGTCGGCGTTGTCGTGCCGCAGCGCCAGCCGGTGCTCCGCGCGGCTGGTGAACATCCGGTAGGGCTCGTCCACGCCCCGGGTGACGAGGTCGTCGACGAGGACGCCGATGTACGACTCCTCGCGGCGGGGCAGGAACGGGTCGCGGCCCGCCGCGGCCAGCGCCGCGTTCGTGCCGGCCACGATCCCCTGCGCCGCGGCCTCCTCGTAGCCGGTGGTGCCGTTGATCTGGCCGGCGCAGAAGAGCCCGGCGACCCGCTTGCTCTCGAGCGTGGCCGTGAGCTGGTCGGGGGGGCAGTAGTCATACTCCACGGCGTAGCCGTAACGCATGATCTGCGCCCGCTCGAGGCCGGGGACGAGCCGGATCATCGCGTCCTGCACGTCGCGCGGCAGGCTCGTCGAGATGCCGTTGACGTAGATCTCGCGGGTCGCGCGCCCCTCCGGCTCGAGGAACAGCTGGTGGGCGTCCTTGTCGGCGAACCGCACCACCTTGTCCTCGATGCTCGGACAGTACCGCGGCCCCCGGGAGGCGATCTGCCCGGAATACATCGGCGCGCGGTGCAGGTTGGCCCGGATGAGGTCGTGGATCTCCGGGGTCGTCCGCGTGATCCAGCAGACGAGCTGCTCCCGAGCGATCGCGTCGGTGAGGAACGAGAAGGGCTGCGGCTGCTCGTCCCCCGGCTGCACGTCGAGCCGCGAGAAGTCGATCGACGTCGCCGAGAGCCGGCAGGGGGTGCCGGTTTTGAAC
>Ga0007791_10000594_pt1 | contig 11846 bp, 14 predicted proteins | sample CryBogmetaGMA05M_FD_60368 | JGI IMG/M metagenome (GOLD analysis project Ga0007791, IMG submission 60368) | Freshwater microbial communities from Crystal Bog, Wisconsin, USA - MA0.5M | ecosystem: Environmental > Aquatic > Freshwater > Lake | place: Crystal Bog, Wisconsin, USA | collected 2009-07-06 | reverse complement strand
CACCGGTTTCGGTGCCGGTGCGGCGGCCACCACCGCGACGGCGGCGTCGGCGGTTGCGGCTTCGGCTTCGGCGACGACCTCGGCGGCAGCCTCTTCGGTGACCTCGGTGGCCACGTCGGTGTCTGCGGGTGCGTCGGTTTCGGCGGGCTGGGTGGTGGCGGCGGCGCGGTCGAGCAGACCGGCCATCCGATCGGCCTCAGCGGTTTCGGTTTCCACCGCGGCGGCCTGAGCCCCGGCGATGGTGTCGACAGCGTTGACCAGGTATTCGAGGCGGTCGACGTCGGCGGGGGTGAACTCGTCGCCAGCGGCCTTGCGGGCGTTGTAGACGGCGATCTCCGCTTTAGCGTCGTCGGCCAGCCGGCTCAGCTCAGCACTGGTGACGGGCAGGGTTTCGGGAAGTTGGAACTTCACGGTCGTTTCTCCTTGACAGGGTAGGGACAGCAACAGGGCACTTGCGTTGCGATCGCTCCCCGGCACGTAGCCACTGGGCGGGAACTCTCTCAGTGACGAACGGTAGAAACAGGCGGTGCAAACTCAGGGTTTACGGGTGACGGTGCGGATCGTTCCGCCCCCGTTACGGACCTGCTCGGACCTCGCTTCGGCGTAGGACAGGAACAGCGCCGGATACGTTTTCGGGGGCTGCCCGTCCCGCGCGGGGGCGGTGTACTGGAACCCCTCAACGATCCCGCCGCCCGCCCGGCTACCGGCGGTCCGGCCGCTACACCCGCACATCAGGCACGACCCAACAGTTCGGCGACACGCTCCGACGGCGACAGCCCCGAATCATCCGGCGGTGACGGTTCAGCGGCGGCCAGCATCGCGGCCTCCGCCAACGCCTCACGGACCGCCGCCTTGATGTCCTCCCGCGACACCACCGCGCCGCCCGACCGTCGCCGCGACGGCGGAACGCCCATCGACGCCACCAACGCCACCGGCCTGCCGTACTCATCGGAGCTGCCGCGGGCCGCGAACCCGGGCGTGTTCACCGCCAGCGCCGCGACGAGGTCCAGTCCTTGGCCGAAGTCCCGCCAATCCCCCGACAGCGGCGCGCTGACGCCCTGCTCGATCTGCTCGGCCGTCGCCCACGGCGCCGCGACCCCGGAAAACCAGACTCCGTGCGCGTCCTCACCAACACGCACCAACGCGAAACACGCCCCGGTGTTGTCGTAATGCGCCGCCGCCACCCTGCCCGCCGCCCGCGCATCCGCGTGGCCAGTCCCCACCGTCAGCCGGCCCACCGGCAGCCGGGAACCGTCATCGAGCAGCAGACCCGGCGAGGTGTGGAACTGGCCGTACCCCGACGGGCTGCGGGGCACCATCACGCACTCCGTCTGAATCGACCGGTGGCACTCACCGAACACCGCCAGATGCCCGAAGATACGGCCATCAGCGCCCATCGTCGGCGCCGTCGGACCCGACAACCCCGGATCCTCAAACAGGCGGTGGTCGTAGGTCTTCGGCCGGAACTCCTCCGCCGCGCTGGCCACCAGCGCAACGTCGCGGGACTCCCGCTCCGCGTTCAACGTGATCCCCGTGTCGCCGAACGCCGCCGTCGCCACCAACGTCGTCCCGATCAGCTCCGCCGCCGTGAACGACATGAACACCGGCAGACCGTCCATCTCCCGATCCCACGCCTGCTCACCATCCAACTCGGCCCCGTTCTCATCGGCGTACGTCCACTCCGCCGCCGCCAAATCCACCGACGGGGAGGTCACCTTGTGGGCCAGCTGGTCAGCCGCCTCACCCGCCTCCTCGGTGTTCAGCAGATACCCGGACGCGACCACACGGTCACCGTCCACCCGGGCGTCCTCAATGACCCCGACGGTGAACGAATCGGAATGCCCGCCCGTGGACTGCTTGCACCACATCAGCGGCAGAGGGAAGCTCCGGAACGACAACTCGATCCCCGACGCGAGGACCCGGCCGTCCGAGGTCGGTGTCCCGATGAACGCCACCGTCTGATCGGTGAACGTCCGAAACAACTCCCCGCCACCGGTGTCCCCGGCCGCCGTCACCGCCTGCGCTGCGAACTTCATCTCTGTCTCCTGTCCCGGGGTAGCAGCAGCCACCCGACCAACACCGTCCTTCGCGTCACGGGCACGAACATTCCCCGCATCCGCACGCCGATCAATTTCCTCCCGCTGGGTGCGGCCGTTCCGATTGATCGCCACACTGTCGCGGCCGTCCAACCGCTCCGTATGCCGATCCACCTCATCCGGAATCGCCTCACCCGGCGCCAACACACCGATACGGCACCTGCAGTTCTTCCACTCCTCCGGCGGCCCGGACTGATCCCCCGGATAGTCCAGCTGCGCCCCACCGATCGTGAACTTCCCGCCAAGCGGCACCCGCTGACCATCCGCAGCGAAGTGGCTAGGCCGTGTTTTCCCGTCGATCGTGCAGTTATGCACGGCCACCTTGTTTGCTGTAAACCAATATCCCAACGTTTGCAGGTCATACACATGCCCGCTAAACGCACCGACATCAATGCCAACGACCTGCACGAGCTTTACCTGTCCGGAATGGCCATGCGCGACATCGCATCCCGGGTCGGCTGCGCCCCGCAGACCGCCGCCCGCATCCTTCGCGATGAGAAGGGTGTCCGCCCCCGCAGCCAGTCCGAGGCCGGTGTGCTGCGCGCATCCCGCGAGGACCCCACCGCCAAAAGAATCCGATACGACAAGGCCAGCGCCGCCCTCACCGGAAAGCGTATTTCCGAGGAAACCCGTAGGCGCCGAGCGCTCACCAAACAGGGCATCACGAGCCAGGTCGGGAAGCATGAACTCGATATCGTTGCTCGATGCGCCGCCGCCGGCGTTGAAGCGATCTCGCAGCACGCGGTCGGCCCGTACAACCTGGACATCGCCTGCAACGGGGTGCTCGACATCGAAGTCCACACCGCCCCCCACGGGCCGCACCTGGTGCGCCGCGGCCGCGTCGAAGAACGGATCGGCTATCTGGCTGATGCTGGCTGGTTCATCCTCTACGTCTGGGCTCCCGACGGCATGACCCCAGTCGACCTCGATCAGGTTGTCTCCCTCGCGCAGGTCATCTGCGCGAACCCATCCGCGATTGCCGGTCAGTACCTTGTGCTCAGGTGTAACGGTGAGGGAACCGGGATCACCGGACGTCCGAACGGTGACCATGAGACCTGAGTGCCAGCGCCGCGCCACGGCCAGCGCCTCATCCGATCGCACCACCGTGTCGGGGTGAACACAAATCCACGTCTTCTCCAGCGGTTCGCTGCTGCCCGCGGCGGCGGCCAGGGTTGCACTGTTTTGTGCGGCGGCGGCTTGCCGTGATTGGGCCATCGTGTAGGCGCGCATCAGGTTTGAGTTGGGGTGTAGGTCGTCTTCGATGTCGGCCCGCAACGTGTTCGGGCGGGTGTCGGGTTCGACGGACAGTTCGGTGATGCGGGCGGCGAGTTGTTCGGCGACCCGGGCCGGGGTGGTTTGGATGGCGTCGCCGGCGGTGGCTGTCGCGAACTCTTGGGCGTTCTGGGCGAGCGCGGGCGTCGAGTTCACGATCCGGATTCGGGCGAGGACTTCGCCGCGGGTGTAGTCGGTGGCGTCGGCGACGATCCGCAGGACCGCCGCGTCGACCAGCGGGGGGTCGGTGGCGGTGTCGGGTTCGGGTAGTTCGGTGCCGAGCGCTTCGGCGGCCTGGGTGTAGGACACGGCCCACACCGCCGACAACCCGACCGTGATGACCGCGGTCGCCGCTGCCTGCCACGCCCCGGAGGTCTGCTCCACCGCCCCGGGGTCGGGCGGCGGCACACCGGCGGCGTCGGCGGTCAGCGACGGCAGGACTGCGGCCCGCACCGCGGGCAGCCACCTGCGCAACGCCTCCGACCACAGACGGTCCAACGCTTCCTCGGCCCGGATGGTGTGGGTCAGAGCTTCATCCCGCAACGGCCACACCTAGATCACCTGCCCCTCGAGCAGTGGGGCGGTCAGCGCCCGGCGGGCCAGCACCTCGACGCGGGCGCGGACCACCCCCGGCGACACGCCCGCAGCGATGAGGGAGCCGTCGTTGATGATGCTGTCCCAGTCGCGGATGAGGCGGGCCACGTCGGCGTCGGGGACTGGGCCCATCACCGCGTGGTATTCGGCGGGGGCGATGCCGCGTAGCCGTGCACGCTGCACTGTGTCGCCGGTGTTGACTCTGCGTTTCCCGGCCAGCTCGAGGGCCCGCGCCAGGGCGAACTCGACGGCCAGGCCCTCGGCGCCGTCGATCCCGGCCGACGCGACGACCGACGCCGCGCTACTGGTGTTCTCGGTGCCCGGTTCCTGCTGCTGCTGCGCCCCGGAACCCCCGTCCGGCGGGGTTGTGTCCGCCGGCGCCGCGGGTAGCGCGGCCGGGGCCGGGAAGTCGATGCCCTGCAAAGGGGCGAGCAGCGGCGCCAGCATCGGCAGCCGCGTCGGGTCCTCCGATACCCGGTCCTGCGCCCACACCCGCCACCCGTCGGCGCTGGCGAAGTCGTACAGGTCGCCGTCGGCCAGGCCGAGGAGCCGCACGTAGGCTTCGGAGGTGATGGTTCCGGCGGCGAACGCCGCTTTCGCCTCATCGGTTTTGTCCGGGTCGGCGGTCAACCCGGAGGTGTCGAACCACAGGGTGTAGCGGTTCGGGTCGATCCCCTCATCGGTGAGGACGGTCCGCAGGACCCCGTCGTAGATGGCCTGGACGACCAGGCTCATCGCGGGGGTGATGTGCATCTGCACGTCCTGATCGGTGATAGACCACGCAGAGTTACCTGTGAAAAACGACTTGCCGTTCCGGCGAGCGAACCACGTTCCGGTCCCCGTCACTGGGCACCACACGACTCCCGTGTACGGCTGCACGCCGACGGAAGCGGCGGCGTTCCTGTTCATCGCCGCCTTATGCGGGTTGACCGCTTTCCGCTTCCACACGCCAACGCGGTGCCCGCCGTCGACCTGCTGACGTTGCACCATCCGGCCGGACAGGATCAGCGCCAACTCGTAGGCGTCAAGCGCGGAGCCGTCGCGCTGCCACAAGTCAAGGAACCCACTGCGGTAGTGCTGCCCGTCGCCTTGTGCCGACACGTCGATGAACAGTTCCAGTTGCGCCCTGGTCAGGTGACGAACGAACTCAAGATCAACGATCTTGTCGGGTGCCCAGCTCCGCAGTTCCGCACTGGCCGGGCCATTGAGCCGGAACACGGTTATCGGGCCGCCGAAGCTGGAACGGTTGAGCTGGACCGCTTCTCGCCATTGCGGCGTCGCGCTGGACATTCTTGTCGTGCTGGCCGGACCAATCATTCGGGTGAGGCAGTTACGAATACGTGCCACCCGATCCGGGTTACGGGTATGCGACTGGGCAATCGACACGCTTGATCCGTTGCTGCCTTCGGTCCAGTACCACGCCATCAGCTCCACGAACTCGTCGCTGAACTTGGCGGTGTCCGGCGTGTCGCGGTGCGGTGCCGCGGTCGGGATCATGTCCTCGGATCGCAGGTGTGCGGAGGTCTTGAACCGCAGCTTGTCTGTCCACCGGTTCGCCACCAGCCAGCGGTGATTCATCGTCGTTAGCGACGAGTGCGTCCGAGTCTGCATCGACAGCATGGGCTCGTCAACGACGTCCGCTCGGTACACGTCGGTTACTGGGGTCCAGGTGCTCAACCCGGTGTCGGGGTCAATGCCGAGCGCCTTGTCACCGACGCCGAGCTGGTCGTAGGCGAGCCACCCGCGTTGCGTCAGGATTTCGGTTTCGGTGTCGACGCACCAGTGGTTGGCCTGCCCCATTCCGGTGATCCGTTCCGGGGACACGTCCAGCCCGATCGCGAGGCGGCGCATCGCCGCTTCCCGGCCCGCGATCGCCGACTCGGTGACGGAGTTGTCGATCCTCAGGTGTTTGATCTTGTCGATCCACTCGCCGGGGGCGGCGGCGACCAGCGGCACGACCGACGCCATCGACGACGGGTCGGTTTCGGCGGCGGTCGCGACTTTCACGATGAGGTCTTGGAGTTGCTGCTCCACCGGGACCGCCGTCAACTCGTCGGCTCCGGTGGCCGCGGACGGCGCCGCACGGGGCAGGGAGCATTCCTGCGGGATGAACAGGATGCCGTTGCCGATGAGCCGGGAGCGGGACGCGGTGGCGATCGTCGCGGTGGTGGCCTCAATTTCGCGCAGCGACCCCAGGCAGGCGACGACGGGGGCGAACGGCTTCGATGCCTCTTCGGGGTCGGGCTGCCAGATTCGGATCAGGCCGTCACCGGCGGCCGGGTTGAAGTCGTGGTCACCGCCGGCCAGCTTGATGGTCACCCCGCCGCCGGGCTTGGCGACCAGCTCCTTGCCGGTGACGGGCTGCCACACCTCCCCGGTGTCCGTGACCAGGATCGCCACCCACACCTCACCGGCCACCGACAACACCTCGACGACACGGCGGATCAGCGCGGTCTGCCCTTGCGGCCCCCCGGCGATCCCCCGCACGATTTCGGCGAACCGCTGCCCGTCAGCATCATCAGGGTCGATCGACTGGGATGGCTGCCCGGTGAGCGGGTCGATCGCCGACGCGACCAGCTGGGCCCTGGAGCACGACCCGGCCCGCCACAACACGTAGTAGGCGAACTCCCCGACGGTGCGGTAGAAGTGCCACGCCTCGTCCTGCCACGACTTCCGCCCGAACGCGCCGGCGCTGGTTTTCTTCTTCAGGGTGGCGGCGGGGTCGGTGATCGGCTCTACCGCCGCCGTCAGCGACGCACGCGCCACCGGCGGCGGCGCCGCGCCACGGCGGCGACGAACCACCCGCAGCGACGACGACTCAGGCACACGTTGGACCATAGGTTTACGGGGTGCTACTGGTCAGCGTCGATGCTGTCCGCCGACACGATTTCCAGGTCCTCATCCGACGCGAACCGCGACCCCACACCGACCAGATGGGACACCGCCAGCACCGCCCCGACGTACTGGGCGACCGGGTTGTGGTGAAACCAGAACGGCACCCACACCGTGAACGCGGCCACCCAGATGCTGACGCACCACGGGCACCCCAACCAGTAGACGGCGGTGTTCCAGCGGCGCTGCCGGGCACGCCACACCCGCGCCTGATCGGACAGTCCGGTGATGCCGTCACCCTGATCGGCGATCCGCCCGGCCGCCGACGCCCGCCCCGCCACCCACAGGCGGACCGGGTCGAAAATCACGTCATCGTTGACCAGCCGCACCACCCGGGCAACAGCAAGGGTGTACACGAGCGCGACAACGACCTGATATCCGAGGTTCATACCGGTTTACGGTAGGTGTCGGGTGTGCAGGAAAGCGGCCCCGAGGAACAGTCCGCGGGCCGCCAGTCGGTGACGTAGCGGGTCGCGCAATTCGGGCCACGCTGGCTGCATGGGCATTGCTCCAGCCGAAGCCCCAGTTCGCGGATCACCGCGTCGGCCATGTCGTCCCACTCAACGAAATCGCCGTCCGCAATCCGGTCAAAGATGGATGGCAGCACCTCGGCGATGCGGGTGCGGAGATCATCAGATGCCATAGTTCGCTCCATACCAACGGCCACGCTGTGCAGCCTCGTCCCGTATGGCTTGTCGGTCGTGCCAGCGGTCGTGGGTTTCGGTCTGATGGATCAGTAAGTGGCGGTTCCCCACTGGGCAGTCGCGGCACATGAACACGTCGGAATCGGCTACTTGCACATAGCGGTCACTCATCGTCGGACTTCGGGGCCGATGCGTTCGTCGGCTGATCTTCTTCATCAAGTGACTTCCCGCACCAACAGTTGTCCTCCCAGCGGATTTTGGTCACGTCGATCACTGCGCCCCTCCTAGGCCGTCACTCATCGTCGGCCAGTCCTTCCTCTAGGTGTTTGGCGCAGGCGCCCCAATCGACTACCGGCTCACCGCATTGGCAGTGAGTGGGAATCGGTTTTTCAGCCCAGTTCTTCGAGCCGCACTTAGCTTGCAGTTCCGGCAGTTCGCGGATCACCGCGTCGGCCAGTTCGGCGTACGGGCGGGTGCCGTAGCCGACCCGGTCTGCCGACTCCAACGCGGCGGCGATGCGTTCACGGAGGTCGTCACTCATCGACGGCCCTCGTATTCGACTCGACGCCCGTCGATCACGGCGGTCACCCCACAACTCGCGACTGCGCCAACCCGGCCCACTGAAGTGCCCCCCGCTACCCCGACGACGACACACCAACAAAATTACATTGCAGTTCAGCGCGTTTCCGGTTGCGGTGCCGGATCACGTTCTCCCGGTTACACGTTCGGCACAACTCGCGGCCACCGGAACGGTAAACATTCTCCCCGACAACCGCGTGACCACGCGCACACTTCCGGACCTCTTCCTTCGCAGGCAGTTTCGCCACCACGTGATCCAACTGGCGGCGCAGACGGGCAATCTCGTCCCGCGCCCGCCGCAACTCAAGCCGGCACGCCTGGTGCGCCGCCCACTCCGCCTGCAACTCCTGGCACAGGGCGCCGATCCGGTCCTGCGCCCACATCGCGATCTGCGTCCCCGCCTCCGCCCGCGTCGAACGCACCAGCCGCAACGAACAGTCCAGGCGTTCCATCGTCTCGTGCGCCGTCATCCCCGCCAACGTCAACCCGGCGACGAGCCACGACCGGTCAACCGTCGGCAACTCCGTCATCCGCCGCCACGCCCGCGGCGCCGACAACACCGCCGCGACCATCTGCTCATCCGGGCGCCACCGACGCAACCCAGAAACAGAGTCCACGGTGCTACCGCCAACCCGCGCAATCCGGCACAACCCGCACCCTAGGCGCCGGTGTTGACAAACCCGGGAACATCAGCCAGCAGCGCGGGGACGCCGCAGCCAATCAATCGACGTCACCCCCGCCGCCGATACGTCACCCGGAACACCCGACAAACCCATCCCCGCCGACACCGTCGACACCAACGTGTCATGACCGATCACCAAGGCGGCCATGCTGTCGGGTTGGTGCTGCCCCGACTGCCAGCCCACCATCGCGTCCTCCAACCCCGGCAACTGCCCCGCCACACGGCACCTGCCCACCTCCAAATCCTGGATCAGCGACGACGACCTAGCCACCGCATCACCGACCCGGGTTCGGCCCTTCGGCGGCCACGCCGACACCCGCACCGCCCTGCCGAGGTTCGCCCTGCCCAACGCCTCCCGAACAACCCGCATATAGGTTTCCCGGGCCGCGAACCCTTCCACCACGATCTCCGACGCCCCCACCCCATCCGCCAACCCGACGGCGGCCCGCGCCCACTGATCCGACGTCATCGGCGCCGACACATCCGCCACCACCGCCACCACCCCATCCGCGGTCAACGACGTCGCGACAATCCCGCACGCATCCCCCGACCCCGAATCCGACGGATCCACACTGACAATCGTGCGGACCGGGTTCGGTGGGGCGATCGGCAACCGCCACGCATCCAGCCACTCACGCTGCACCAAACCACCGGCCAACGGGGTCGGGTTGCCCTGGTACTGCGCCGACCACACCCGCACCCCCAACGACGCCCGCATCTGCGCGTAATCCTCCGGCGTGTAGCCCAACGCCGACACCATCACCTGCCCCACCGGCCGGCCCAACGCATCCTCGGTCACACCATCAGCAACCGCCGGGATGTTCGTGTGCCGCCACCGCGCCGGCTCCGCCGCCAACAGGGCACCCGCCAAGTCCAGGTCATGCCAGCGCGTCATGACCAGCAGCAGGCTCCCCCCCGGATGTAGCCGCGGCGCGATCACCGACGTGTACGCCGACATCACCCGGCGGCGGTGCGCCACCGAGTCGGCCTCCTCCATCGACTTCAGGGGATCATCTATGAGCACCGCGTCTGCGCCCATCCCGACAATCCCGGACTGAATACCCGTCGCCAGGACCCCGCCCTGCCGCTTCGCCCACCGCACCGTCCCGTCGGGCTGCTCGTGGCGGGACTCCACCGTCCACCGCCCCGACGCCGTCTTATCGACCGCGATCCGATACCCGAGGTAGTCGGAATGCTCCCGGATGATCTGCCGGGCCTTCCGTGAAAACTCCTGGGCGAGGTCGTCGGTGTGGGCGGTCATGATGACCTGAAAGTCCGGGTTCCGCATGAGCGCCCACACGATCGTCCACACCGCCAACAACTGCGACTTCCCGGTTCTGGGCGGTGTGTTCACGATGTCGCGTTGGTTCGGTTCGGTGATCGACCGGACCGCCACCCGGTCCAGCAGTTTGATGGTCGGGGTTACCCGGAACCGTGGGTCGAGGAGTTGCGCGAGCGCGGCCGGCGACTGCGGTTTGAGGGTGTTGCGTCGGTGGGTGATCGCGGTGAGCCCGGTCAGGGTGGTGGCGGGTTCGGGCATGGGGGTAACGGTGGCACCACCGGGTGCCGAGTTGTACACATTTAGTTTGTGGTGTACAGTAGGTGGTATGGGCAACCAAACCACCACCGCCGCCGACACCGCCACCATCGACACCATTCACCGCGGCCAGTTCCGCGCCACCTACCCCGGCATCGGTGGCGGCGCCGCCATCGGCTACGGCCCCACCGAACACGCCGCCCGCGCCGACCTCGCCGCCACCCTCGCATTCAACCTCGCCCACAACGGCCGCCTCGTCTAAACCACAACCCACCACCGAAAGAACCAACCCATGAAGCTCTGGAACTCCAACGACACCCAATACTGCGCCGGATGCGGCCTCTACCACTGGCGCGACGACTGCACCGACCCCAACTTCAACGACCCCGACAACTGGACATAAACGGGAACACAACCCGCCCAACCACTAACCCGAAAGGACCACCCGAATGAGCACCACCACCACTCGCGCCGCGATCCTCGCCGAGCACGGCCTCACCGACTGCGTCATCGCTTCGGTGCCGCCGCTGCGGGCACGCAACCACGGCGAGGCCGCCGCCGCCCTCAAAGCCCGCCGCGCCGCGCTCCTCAACCACGCCGAACACCTGACGTTCCTCGCGGGGGCGTTCGCCGACGTGCCCGAAGTCGTCGCCATCCTCAAGGCCGACATCGCGTCGGTCCTCGACCAGGCCGGCCGCTGCCTACCCGGCGGCACCCGATGAGCCTCACCCTGTCCCAGCGCCGCGCCTGGGCGCGCCACGGCGACCGCGAAATCCAACGCACCATCGACACGGCGAAAGCCGAACTCGCCGCCGACGCCGCATCGGAACGCGCCGCGGCCCGCGCCGCCTACGCCGAACGGACCGCCCCCGTCCCCTACACGGCCGAGGAGCTCGCCGCCGCAACCCACATCCGCACCACCACCGGCTGGCACAAAATCGTGCGGGTATCAGCCAAGAGCGTGACGGTGGAAACGGGGTATTCCTGGACCGACCGGCACCCACTCGTGAGGGTGTTGCAGGTGGCCACCATCGCCCCGAAGGAGCCGCAGCCGTGACCACCGACCTCGACGCCCTCCGCACCCGACTCACCCAAGCCGGACAACGCTGGGCCAACATGCGCGCCACCCACACCGCCCACGCCGCCGAAGCGCAAACCCGGCTCGAGCTAAACCGCGCCGAACACACCGCCCTCGTCACCGAACTCACCGCCCTCGCACACGAGGGCTCCGACGCCGGCCTGTCGGAGAACGAGATGGCCGGCCTGCTCGGGGTGTCCCGGGCACGGACGTTGCGGAGGTGGCTGGGCAAATGAGACTCAGCGCGGACGCTCGACGGACCATCAAAGAGCACGGCGTCACAATCGCCGCATACGTCCACCACTACAGCGGCACCGCGACGTGGGGCGGCGACATATGCGGCTGCACCGACGACCGATGCGCCAACGGATACCACCACGCCGGCGAAGACGACTGCCGGTGCCTGCCCGTGCTGCTCGACATGATGCCGGGCACACAACACGCAGAAAGGCCCGGGACCTAAACCCCGGGC
>Ga0007791_10000593_pt1 | contig 11856 bp, 8 predicted proteins | sample CryBogmetaGMA05M_FD_60368 | JGI IMG/M metagenome (GOLD analysis project Ga0007791, IMG submission 60368) | Freshwater microbial communities from Crystal Bog, Wisconsin, USA - MA0.5M | ecosystem: Environmental > Aquatic > Freshwater > Lake | place: Crystal Bog, Wisconsin, USA | collected 2009-07-06 | reverse complement strand
ATGAATTCAGTTGCAGCTTGTTCAGGAATCCCGGGATCATCACCTGTTTGACGGTTACCCCGGGCTTATCGCAGTCTTCCGCGCCCTTCACAGCCTTCTGATGCCTAGTCATCCCCCATGCGCCCTTTCTAGCTTGACCACCCGAATCGAATGCTCGCGAACGAGCCCGAATCAGGCCAGCTATCGTCGAACCATCTGATTGCCTTGCCCTACCAGCCCGAAGGCTGACACGACCGGCTCGGTTCGACTCTACGATTATTTCTCGCTCTTTTTCCAGGGATGGCGACCACGACTTGCGTCGAGGACGACACCCCCGGGCCTTGGGAGAACGCTTCCGGAGAGCCGCTTGAGACGGGCCTCCTTCAGCATTCTTTTCAAGATGCCAATTACCACGACCAAATTGTCAACGAACGAGAACGAGCCAGCGGTGGACAAAACCACTGCCGGCCCGTATGCGGGAACCGAACCCGGGATAAGTGGGATCGGCCGCGACAGACCCAAAACTTAGCGGCGGCCGTCTCGACCGTCAAGCGCCTGGAAAAATCTGGCGAATCGGGCCGATTTTGGCCGCTAAAGCGAGGGTATAACCAGGGTCATGATACGCGGCGGTGGGAAAAATGGTTCGATGCTGGCGGCGTGTTCCGTCATGGTGGTGTCGGTCGTCCGGATTGCGTGGTCGCAGCCGCAGGCTCCGCCGGCGGTTCCGGTGGCTGCAGCCCTGGTTTCCACGATGCAAACGGCATCCGGCCAGCCGTTCGTGGGAACCGTTCTACCGGCCCGCACGAGCGATGTCGGCAGCGCCGTAGACGGTCGCCTGGTTGACCTCCCGATCGTCGAAGGGCAGCACGTCGCGGAGGCGGAGCCGATCGCCCAACTCCTGCGGGGCCTCCTGGAAATCGAGCGGACTGGAGCCACCGCTGAGCTCGACCGTCGGCGGCAGGTGCTCGGGGAACTCCAGGCCGGGTCGCGTCCCGAGGAGATCGAGCAGGCCCGGGCCACGGTCGCGGGCTTCGAGGCCCGGCTGGCCTATGCCACAAGCCGGCTCGCCCGCCTCGCGAGGCTCGCCGAACGCGGCACGAGCACCGCCGATGAACTGCAAGACGCTCAGACCGAACTACGGGCGATCGAGGCCCAACTCCGGGGCAGCCGTGCGGCGCTGGCGCTCGCGGAGGCCGGCCCTCGAAAGGAGCAGATCGCGCAGGCCGCGGCCGCCACGGCCGTGCAGGAAGCCGAGGTGCAACGGATCGACGACCAACTCGCCAAGCACACGATCCGCGCCCCGTTCGCCGGCTGGGTCGTCGAACGCTTCACGGAGAAGGGCCAGTGGGTGGCCCGCGGCGGGCTCATCGCGCGGATCGCCGAACTCGACACGCTCGAGATCGAGGCCCAGGTGCCGGAGTCGTCGGTAGCCGCGCTCCGCGAGGGAGCCCAGGTGCGACTCGAGTTCGATGCCGCGACCGATCAGGCCTGGATCGGCACCGTGGCCCGCATCGTTCCGCAGGCCGACCTGCTGAGCCGCAGTTTCCCGGTGCGGATCCGGCTGGCCAACCGGATCGTCGACGGCATGCCAACCATCAAGGGAGGCATGCTCGCCCGGGCGTGGCTGCCCGTCGGTGCCGCCGGCTCGGTGACGGTCGTGCCTAAGGACGCGCTGGTGCTCGGGGGCCCGAAGCCGCTCGTGTTCTGCATCGATCCCGCCAGCCCCGGCGTCGGTGTCGTGCGGCCGGTCGAGGTGGCCCTCGGCGGCGCGGTCGAAGGCCACGTGGCAGTCCGCGGCGGACTCGACCCGGGCATGCTCGTCGTCGTCCGGGGCAACGAGCGGCTGCGGCCCGGCATGCAGGTCTCCTTCGCGCCGCCGGCCGAGTGATCCCCCACGTCGCGCCGCGACAGCCGTGAATCGGCGGTCCCCCTCATGAACCTGATCGAGTCCTGCGTCACGAGCCCCGTGAAGGTCGCCGTAGGGGTGATCCTCGTCACGCTCTTCGGCGTGCTGTCGATCCTCTCCATGCCGGTGCAACTCACGCCGGAAGTGCAGATCCCGACGATCACCGTCGAGTGCCGCTGGCGAGGCGCGAGCCCCCAGGAGATCGAACGGGAACTCGTGCAGCCGCTGGAGGAGCAGCTCCGGAGCGTGGAGGGGCTCGTCAAGCTGTCGAGCGACTCGAGCAGCTCCGCCGGCACGGTCGAGCTCGAGTTCGCGGTCGGCACCGACATGTCGCAGGCCCTCGTGAAGGTCAACACTCGGGTGCAGCAGGTCCGCGACTGGCCGATCGACGCCGACCGCCCCGTGATCAAAACCTCGAGCGCCAACGACCGCCCCGTCGCCTGGTTCATCCTCGGCCAGGCCGCTCCCGACACCACCGTCCTCGAGCAGGCCAAGTCCGACCATCCGGCACTCGCCGCCGACCTCGACCGCGTGCTCAAGGCCCGGTCCTCCGACCTGGCGATGTTTCGCCTCCGGACCCTCGCCGCCGCGCACCCCGAGCTCGCGTCCCTCGTGCCGGCGGAGATCGACGTCGAGGCCGTGCGGCGGATGGCCGAGGACGATATCGAGAGCCGGCTGGAGCGGGTGGACGGCGTCTCCAGCGCCGACCTCGTGGGCGGCCGCGAAGACGAGCTTCAGGTGATCGTCGATCCGCAGCTGCTCGCCGCCCGCAACCTCACGATCGAAGACCTCCGCCTCGCGCTCGCCAACCAGAATCAGGACACCTCCGGCGGCGATCTCTGGGAGGGCAAGCGACGCTACGTGGTCCGCACGCTGGGGCAGTTCCGGTCGCCCGAGCAGGTCGAGGGCGTGATCATCACCCGCCGCGACGGCAAGCCCGTGTACGTCCGCGACGTGGCCCGGGCCCGACTCGGCAGCAAGAAGCCCGACGGCATCGTGCGGAGGTTCGGCGCCCGCAACATCGCCATCCGGGTGACCCGCGAGTCGGGGGCCAACGTGCTCGACGTGATGCACCGGCTCCGCGAGATGACCCGCCGGATCGACGAGCAGCTCAAACCCAAGGGACTCGCCCTCTCGCTCGTCTACGACGAGACCACCTACATCGACTCGGCCATCGGCCTGGTCAACGACAACATCCTGGTGGGCGGCCTGCTCACGCTCGGCACCCTGCTCCTCTTCCTGCGCAACATCCGCTCCACGCTGATCGTGGCGATGTCGATTCCGGTGAGCGTGATGGGCACCTTCCTCGCGCTCGCCGCCTTCGACCGCACGCTCAACGTGATCAGCCTCGCCGGCATCGCCTTCGCCGTGGGGATGCTGATCGACAACTCGGTCGTCGTGCTGGAGAACATCTTCGTGCACTGGAGCGCCGGCGAGTCGCCGAAGGAGGCCGCGGTCAAAGGCACCGAAGAGGTCTGGGGGGCGATCCTGGCGAGCACGCTCACCAACGTGGCCGTCTTCCTGCCCGTGCTCTTCGTGCCGGGCGAGGTGGGGCAGTTGTTCGGCGACATAGCCCTGGCGATCGCGGCCGCGGTGGGCCTCTCGATCGCCGTGTCGGGGCTCGTCGTGCCGGCTGCCGCCGCCCTCCTTCTCCAAAGCCGCCATGCCCAGGCCGCCGCCACGGTGGTCGCGGGCCCGGGCGACACCGCCGCGGCGGGGGCCGGTCGGGGCGACATCGCCACGCGGTTCGGCGCCGCGTTCATGGGCGTGGTCACCGGCATCAACCGGTTCCTGCTCGCCAGCGGCGCACGGGCGGCGGTCGCCTCGGCGGTGATCATCGCCGCCGCCGCCGCGGCCACCTGGCTCTTGATGCCGAAGGTCGAATACCTCCCCGAGGGCAACCGCAACCTCGTGTTCGGCATCCTCCTGCCGCCACCCGGCTACAACATCGACGAGCTCCTGCGAATGGGCGACCTCGTCGAGCAGCGGCTGATCCCCTACTGGGACGTGGACCCCGGCACCCCGGAGGCGCAAGCTCTCGACGCCCCCGTGGTCGGCGACTGCTTCTTCGTGGCCCGCGGAAAAAGCGTGTTCATCGGCCTGCGGGCCCTCGATCCGCTCGAAGCCGCGAAGCTGGTGCCCCTCGTCCGCCGGATCGCGGCCGACCTGCCCGGTACCTTCGCCGTGGCCAAGCAGTCGAGCCTGTTCGAAAACGGCATCGGCGCCGGCCGGACCATCGACATCGAGATCACCGGACCCGAGCTCCCCAGGCTCGTCCAACTCGGCGTGCAGGTGATGGGCAAGCTCCCCGAGGCCACTCCCGGCAGCCAGAACCTGCCCAAGCCGTCGCTCGACCTCTCCAGCCCCGAGATCCAGCTCGTGCCGCGGTTCGAGCAGGCCGCCGACATGCGGCTCGACGCCAGCCAGCTCGGCTACATCGTCGACTGCTTCGTCGACGGGGGCTACGCCACCGACTACTTCCTCGACAACGACCGGATCGATCTCGTCATCAAGGGAGACGACCGGTTCGTGCAGCGGACGCAGGACCTCCGCACGCTTCCCGTGGTGACGCCCGGCGGCCAGCTCGTGCCGCTCGACGCCGTGGCCGAAGTCCGCGAGTTCTCCAGCGGCCCCGAGCAGATCCTCCACCGCGAGCGGGAGCGGGCGATCACCGTCCAGGTCTCGCCCCCCGCGACGATGCCGCTGGAGGATGCCCAGGAGCGGATCGAGAGGCTGGTCGTGAAGCCCCTCGAGGAGTCGGGGGCGCTCGACGGAGGCTACCGGATCACGCTCGGCGGGACGACCGACAAGCTCGTCGCCACCTGGAAGTCGCTGTGGTTCAACCTCGTGATCGCCGGCGTGATCACCTACCTGCTGATGGCCGCGCTCTTCGAGTCGTGGCTCTATCCGGCCGTGGTGATCGCCTCGGTGCCGCTCGGCAGCGTGGGCGGCCTGCTGGGGCTGTGGCTGCTCAACACCCTCGGCGCCCGGTTCGGCATCTTCCAGCCGCTCGACGTGCTCACGATGCTCGGCTTCGTGATCCTGATCGGCACGGTGGTCAACAATCCGATCCTGATCGTGGAGCGGGCGCTGCAGCTCGTCCGCGAAACCGACACGGAGCCGACCGAGGCGATCCTCGAGGCGGTCCGGAGCCGCGTACGGCCGATCTTCATGACCACGCTCACCACCGTACTCGGCCTCCTGCCGCTCGTGCTCTTTCCGGGCGCGGGCAGCGAGCTCTACCGCGGCCTCGGCGCCGTGCTGCTCGGCGGCATGCTCTTTTCCACGCTGGTCACGCTCGTGCTCGTACCGGCGCTCCTCGGACTCTGCTTCCGGATCTTCGGCACGAGCGGCCTGCGGCCCGCCGCCCAGGAAGCGTAACCGCGTCAGCGGTACGGCTGCCCCCATCCGTCCCCATCGCTTACGCGATTGGGCTTCCTGAACCAACGTGAGCGGTACGACTGCCTCACGGCATCGGGGTGGGGCAGGTCGCCGCGGCGCGGAGCATCCAGGCGGCGAGGAGCGCCCGAGCCGTCCAGGCGACGGTGCGAATCCAGTTGCTCCGCACGAGCGCCGCCACCGCATCGGCCACATGCCCCTCGCTGGCGAGTCGCGCGTGGAGCGGCACCTGCACGAGAAACGTGGAGAGCCACGCCACCGCCACCAGCCCGAGGCCGATCAGGGCAAGCCCCCGCCCCACGCCCGCCGGCGGCCAGACCGCGATCGCCAGCGCGGTGGCGAGTTCGACCGCCATGAACGGAATCACCACGGGGCCGGTCCGCCGCTGATTCTCGACCGCGTGGTCCCGCGACCGCTCGCCGGTGATCGAGGCGAAGAGCGGATAGTGCACGACCTGCACGAACCAGATCAGCCCCGCCATGGCCCCCGAGGCCACCACCTGGGCCAGGAGAATCCCGTCCGTCGGCGACACCCCGACGATCGACCGCTCATTCATGGGAGGCGAAAGACTTGTCGCGGTTCATGCGCCAGGCATGGAGCAGGATCAGCCCGAAGGGAATCCACCAGATCAGATCGTTCGTGGGCAGCGTCCAGCCGAACGCGGGCGGCACGTCGCCGCGGATCACGCCCTGCGCGTAGCCGAGCGGTCCGAAGATCTTGCCCAGGAACCCGACGAGCACGATCGGCCAATGCCGCACCGGGTCGGAGGCGGCGGCCAGATAGCCGATGCCGTACACGCCGACCACCATGCCCACGCACTGCCAGATGAAGGGGTAGTTCGGCTGCGCGAGGCCGGTGAGGTCGAAGAGCCAGGCCGGGTAGAGCACGGTGAGCGCGCCCCAGGCGAGGTTGTAGATGCCCGCGGCCACCAGCCAGCGGTGCATCCAGAGCGGCGTTGTGGTGGAGGTGGCGACGGTCGACATGAGGCGAAGCCGTCGCGAGGTTCGGCCGGGCGGTCAGCCCGGCCCGCGAGCGGCACGCAGCAGCATAGACGTCTTGTAGCCGCCGCCGAGGTTGGCGACCTCGAATCCCCTCTGGAGCAGGATTCTCGTGGCGATATAGCCCCGCATGCCCACCTGGCAATACGCGAGAATCCGGCGGTCGCGGGGCAGTTCCCCGAGTCGGCCGCGGAGGTCGTCCACGGGGATGTTCACCGCCCCCGGAAGATGACCCTCGGCATATTCCTTCGGCGTCCGCACGTCGAGGAGCAGCGTGCGGTCGTCGGGCGGTCCATCGAGGCAGGTCGCCATGTCGGCCTGGGGATGGTCGCCGCGGATCAGGCCGGCCGCCACGAACCCCGCCATGTTGACGGCGTCCTTCGCCGAGCCGAACTGCGGCGCGTAACAGAGCTCCATCTCCTCGAGGTCGAACACGGTCATCCCCGCCTGGATCGCGACGGCGAGCACGTCGATCCGTTTGTCCACGCCGTTCCCGCCGACGGCCTGAGCGCCGAGGATCTTCCCGGTGTCGGGGGCGAAGAACAGTTTGAGCGTCATCGGCTCGGCACCGGGATAGTAGCCCGCATGATCCGCAGGATGGACGTAGACCTTGCGGTGCGGCACGGCGGCCCGCACGAGCACCTTCTCGGAGGCGCCGGTGATCGCGGCCACGCGGTCGAACACGCCCACGATCGCGGTGCCCTGCGTGCCCCGGTAGCGGCTCGGCCGGGCCGCCGCAGGCCGGAGGATGGCTTCGGCGGCGATCCGCCCCTGGCGGTTGGCCGGGCCGGCGAGCGGCACCTGCGCCGCCGCGCCGGTCACCACGTCGCGGATCTCGACCGCGTCGCCCACGGCCCAGATCGCGGGGTCGCTCGTCTGCATCGTGGGGCTCACGCGAATGCCGCCGCGTGGGCCGACGTCGAGGCCGGCAGCGACGGCGAGCGCGTTCTCGGGTCGCACCCCCACGCCGAGGATCACGAGGTCGGCGGCGAGCGTGCCGCCCGCCTTGAGTTTGACCGTCACGCCCGCGTCGGCCGGCTCGAACGCCTCCGCCGAGTCGCCGAGCATCACCTGCACGCCCCGGGACCGCAGCGCCTCCACGATCGGCACCGTCATCTCGGGGTCGAGCGGCGGCAGCACCTGCGTCTGGAGTTCGACCACGGTGGTCTCCACCCCCCGCTTCACGAAGTTCTCGGCGAGTTCCAGCCCGATGAAGCCCGCGCCGACCACCACCACGCGCCTCGCCCCCTCGTCCACGCGGCCCTTGATCCGGTCCACGTCGCCGAGGTTGCGGAGCGTGAGCACGTGCGGCGACTCGACGCCCGGGATCGGCGGCCGGAGCGGGGCGGCGCCAGGCGCCAGAAGCAGGGCGTCGTAGGCCTCCTCGACCTCGCGGCCGGTGTCGAGCTCCCGGATGCGAACTTTCTTCGCCGCCCGGTCGATCGCCTCCACGTTCGACCGCGTGCGTACATCCAGCCGGAACCGCTCGCGGAGGAGCTTCGGCGTGGTGACGAGCAGCTTGTCCCGCGGGGCGATCTCGCCCCCCACGTAATACGGCAGGCCGCAGTTGGCGAACGACACGTCGGGCCCGCGTTCACAGACCACGATCTCCGCATCCTCGGAGAGCCGCCGCGCCCGGGCCGCCGCCGAGGCACCGCCCGCCACACCCCCCACGATCACCAGCTTCATCGCCCGCCTCCCTGCTGGGTCTCGTGTCTCGCTCACTCGCCGATGTCTTCGGCCCAGAGTTCGGGATGGGCCCGCATGAAGTCGCGCATCAGGGCGATGCACCGCTCGTCCTGCAGCACGGTGAGCTCCACGCCTCGCTCCGCGAGCAGCCGTTCCTCACCCATGAACGACCGGTTCTCGCCGATCACCACGCGGGGAATCCCGTAGAGCAGGATCGCGCCCGAGCACATCGGGCACGGGGAGAGCGTGGTGTAGAGGGTGCACGCCCGGTAGAAGTCGGCCGCCTGCCGGCCCGCCCGTTCCAGGGCGTCCATCTCGCCGTGCAGGATCGTGCTCCCCTCTTGCACGCGGCGATTGTGGCCGCGGCCCACGATGATCCCGTCGTGCACGATCACGGAGCCGATCGGAATTCCGCCCTCGGCGAGCCCCTGCTCCGCCTCTTCGATCGCCGCCTGCATGAATGCGTCCATAGACGGGTGAGGATACCGGCCGCGGCAGACACGCGTCCATCGCCCGGCTGCCGCGTGGCGGCGCGCTCCGCCCTGTCGGCCTTGAGCCCGTGGACGACGGCCGCTACCGTCCCGATCCCTCTCTCGGAGACCTTCCGTGGCCGGTGTAGCCAACTTCCTCCGCCTCGCCGCCATCGCCCTGCTCATCGCGGCGGCCGCAGTCGGCTCCCGCGCCGCCGAGGGCGATCCCCAGGCGACGATCGCCGGCCATCCCGCACTCGCCCGCGCCCCGCGACACACCACCACGCACCGCGGCCACCGCGGGGATCCCGTGAACATCGCCTTCGTGGGCACCGAGGAGGAACTGCACCGGGCGCTCGCCACGGCCCGCTGGTATGCCGCCGACCCGATCACGATGGAGTCGTCACTGCGGATCGCGGCCGACGTGGTGCTGAAGAAGCCCTACGACCACGCGCCGGTAAGCGACCTCTTTCTCTGGGGCCGGCGGCAGGACCTGGCCTACGAGCAGCCGGTGGGCGACAGCCCGAAACAGCGGCATCACGTCCGCTTCTGGCGCTCGGAGGAGGTGGATACGAGCGGCGAGCCGCTTTGGCTCGGCGCCGCGACGTTTGACGAGCGGGTGGAGCTTAGCCGCACCACCGGGGGCATCACGCACAAGATCGCGGCCGACGTTGATCGCGAGCGGAACAAGCTCGTGGGCGACACCGCGCGGCACGGCGTGCTCGACGGCTACTACTGGGTGGACCGCTTTCACCCGGAGCGTGAGGGCGTGAACGGCGGCGGCGACCCCTGGGTCACCGACGGGCGGCTGGCCGTGGGCGTGCTCGAAGTCCGCCGCTGACCGGGAGGTGGCCGCAGGTTTGCAACCTGCGGGGAGTCCACGCCCAGGGGCGCTGCGGTGCAGGTTGAAAACCTGCACCCACTTTTCGGCGAGGCATCACGCCGCGGTCACCCGCGGAGCGGTGCCGTGTGCAACCGGTCGTAGGCGGCGCCCTCCCGGGCGAGCCGGCTTTCGTAGAGACACACCCGCTGCACGGAAGTCGCTCCCCCTTCGGCATCGCGACAGGCCTCGAGCGCGGCGACGAGCGCATCGCTCCCCGCCCCTGCTCCGCCACGGCCGCCGCCCCGAAAACGGCCGAGTGTGAGGTGCGGCCGGTAGACGCGGGCCTCCGGCGGAAACCCAAGCGGCTCGAGCCGGCTTGCCAGCGCCGCGTGGAGCGCGGTCAGTTCCTCGCCTCCCGCGCGGACACCGAGCCAGGCCACCCGCGGTCGCCGGGCGTCGGGAAACACCCCGACCCCCCCGCACTCCAGCCGAAAAGGCGGCACCGTGGCGGCCGCCTCGTCGAGTGCCACGCAGATCTTGTGAAGGTCGGCGTCATCGACGTCGTCGCCGAGAAAGTGCAGGGTGAGGTGCATCCGATCGGGCGGCACCCACGCCGCCTCGACGCCGGCCCCTCGGAGCCGCTCGCTGATCCGCCCCGCCCGCGCGGCAACCTCCGTCGCCACGTCCACCGCGATGAAGAGCCGCATCGGTCGCATCGCTCGCCTCCTGCCCGACAACGTATCATGCCGCGATCCCGACCGCCCCAGGAACACGTCTCGCCATGCCCACACGCTCCCTGCTTCTCGTGGCGGCGTTCATCGGCGCCGCTGTCGCCCGCGGCGGCGACTCCCCCTTCCCCGTCCGCATCGAGGTCGATGCCGCGGGTGACGGCGGACCGGTCCCGGAGATCTGGCGGTTCTTCGGGGCCGACGAGCCCAACTACGCCACCATGCCCCACGGGCGCAAGCTGCTCGGGGAACTGGGTGAACTGCGGCCGAAGCAGGTCTACTTCCGCGCCCATAACCTGCTCACCACCGGCGACGGCACGCCCGCGCTCAAGTGGGGCTCCACCAACGCCTACACCGAAGATCCGCAGGGCCGCCCGGTCTACGACTGGACGATCCTCGACGGAATCTTCGACGCCTATCTCGCCAGCGGCGTGCGGCCCTACGCCCAGATCGGCTTCATGCCCGAGGCCCTCTCGGTGAAGCCCCAGCCCTACCGGCATCGCTGGCGGGTCGGCGCCCCCTACGACGAGATCTACACCGGCTGGGCACATCCCCCCACCGACTACGCGAAGTGGGAGGAACTCGTCTTCCAGTGGGTGACGCACTGCGTGGAGCGATACGGCGCCGAGGAGGTGGCGGCGTGGTATTGGCAGACCTGGAACGAGCCCAACATCGCCTACTGGCAGGGTACGCGCGAGGAGTTCTTCCGGCTTCACGACCACGCCATCGCCGCAGTCCGCCGCGCCCTGCCGGCCGCCCGCGTCGGCGGCCCGGACGTGGCCGGCGACGGCGGCGGATTCATGGACGCCTTCCTCGACCACTGCCTCCACGGCACCAACTTCGCCACGGGCGCCACGGGAACGCCGCTCGACTTCGTGTCGTTTCACGCCAAGGGCGCCCCGACCACCGTGGACGGCCACGTGCGCATGGGGCTCAGCGAACACCTCCGCACGATCGACAAGGGCTTCGCCCGGGTCGCGCGGCATCCGGAGCTGGCCGGCGTGCCGATCGTGATCGGCGAGTCGGACCCCGAGGGCTGCGCCGCCTGCCAGGGGCCGCAGCTCGCCTACCGCAACGGCACGATGTATTCGAGCTACACCGCGGCGAGCTTCCCGCGAAAGCTCGCCCTCGCGCGGCGGCACGGGTCGAACCTCGTCGGGGCGCTCACCTGGGCCTTCGAGTTCGAGAACACGCCCTGGTTCGCCGGCTTCCGCTCGCTGGCCACCAACGGCGTCGACAAGCCCGTGCTCAACGTGTTCCGGATGTGGTCGCGACTGGCGGGTCGGATGCTGCCTGTCACGAGCGACGGCGAACGGCCGCTCGACGACATCCTCACCGGCGGCGTGCGCGAGGCGACCGACGTGGCCGCGATCGCCAGCCGCGAGGGCGACACCCTCCGCGTGCTCGCCTGGCACTACCACGACGACGACGTCCCGGGGCCCGACGCCCGGGTCACCGTCGCAATTCGCGGCGCCACGCTGCCGTCCGCGCCGCCGACCCACTGGCGGATCGACGAGCGGCACTCCAACGCCTTCGCGACCTGGAAGCGGCTGGGTGAGCCGCGGGAGCCAACCGCGGAGCAGCGAGCCGAGCTCGAGCGCCGCGGCGGCCTGGAGACCGCCGAGCCTCCGGAGGTGCGTCTGGAGGAGGGCGTGCTCCTCGCGACCTTCCTGCTTCCGCGGGCCGGCGTGTCGCTGCTCGAGTGGACCGCCGAAGCCCCGCGGCCCGACGCGATCGTGGCGGCCGACGGCAGCGGCGACTTCACGACGGTCCAGGAGGCGATCAGCAAGGCCCCGATGAAGACGGGCCGCCACGACCCACGCTGGGTGATCCTCGTGAAGCCGGGCACCTATCGCGAACGGAT
>Ga0007791_10000591_pt1 | contig 11866 bp, 9 predicted proteins | sample CryBogmetaGMA05M_FD_60368 | JGI IMG/M metagenome (GOLD analysis project Ga0007791, IMG submission 60368) | Freshwater microbial communities from Crystal Bog, Wisconsin, USA - MA0.5M | ecosystem: Environmental > Aquatic > Freshwater > Lake | place: Crystal Bog, Wisconsin, USA | collected 2009-07-06 | reverse complement strand
TGCGGTGGCCTGGTGCTGGCGGCGACGCTGACCGGCTGCACGATCCCGGCGAACTCGCCCTTCACCGGCCTCGCGCAGGTCCGCCCGATCGCGACACCGCACACCAACGTGCTGCCGCCCGCCGCGATGCTCCAGCATCCTGGCCCTGGCGTCGAAGGGCCCGGCCCCGGCATCATCACGCCGGCCTCCTACGAGGCGGCGCTCGAGGCCGCGGGCGCCGGCGGCCCGATCGGCGGCGGCGCGGGAATGGCGGGCGTGTATGGCATGGCGCCGACGTCGCAGATCGGCTTCGTCGGTCCCGACGGCATGCAGGTGCGGTGGGACGTCTCGATGGCCGGCGGGTTCGACTCCGAGCCGCTCGTGTCGCCGGGCCGCTACGACTTCCCGCAGGGGGCGATCTACCGCCTCAAGGTCACCGACATTCCAGGCCGCGAAGGCGTCGAGCTCTACCCGTCGCTCGAGGTCGCGCCGGTCACGCCGCGGACCGCGGCCTACCTGGCGCACAACGCGGTGCCCTTCCAACTCACCGAGGAGGATCTCGACCAGGTGACGAGCGGCAACTTCGTCACGAAGGTCGTCTACCTCCCCGACGCCGAATACCAGGAACTCGCCGTGGCGGGCGTGGAGACGCTCGTCAGCACGCGGCTCGACCCGGGGTGCGATCCGGTCGTGGAGGCGGACCGTCGCGGGTCGATCCTGGCGATCATCCGCATCGGCAACAAGGATCTCGAGTCTCCGGGCACGGCCGGCGCAGCCGGCGCGCTCGCGGCAGGTGGCCCCGGCACCGCCACCCCGGCGGGCCTGGCGGCGCCGCTCGGGATGCCGTGCGGCGGCGACCCGTCCCAACTGCCCCCCGCGTTCGTCGCCGGCATGACCGCCCCGCAGTACGGCATGCCCACGGTCGGCACGCCCATCGGCCTGCCCGGTCCGGCCCACATCCCGCTCGGCGTGCCGGCCGGCCTGCAGCGGCACTCGATCACCAATCACACGAAGATGCACATCCCGCCCCCGTCGCGGTCGGTCGGCCTGCACGTGCAGGAGTATCCCGGCCTGAGCTATCCGAAGCCGGCCCGCCACGCCTACGTGCTCGAGCGGCACGACGTGCCCAAGATCCACCTCAAGCAGCCGGTCGAGGACCGCACGCGGTGGGTCGACAACGGCGGCATGGATCCCGACACGCTCGAGGCCGGGGCCCGGATGATGCACGGCCACGGCATGGGCGGCGAGCCGCCCTGTCCGCCGGAGCCGATGGAGTGAGCGGCCGTCGCCAGCGTGCGACGCGAAGGCTTCCGGCTCGTCCCATGACCCACGATTCGATCCATCTCCATGAACCCCACCGGCACTCACCTCGCGACCTGCATGCAGGTGCTGCCGACCACCACGATCAGGAGCATCACCACGACGATCCGGACAGGGTCCGTGCTGCGGCTTGGCCGCGGGCTGTTGGCGACCGCCGTTCTCGTCACGGCACCTTCGCTGGGCTTTCCCCACGAGGCTGCCGCGTCGAGTCCGGCGGAGACATTCGCCAGCACCTCATTACCGGGAGCGATTGGCGCCTCGCGGCGGCCGCAGCCCGGTCCCTGTCCGGAATCGTTCGTGCCTGACCGCGTCCAGCCGGTCGAGATCCGCGGCCCGCGCGGCCTCCGGATCGCGATCGAGACGGCGGACGGCTGGTCGCCGCTGCGGCCCGGACCGCTGCGGATCGGGCTCGTCGTGGGGCAGCCCTACCGGCTCCGCGTCGCGGGCCTTCGCGGCCGCGAGGAGACGGAGCTCTTTCCGTCGATCCGCGTGCTCGCGCGGCTCGTCACGCCCCCCGGCATGGCCTGGCGGTTCCCCGTCGAGGTCGTCATCGACGAGGACGATCTCGAGACGGCGGCCACCGGCGGCCACGTCCGCCGGGTCGTGTATGCCTCGTGCGAGTCGGAGCAGCCCGATCCGGTCCCCGCCGGCTGGTTCGACGTGAAGCCCGGCGACGACGCCCTCGAGGTCGCGAGCACGCTCGGCGACCCGGTCGCCGAGATGGTCATCGGCAACCGGATCCCGGCGCCGGGGTTCGTGCCATGAGCGCCCGCGAACGCATGCGTGCTGACGCGGTCGAGGCGGCACCGGCCGCCGTTCGCCTGCGTTGGCTTCGCATCGCCGCCATCGCCACGGCCGCAGTCACGCTCGCTTCGTGCCGGAGCCTGCCGACAACGGCGCTCGTGTCGACCGGGATGGTGGCGGCCGAACGCGAGATGAGCGACGGCCCCTCCGTCGCCCCCACGCCCGCGGCGTCTCCCGCGCCGGCGGCCGCCGACGCACCGCGCATGATCTCCGCGGCCGAACCGCCCGGTGATGATCGGGCCATCGTGCCGCTCCCGCCGCCCGGCGATCCGCCGGCTTCCGCCGGCTGGCAGGCCGAGGTGCGGCCGGCATCGGCGGCCGTCGCCGACGCGGCGGTCGTGCGGACCGGGCTCGAGGCTCCCTGCCCTCCCCTGCCCCGCCTGGGCCGACGCCTCTGCGGCCCCGGCGGCTGCCGCGGCGCGTGCCCGACCGGGAACTGCGGCCCCGGATGTCCTCCCGCGGCCTGCGTGGCCTGCGAGGCGCCGCCGCCGCTCGTGGGCCCCTACCTCGTCTGCGACGGCGGCGATGCCTGCCGCCCCGCCATGCCCGTCGGCGAGGACGGCCTCCGGAATCTCACCGCCGGCGACACGGTGGCCCGGTTCCGGCCCGCCGACGAGATGCCCGACTCGACGGAGGTGCGGCTCGTCACGTCGAACTGCGCGTGCGTGTTCGCACCGCGGTTCGGCGCCGTCCGCGAGGTCACCCGTCCGCTCGAGGGCTCGCAGCCCGAAGGGCCGCGTGGGCTGGCCCTCGACGCCGGCGTGGAACTCGAACAGCGGCGCGAGCCCGTGTGCGGCAAGACCCAGAACCTCGCCCTGGAGGCGGCGCGCAAGGCGCTGCCCGGCGTGGCGGTCGAGGAGCGGATCGGTCCGCTCGCCGTGGACCAGGGGGACGTGCCCCACGAGGACGACGGCTTCGCGGGCCCGGTCGAGCGGATCGCCGACCAGACGCCGGAACTCGAACGCCAGCGGCAGCGGCCGCTCGTGCAGGTCGGCTTCGACGTGCCGATCGCGTGGACGTGCATCAAGGCCGCCAACGTGCTGCTGAACACGCAGTCGGCCCAGGTGGTGGCGGTCGACCGCGGCACGGCCACGCTCCGCTTCGAGCAGCCCGGCCGGGCCGAGCTCACGCTCTGCAAGCGGGCCGGCACCGACACCGCCCGGCCGGGCGAGGAGCTCGACTTCACCATCTTCATGCTCAACTCGGGCGACCGTCCGCTCACCGGCATCGTGCTCGCCGACGCGATCCCGGCACGGCTCGAGTACATCCCCGACTCGGCCGCCGCGAGCCTGCCCGCCGACATCTCGACGGAGACCGGTGACGACGGCTCCGTCGTCCTGAAGTGGCGGCTGCGGGAGACGCTGCGGCCCGGCGAGAGCGGATTCGTGCGGTTCCGCACGACCGTGAAGTAGCCCGCCGGCGCGGTTGCCCCCGGCGGCGTTCCGGGGGTACGCTCCGGGGCCCATCGGGGGCCGCTCGGTCTCCGCGTCCCATCACCCGAGGTCGCCATGTTCCATCGAGCCGCCGCGTTTCGTCCGTCCCTCGCCGCGCTGATCCCGTCGCTGCTCGTCGGCGCCGCGTCGATCGCGATCCTCGGCGGTCCTGCGAGCGCCCGGCAGCCCGGCGGTGCGACCGCGGAGCGTGAGGCCGCGGGCGGCCTCGTCGTCCCGCCGCTTCCGAAGGGCACGCCCGAGCAGCTCCTCGACTTCGTCGAGGGCCTGATGCCCCCGAAGGTCCAGCCGCGGTCGCGGCAGGAGATGATGAAGTACATCACCGACGTCGCCCGGGTCTCGGTCGAGGCGGCCGACCGGATCCTCCCGCAGGCGAAGGCCACCGACCCGGCCTATGCCAAGGCGGCGAAGCTCAAGCTCGAGAGCCTGATGCGGCTCGGGCAGCTCGGCGACGAGCAGGCGGCGAAGGACATGGCGGCGTTCGCCGCGACGCTCGTCGACAGCCCCGTGCCGGCCCTGGCGATGGAGGCGAAGCGGCTGCTGATCGTGTCGGACGCGCAGCGGATGTTCGCCGACGAGAAGTACGACGCGGCACCGGCGCTCGTCAAGCAGACGGCGGCCCTTCTCGCCGAGAACCCCGACGACCAGCAGACCGCGTCGCTCGTGATGCAGCTCTGCGGGGCCCTCGAGCAGATCCCCGACGGCGAGCAGATCACGGTCGACGCGTACACCACGTTCGCGCCGCTCTTCGCCGCCAGCAAGGACCAGCGGATCAAGGAACTCGGCGAGACCTTCGCCGGCAAGCTCCGGCTGCTCTCGCTTCCCGGCAAGCCCATGGACATCAAGGGCGACCTCCTCGACGGCACGCCCTTCGACGCGAAATCGCTCGCCGGCAAGGTCGTGCTCGTCGACTTCTGGGCGACCTGGTGCGGCCCGTGTATCGCCGAGATCCCGAACGTCCTCGAGCAGTACGAGAAGTACCACGACAAGGGGTTCGAGGTGATCGGCATCAGCCTCGACGAGGAGAAGGAGAAGGTCGACGCGTTCGTGGCCGAGCACAAGATCCCCTGGCCGATCATCTACGCCGGCAAGGGCTGGAACGACCCCGTGGCCGAGTTCTACGGCATCTCCGGGATCCCCCAGCTGATCCTCATCGGTCGCGACGGCAACGTGATCACGCTCAACGCCCGCGGCGAGAAGCTCGCGGAGCGGCTGGCCGCCCTGTTCAAGGACGCCGGCTGAACCGCCGGCGGACGACCTACGCCATGATCGCGCCTGAAGCCGGCACGCGACAGAGGTGGAGCGTGTCGAGGCGGGCCGCCGCGTTCGATTCCTCGGGCATCCGCAAGGCCTTCGACCTCGCGGCGCGGCTCGACGATCCGATCAACCTCTCGATCGGCCAGCCCGATTTCGAGATGCCGGTGGCGGCCCGCGAGGCGGCCAAGGCGGCGATCGACTCGGGCCGCAACGGCTACACGCCGACGCAGGGAATCCCCGGGCTCCGGGAGCGGCTCGAGGCCGACGCCCGTCGCGAGACCGGCCAGCCCGAGCGGCGGTTGTGCGTGACGAGCGGGTCGAGCGGCGCGCTCGTGCTCGTGCTGATGGCGCTCATCGACCCGGGTGACGAGGTGATCGTCTTCGAGCCGGCGTTCGTGATGTACCGGCCGCTGGTCGAGTTTCTCGGGGGCCGCGTCGTGCCGATCGACACGTCGCCCTCGTTCCGCATCGACGTCGACCGGGTGGCGGCGGCGATCGGGCCGAAGTGCCGGGCGATCCTCCTCAACACGCCGGCCAATCCGACCGGCTTCGTGGCGGACGCCGACACGGTCCGCGACCTCGCCGTGCTCGCGGAAGAGCGGGGCGTGACGCTCGTCTCCGACGAACTCTACCGATCCTACTGCTACGACGCCCCCTTCCACTCCCCCGCCCTGCACTCCGAGCAGGTGGTGGTGATCGACGGCTTTTCGAAGTCGCACGCCATGACGGGCTGGCGGGTGGGCTGGGTGCACGGCCCCAGGGCGGTCATCGACGCGTGCACGATGATGCAGCAGTACACGTTCGTCTGCGCGCCGCAGGCAGGCCAGTGGGCGGCGATCGCGGCCCTCGACTGCCCGATGGACGCGCCGCTGGCCGAGTGCCGCCGGAAGCGAGACACGCTCATGGAGGGCCTCCGCGGCCTGTACGACTTCGTGCAACCCGGCGGCGCGTTCTACCTCTATCCACGGGCGCCGGGGGGCTCGGGCCGGGCCTTCGCCGACCGCGCCGTGGCGGAGGAGAAGTTGATCGTGGTGCCGGGCAGCGTGTTCGGCGCGGCCGACACGCACTTCCGCGTCGCCTACACGGTGAGCGACCGGACGCTCGACCGCGGCATCGCGGCCCTGCGGCGGCTGGCCGGCGCCTGCTGATGCCGGGTCGGGACTGCCCGTGCCCCGTCGCCGGACGTTCGCTTCGGTCATCATGATCTCCGCTCACTGCACGCCGGCTGCGCTTCGCCATCCTGGCTCCGCTGACCGCCGAGCCCCGCTCCCGGGGCACGGGCAGTCCCTCCCGTCACTAGACTGATCGCTTTGACATTCCGCTGGAGCCTTCTGTGATGCACGCTCGAACCGTCGCCAACGTCGCGAAGACGCTCGATCACGCCGTCCTCAAGCCCGAATACGGCCAGGCCGACCTCGCGAAGCACGCCGCGATGTGCGTGGCCCGCGGGGTGGGCTGCCTCTGCGTGCGGTCGGTCGACGTCGCGGCCGCGGCGCGGCTCGTGGCGGGGAGTCCGGTGGTGGTGGCCGCGGTGATCGGGTTTCCACACGGGGCGCAGCGGGCCGAGGTAAAGGCCGTCGAAGCCCGACATGCGATCGCCGACGGGGCGCGTGAGCTCGACATGGTGATGAACGTGGGCGCGCTCGTGTCGGGTGACGAGGCCGCCGTTCGCGCCGACGTCGCGGCGGTGGTGGCCGAGGCGAAGCCGCACGGCGTGTTCGTGAAGGTGATCCTCGAGACTTGCTATCTGACGCCGATCCAGATCGCCACGGCCTGCAGGATCGTCGAGGCCGCCGGTGCCGACTTCGTGAAGACCTCGACCGGCTTCGGGGTGAAGGCGAATGGCCCGACGGGCGCCACGCCGGAGGCGGTGCGGATCATGCTCGACACGGTGGGCGGCCGGCTCCAGGTGAAGGCCTCGGGTGGCATCCGCACCTGGGACGACGCCGTGCGCTACCTCGACATGGGCTGCACGCGGATCGGCGTGGGCGACGCCGCCGCGATCCTCGACGGCCGCCCCGCCGCCGGCGCGTACTGACGACGCCATACGCCGCGTCTCATCACACGTGATCGCGAGGGGGTGCCCGTGCCCTTGAGCGGGCTGTGGGAGCAAGCGCAGCCAGGATGGCGAAGCGCCGCGGACACGCAGTGAGCGGAGGCCCGGAGGGCAGCAGCGAACGTCCAGCGAGAGGGCACGGGCACCCCCGACCCCGCCCAGGTGTGTCATCGCCGCGCCCCGCCGGCGCCGCACGCCTACAATCACGGCATCCCCGAGGAGTTCGCCATGTCGCACGCCCCACGTCCCACGACGCTCGCCGACCTGCGGGCCTCGGGCTGGAAGAGCCGCTCCGTCAAGGACGAGGTGCGGGAGAACTTCCTGCGGATGCTGCGGGACGGCGAGGAACTCTTCCCCGGGATCGTCGGCTACGACGACACGGTGATCCCGGAGATCAACATCGCGCTCCTCGCCGGCCACGACATGCTCTTTCTCGGCGAGAAGGGGCAGGCGAAGAGCCGGGTGATGCGGCTGCTCGTGCGGTTCCTCGACGAGCACCTGCCCTACCTCGACGATCCCGCGATCCCCCTCCACGACGACCCCTCCGCGCCGATCACGTCGGCGGGCCGCCGGCTGGTGGCGTCGCGGGAGCCGGCCGACGTTCCGATCGCGTGGTGGCCGCGGGCCGAGCGCTATGCCGAGCGGCTCGCGCCCGGGACGAAGTTCGCCGACATCATCGGCGAGATCGACCCGGCGAAGCTGGCCGGCGGCACGAGCATGGCGAGCGAGGAGGCGCTGCACCTGGGGCTCATCCCCCGGATGCATCGCGGGATCTTCGCGATGAACGAACTGCCCGAACTCGACGAGCTCGTGCAGGTGGGGATGTTCAACATCCTCGAGGAGCGCGACGTCCAGATCCGCGGCTACCCGGTCAAGTTCGACATCGACGTGATGCTCCTCTTTTCGGCGAACCCGTCGACCTACAACCGCTCGGGCAAGGTGATCCCGCAGCTCAAGGACCGGATCGGCTCGGTGATCCACACGCACTATCCCCGCGACCGCGACCTCGGCATCCGCATGGTCGAGCAGGAGGCGGGCGTCGACCTCGGCGGCGAGTGGCCGGTGGTCGTGCCGTGGTTCATGAAGCAGATCGTGGAGCAGGTCACGATCGCGGCCCGGAAGAGCAAGTTCATCGACCAGCAGTCGGGCGTGAGCGCCCGGTTCTCGATCGCCAACTACGAGACGATGGTGGCCAGCGCCCGGCAGCGGGGCGTGCGGCTCGGGGAGAAGCCGGCCGTGCCGCGGATCAGTGATCTCGGTCATCTCTACGCGTCGAGCCTCGGCAAGCTCGAGCTCGACATGATGGGCAGCCACCAGATGACGGAGCGGCAGGTGCTCGACGCCGTGATCGCCGAGGCGATCGCCGCCGTCTTCGAGGAGTACGTCGAGGCCCATGGTCTCGACGAGATCGCCCGGGTGTTCGGCCAGGGGGTGAAGGTCGAGGTGGGCGACATGGTGCCGAGCGCGGCCTACGAGGGGATCGTCGCCGAGGTGCCCGCGGTGTGGGAGAAGGCCTTCGAGGTCAACGCCGCCACCGACGCCGCGGTGCGGGCCAGTTGCATCGAGTTCGTCCTCGCCGGGCTCTACGCCACCGAGCGCATCAGCCGCATCCAGTCCCACGGCCGCACCACCTACGACACGGGAGGCTTCCGGTGACCCATGCCCACGCGTGACTCCCTCGGCGGGATCGTCCACACCTACCAGCGCTACGATCCCGTCCGCATCCCGCCCCCGCGGCCGCCCGTGGCCGACCTCCTCACGCCCGCGATGGAGCACCTCCTCGAGTTCGGCGACGCCTCCGAACTCACCGAGGAGCAGCTGGCCGACGCCGTCGTCCTCGACCCGGAGCAGATCCGGGGCCTCGGGCCGTCGCTCGACTCGATCCGCCGGCAGCTCGAGGAGGCCCGGCGACGGATCCTCGAACGCTACGAGACCGACACCGTGCGGAAGCGGGCCCGGACCGCGTTCCGCGGCGAGGCCCGGGGCATGCAGCCGCCGGCCCGCTTCCGTGACGGCTTCGCGAAGGCCGTCCGCGAGGAGCAGCTCCGGCAGCTGGAGCGGCTCTGGTACGCGCAGGACGACGATCAGTCGCCGTTCGCCGCCCGTCTGGCAGGCCTCATCGACACCCTGGCCGCCGTCTATCAGGTCGACGAGCTGGCCGCGAAGTGGGCGTTCACCGGGCGGGAGAAGCTCACCGTGCCCGAGGCGCTCGAGGTCAAGGAGCGGCTCGAGGAGATCGAGCGGCTCCTTCGCCAGGTGGAGGAGGCCCGGAAGAACGCGAAGGTGGCGCTCATCGACATGGACGCGCTCGGCCAGTTCGTGGAGCGCGACGAACTCGACGGGCTCGAGTCGCTGCGTCGCCAGATCCGCGAGATCATCGAGCGGCAGGCCGCGGAACAGGGGATCCAGCGGACGAAGCGCGGCTACGAGCTCACGCCGCAGGCCCTGCGGATCTTCCAGGGGAGGCTGCTCGAGCAGATCTTCGCCGCGCTCGATCCGTCGCGAACCGGTCGCCACGATACGGGCGTGGTCGGCGACGGGGCGGTCGAACTCGTGCCCACCCGGCCCTACGAGTTCGGCGACTCGGTGGCCCACATGGACATCCCGGGGTCGCTCGTCAACGCGATGCTCCGGCAGGCGGGGGAGCGGGGCGGCGGCGGGCTGAGACTCTCTCCTCGCGACATCGAGGTCCACCGCACGAGGAACAACCCCAAGTGCGCCACCACGGTCGTCCTCGACATGAGCGGATCGATGCGGTACGGAGGACTCCACGTGAGCGTGAAGCGGATGGCGCTGGCGCTCCAGGGGCTCGTGCTGCGCGAGTATCCGGGCGACTACCTGCAGTTCATCGAGATGTCGTCGTTCGCGAAGCCGCGGGCCGCGGGCGAGATCGTGACCCTCCTCCCGAAGCCGGTGACGATCTTCGACTCGGTCGTCCGGCTGCGGGCCGACATGTCCGATCCGGGGATCTCGGAGAGCGACATCCCGCCGCACTTCACCAACATCCAGCACGCGCTGCAGCTGTCGCGGCAGCATCTCGCCCGGCAGGACACGCCGAACCGGCAGGTGATCATCATCACCGACGGGCTGCCGACCGCGCACTTCGAGGGGAGCCAGCTCTACCTCCTCTACCCGCCGCACCGCCGAACCGAGGAGGCGACGATGCGGGAGGCCGAGGCCTGCCGCCGCGAGGGCATCACGGTCAACGTGTTTCTGCTCTCCGGTTGGTCGCAGTCGCGCGAGGACATCCAGTTCGCCTACCGGCTCGCCGAGACGGCGCATGGCCGAGTGTTCTTCACCGCCGGGAAGGACCTGGAGCGGTTCGTGGTCTGGGACTACCGGGCCCGGCGACGGTCGATCATCGGCTGACCGGCAGCCACCGGCGTTCGCGGGCGAGCATCGCGGCCGACACCGCCGCCGCCGCCGCGGACGCGGCGGCGAGTGTCCACAGGGGCACGATCGGCCGCGAGGCGACCTCGTCCGGCGGTCGGGCGGAATCGGCGAGGTCGATCGGGTTCAGTCCGGCGGACCGTCGCTCCCGCTCGGCGTGAGCCCGCTGCCTGCCGAGAAACCGTCCTTCGACCTGCCGCTGCCGAATCTCGAACTTCCCCGCGATGAGGCCGGTGGCAACGAGCGCCATGCCGGAGAACAGGGCGGCCCAGAACCAGCCGCTGTCGGTGATGGGCGGTTTCATGGTGAGGGGCCGCACGGTCGGGGATGTCCGAGGCAGTGTAAGAGCCTCGGGCCCGGCCGGGTCCGTGGTATTTTTCGCAAATATGATTGTCAAAAATGACGATCAGCGTATAGTGCCTGCATGAGCGACCCCTCTGGCGAGTTCCGAGATTCCGACGCCGCCGTGGTGGAACTGCTCCGGGGTGACACCGCGCTCGAGATCAGCCAACTGGCGGAGCGGCTGGGCGTCACGGCGACGGCAGTCCGGCAGAGGCTCGAACGACTGATGCGGGCGGGACTCGTGGAGCGGGCGGCGGTGAGCCGCCCGCGCGGCCGTCCTGCCCACGCCTACAGCCTCTCCCCGGCCGGCCGCAGGCTCGGTGGGAACAACTTCCGGGATCTCGCGATCGTGCTGTGGCGGGAGATTCGCGGCATCCGAGAGCCGACGATCCGGCAGGGGCTGCTGAGCCGTATCGCCGCCGCGCTGGCCGATGTCTACCGAGACCGCATGGTCGGCAACACGCCCGGTGAGCGGCTGGCGAGCATCGCCGAAATCCTCGGGGAGCGCGAGATTGCCTGCGCGGTCGGCGCGGGTGCCCTGCCGGTCCTGACCGCCTACTCGTGCCCGTATCCCGAACTCGCGGAGGAGGACCGAACCATCTGTGCCGCCGAGCGGCTGATGTTGCAGGAACTCGTCGGCACGGCCGTGCAGCTTTCCGAGTGCCGTCTCGACGGTGCCTCATGCTGTCGATTCACCGCGGAGGCCGGTCCGCCGGCCGCCGCCGACGCCATGAGGGCTTGAAAGAATGGCTGTTTCATCATCGAATGCCTCTCGCTCGCCCGCCCGCCGCCCGCCGCTCGATACCTGACTCCGGAGCCCTTCCATGACCATGACCGCTGCCAGCCCGTCCAAGCCCTGGATCGAGGGGCGTTTCGAGGAAAACCTCGTGCTCACCACGGTGGAGCAGGCGATCAACTGGGCCCGCCAGTCGAGCATCTGGCCGATGACGTTCGGCCTGGCGTGCTGCGCGATCGAAATGATGGCGGCCGGCGCGAGCCGCTACGACATGGACCGCTTCGGTGCGGGTGCCTTCCGCGCAACCCCGCGTCAGGCCGACCTGATGATCGTCGCCGGCACCGTGACCTACAAGATGGCCAGCCGCGTCCGACGGCTCTACAACCTGATGCCCGATCCGAAGTATGTGATCGCGATGGGCGCCTGCACGACCGGTGGCGGCCCGTACTTCAAGTGGGGCTACCATGTCGTCAAGGGCGTCGACCTCGTCGTGCCCGTCGACGTCTACGTGCCCGGCTGCCCGCCGCGGCC
>Ga0007791_10000589_pt1 | contig 11874 bp, 11 predicted proteins | sample CryBogmetaGMA05M_FD_60368 | JGI IMG/M metagenome (GOLD analysis project Ga0007791, IMG submission 60368) | Freshwater microbial communities from Crystal Bog, Wisconsin, USA - MA0.5M | ecosystem: Environmental > Aquatic > Freshwater > Lake | place: Crystal Bog, Wisconsin, USA | collected 2009-07-06 | reverse complement strand
TGAGACTCAGCTCCGCCCAGGCCCGCCGGGTCGCGGTGGCCGCTCAGGGGTTCCACGAACCCCGCCCTTCCGGTCCGGTGACCCGCGCGCACCTGCGCCGGCTCATTGGCCGGATCCAGGTCCTGCAACTGGACTCGGTATCGGTGGCGGTGCGCGCGCACTACGCGCCGATGTTCAGTCGCCTCGGCCTCTACGACCGTGATCTGCTCGACGCCGCCGCATGGAGTCACAGCGCCCGATCACCTCGGCTGCTGGTGGAGTACTGGGCACACGAGGCGGCGCTGATGGCTGTCGAGGACTGGCCGCTGCTGCGCTGGCGGATGCGCGAATACACCGGTGGCCGCTGGGGTGTCGATGTCGTCGAGAAAAACCCCCGACTTGTCGACGATGTCGTGTCCGCCGTCGCCGAACTCGGCCCGAGCACCGCCGGCCAGATCGAGGCGCACCTTGAGAGCGGGATCAAGCGAGGCAAGGGCACCTGGTGGAACCGCAGTGATACCAAATGGGTGGCCGAGGCGCTGTTCGCCTCCGGGGTGCTGACGACTGCGCACCGCACCGGATTCGCCCGCCACTACGACCTCGTCGAGCGGGTGCTGCCTGCCGAGGTGGTGACGCGCGAGGTCGATGACGCCGAGGCGATCCGGGCGTTGACGTTGCGGGCGGCGACAGCACTCGGCGTGGCCACCGAAGCCGACATCCGCGATTACTTCCGGCTGCGGCCCGATCAATCCAAGCCCGCCGTCGCCGACCTGGTTGCCGTCGGCGAACTGGAACCCGTGGACGTGGACGGCTGGACTGGTCCGGCGTACCTGCGTGCCGGTCAGTCCGTGCCGCGCGTTGATCGGGGCACCGCCCTGCTGTGCCCTTTCGACCCGCTGATCTTCTTCCGGCCCCGAATCGAGCGACTGTTCGGTTTCCACTACAGGATTGAGATCTATACCCCGGCCGCGAAACGGCAGTACGGCTACTACGTGTGGCCGCTGCTGCTGGATGGCGAACTGGTCGCCCGGGCGGATCTCAAGGCCGAACGGTCCGCCGGCGTGCTGCAGGTAGTCGGCGCCTTCGTCGAGCCGGGTCAGGACACCCGGCGGGTCGCCGCCGCCATGGCAGCGCAATTGCAGACGATGGCGGGCTGGCTGGGATTGGGCACCGTGGCCGTGGGTGAGCGCGGAGATCTAGCCGGGACCCTGCGCCGGTCACTGTGACAAGCCTGCGCCGCTGCTGAACTCTGTGATCAAGCGGGTAACCTGATGACCCGTGAGCAGCAGCGGATTCGACGCCCGCGCCCGGTTGGGCACGCTTCTGACCGCGATGGCAACCCCCTTTACCGCCGACGGTGCGGTGGACGTCGCGACCGCCGTCCGCCTGGCCGCCCGTCTGGTCGACTCCGGGTGCGACGGACTGGTGCTGTCGGGCACCACCGGTGAATCGCCGACCACCACCGACGCGGAGAAACTGACCCTGCTTCGGGCGGTGCTGGATGCCGTCGGCGATCGCGCCCGGATCATCGCCGGCGTCGGAACCTACGACACCGCCCACAGCGTGCACCTGGCTAAAACCTGTGCGGCCGAGGGCGCCCACGGACTGTTGGTGGTGACGCCGTACTACTCCCGGCCTCCGCAGAGTGGTCTGGTGGCGCATTTCAGTGCCGTGGCCGATGCGACCGATCTGCCGATCGTGCTTTACGACATTCCGCCGCGTTCGATGATCCCTATCGAATGGGACACCATGCGCACCCTGGCGCACCACCCCAATATTGTGGCCGTCAAAGATGCCAAGGCCGATCTGAACGGTGCCGCGCAGGTGATGGCCGAGACCGGCCTGTCCTACTACTCGGGCGACGACGCGCTCAACCTGCCCTGGCTTGCCGTGGGTGCGGTTGGATTCATCAGCGTCTGGGGCCATGTCGCGGCAAGCCAACTACGAGATATGTTGACCGCGTTCAACTCCGGTGATCTGGCCACCGCACGCAAGATTGCGGTGACGCTCAGCCCGCTGAACGCCGCGCAGAGCCGGCTCGGCGGGGTCACCCTCGCCAAGGCCGGTCTTCGGCTGCAGGGTTTCGACGCCGGTGATCCCCGGCTGCCGCAGATGCCCGCGACGGCCGCTCAACTCGACGAGCTCGCTGCCGATATGCGCGCGGCAGCAGTGCTGCGATGACCCAACCGATGCTTCCGCCACCACCGTTGGCCGCAGGCGCATTGCGCGTCACCGCACTCGGCGGTATCGGCGAAATCGGCCGCAATATGACGGTTTTTGAGCACCTTGGCCGGCTGCTCATTGTCGACTGCGGAGTGCTGTTCCCCGGGCACGACGAACCCGGTGTCGACCTGATCCTGCCCGATATCCGTCATGTCGAAGACCGGCTCGATGATATCGAGGCGTTGGTTCTCACTCATGCGCACGAGGACCATATCGGCGCGATCCCATACCTGCTCAGGCTGCGCGCTGACATCCCGGTGGTCGGCTCCAGGTTCACCCTCGCACTGGTGGCCGCGAAGTGCCGCGAACACCGGATCAAACCGAAATTCGTCGAAGTGACTGAGGGACAACGCAGTACGCACGGAGTGTTTGAGTGCCAGTACTTCGCCGTTAACCATTCGATCCCCGACGCACTGGCGATCGCGATCCACACCGGAGCCGGAACGGTGCTGCACACCGGCGATATCAAACTCGACCAACTGCCCCCCGACGGACGGCCCACCGACCTGCCCGGGATGTCGCGCCTCGGCGACGCCGGCGTAGACCTGTTCCTCTGCGACTCAACCAATTCCGAGATCCCAGGGGTCGGGCCGTCGGAGAGTGAAGTCGGTCCGACCCTGCACCGGCTCATCAGAGGCGCCGACGGCCGACGCGTCATCGTGGCGTGTTTCGCTTCCAACGTCGACCGGATCCAACAGATCGTTGATGCCGCGGTGGCACTGGGCCGACAGGTCTCCTTCGTCGGGCGTTCGATGGTCCGCAATATGGGCATCGCCAAGGAACTGGGGTTCCTCAACGTCGCCGATGATGACCTCATCGACATCGGCGCGGCCGAGATGATGGCACCCGATCGACTGGTGCTCATCACCACCGGCACCCAGGGTGAGCCACTGTCGGCGCTGTCGCGGATGTCGCGCGGGGAACACCGGAGCATCTCGATCACCGCCGACGATCTGATCATCCTGTCCTCATCCCTGATCCCCGGAAACGAAGAGGCCGTCTACGGAGTCATTGACGCACTGTCCAAGATCGGCGCGCGGGTGGTCACCAACCAGCAAGCTCGCGTGCATGTTTCAGGCCACGCCTACGCCGGCGAACTGTTGTTTCTCTACAACGCGGTACGGCCGCGCAATGTGATGCCGGTACACGGCACCTGGCGACACCTTCGGGCTAACGCGAAACTGGCGGTGCGCACCGGCGTGCTGGAGGACTCGATCATGCTGGCCGAGAACGGTGTCAGCGTGGACTTGATATCTGGAGTCGCCAAAATCGCGGGTTCGGTCCCGGTGGGCAAGGTGTTCATCGACGGTCTGGTCTCCGGCGACGTCGGCGAAGCGACCCTGGGTGAACGGCTTGTCCTGAGTTCAGGTTTCATCGCCGTGACGGTTGCAGTGCACCGGGGGACCAGCAAGATCGCGGCACCACCGCATCTGTACTCCCGCGGTTTCTCCGAGGATCCTAAGGCGCTGGACTCGGTCGCCCAGAAAGTCGTCGACGAACTGGAGTCACTGGCCGCCAACAAGGTGACCGATCCGTTGCGGATCGCCCAGGCCGTGCGGCGAACGGTCGGCAAGTGGGTCGGCGAGGTCTACCGCCGCCAACCGATGATCGTGCCGACGGTGCTGGAAATCTAGCGCTTGTTGACGAAGCCGGCATCCACCGGCAGTGCGACGCCGGTGACATAGCGCGCAGCATCAGACACCAGCCAGAAGACGGCGTTGGCGATGTCCTCCGGCTCCAGCGTCTGCACCGGAAGCGCGTTGGTCATGTCTGGTCCGGCATGCTCCAACTGGGCCATGCCCTCCAACCAGGACCGGGTGAACTCGTTGTCGATCATGGGTGTATTGACCCCGGCAGGGTGTACGGAATTGACCCGGATGTTGTAGGTGGCAAGGAAATTGGCGTAGGCACGCATCAGGCCCACAACACCGTGTTTGGCTACGGTGTAGCCCAGCGAACCACCCATCGGGGCGCCGACTCCCACCAGTCCGACCACTGAACTGGTCAGCACCACCGATCCGCCATCGCCCTGTTTGATTAGTGGCCGCATCGCCACGTCGACGGTGTTGTAGACGCCGGTGAGGTTGACGTCGAGGACGTCCTGCCAGGCATTTACATCGGTCATCGGGGCGATCCCGGCGTTGGCGATGACGATGTCGAGCCGGCCGAGTTCGGCGATGCCCTCTGCCAGTGCGGTTTTCAGCCCGGCACGGTCGCGGACGTCAGCTTGGCGCGCCACGATTCGCGCCCCGGTATCTTCCACGAGTTTGACCGTGGCCGCGAGGTCGTCGGGGGTGGCCAGCGGGTAGGGAACGCTGGCGATCTGATCACACAGATCGACCGCGATGATGTCGGCGCCCTCGCCAGCTAGTTTGACCGCATGGGCGCGACCCTGTCCGCGGGCCGCCCCGGTGATGAACGCGACCTTGCCCTTTAGTGCGCCCATCAACTCAGGCGCAGCTGGCCCTTGGCCGGGTCGCCGGCCGGCAGGGGCTCGAGCATCTTCACATCCGGCGCGCCGGCCAGGTGCTCGCCGATCGCCCCGAACAGCACGCCGATGGCGGGCGCGGTGCCGTGGGTCTTCAGTGCGTCGGCATCGGCCCACTGCTCGATGAACACGAACGTGTCACCGGTCTGGTGCAGCGAGTACAGCTCGCAACCCGGTTCGTCGTGGACCGCCTCGATGGCCTGCAGGCAGGCTGACCGGACCGCATCGGTGGATTCCGGCTTGGCGGCGAACGACGCGACGACGACGACGGGCATGTGGTTGGCTCCTTGGGGCGGTGAGGGTTTCCGCACACCACCGTAAAGGCAGCCCGCTGGGAATGGGGCCGATGGACGAAAGGCACCGGCAGTGGAGCAGACCACCGATAAGAAGTCGTTGTATATGACGGTGCTGATGACGCCTGACATGGCGAACTTCTCCGGCAAGGTTCACGGTGGCACGCTGCTCAAGTTGCTCGACCAGGTGGCGTATTCGTGTGCCAGCCGCTATTGCGGCACCTATGTGGTGACACTGTCGGTAGATCGCGTGTTGTTCCGCGACGCCATCCAGGTGGGGGAGTTGGTGTCGTTCACGGCGACGGTGAACTTCACCGGCCGCACTTCTCTCGAGGTGGGGATTCGGGTGGAGACCGAGAACATCCGGGACGGCACTCGCCGACACACCAACAGTTCCTACTTCACGATGGTGGCCGTCGATGACGCCGGAAACCCGGTCTCGGTTCCGCCACTGGTCCCGGTGACGGAATTGGAGCACACCCGCCACGATGCGGCCCTGGCCCGCCGGAGTGCCCTGAGGTCTGCTTTCGCCGATTGATTGCGGTCTGGCAACGGCACGCGAAGCGACCCGTGTTGCGGGTGGTGCAGATGGGACTAGAGGGACTAATCTTCCGGCATGGCGAATAAGACGGCCGCTCGCTCTAGCGCGCGAACGACCAGTTCAAAGGGCAAATCCCAACCGGCGAAGCCGGTCCAGGCGCGCCGCAAGCCCCCGGCCAAAAAGGCGTCGGCGCCGGCCAGGAAAGGTCCGTCGGCGTTCGCCGTAGCGGTGGCGGCCGGTGGTCGGGCCACCCGCGCGACATGGTTCATGCTGGCCCGGGGCGCCGGATCGGCGGCCCGCTCGGCCGGCCGAGCCCGCGAAATCGAGCCCGGACATCGTCGCGATGGAATCGCCCTGGGGTTGCTTGCCGCCGCCGTGATCATCGCCGCCGCCTCCTGGTTCGACGCCGCCCGACCGGTCGGCGCCTGGATCGACTCGGGATTGCGGACCTTCATCGGCGCAGCGGTGATCCTGCTGCCGCTGATCATCGCCGCCGTCGCGGTGATCGTGATGCGCACCGAGCCGTATCCGGAGGCTCGTCCGCGCCTTGTCCTTGGTTCGGCCATGACCGCACTGCCGGTTCTGGGTCTGTGGCATCTGTGGTCGGGATCTCCCACCGACCCGGCTGCCCGCCAACGCGCCGGCGGTTTCATCGGGTTCGCCATGGGCGGGCCGCTGTCGGACGGGTTGACGACGTGGATCGCCACTCCGCTGCTGATCGGCGCGGCATTGTTCGGTGTGCTGTTGCTTACCGGTACCACTATCCGTGAAGTTCCCGTAACGCTCTACGACATGTTCGCCGCCCGTGCCCGTTACGGCGAGGAGGGCTACGACGACTATGACGAGGGCGTCGCACCGGTCCGATCTGGCGTTAAAGAGTCTGCGCCCGAGGACTTTTCAGACGGCTACTATGACGATCCCCGTGCCTACGGCATCGATGAGCCGCAGTCATGGCCGTCAGGCGCGGGCCCGGTCGGCACGCCCTATGACAACTACCCACTGGAAGGGTCTGTCCCAGGGGCGTCCAACCTCACCGAACCGATCAGGCCTCGCCGCAAGAAGACCGCCCGGCCCAAGTCGGAAACCAAGGCGATCGAACGGGTGGGTGACGGCACCTACTCGCTGCCGCCGCTGGATCTGCTGATCGCCGGCGATCCGCCCAAGCGGCGTAGTTCGGCCAACGATCAGATGGTGGATTCCATCACCTCGGTGCTGCAGCAGTTCAAGGTGGACGCCGCGGTTACCGGATGCACCCGCGGGCCGACGGTCACCCGTTACGAAGTGGAGCTCGGTCCCGGCGTCAAGGTCGAGAAAATCACTGCGTTGCAACGCAATATCGCCTACGCGGTGGCGACCGAGAGTGTGCGTATGCTGGCGCCGATCCCGGGCAAGTCCGCGGTGGGCATCGAGGTGCCCAACACCGATCGTGAAATGGTCCGCCTCGCCGATGTGCTCACCGCGGCCTCGACTCGTCGCGATCACCACCCGCTGGTGATCGGCCTCGGCAAGGACATCGAGGGCGATTTCATCTCGGCCAACCTGGCGAAGATGCCGCATCTTCTGGTGGCCGGCTCCACCGGTTCCGGAAAGTCCAGCTTCGTCAACTCGATGCTGGTGTCGCTGCTCGCGCGGGCCACACCCGAGGAAGTTCGGATGATCCTCATCGACCCGAAAATGGTGGAACTGACTCCCTATGAAGGCATTCCGCATCTGATCACCCCGATCATCACCCAGCCGAAGAAAGCCGCTGCCGCGCTGGCCTGGCTGGTTGAGGAGATGGAACAGCGCTATCAGGACATGCAGGCCTCCCGGGTGCGTCATATCGACGACTTCAACTCCAAGGTGCGCTCCGGGGAGATCACCACCCCACTTGGCAGTCAGCGGGTGTACAAGCCCTACCCCTATATCGTCGCGATCGTCGACGAGTTAGCCGACCTGATGATGACCGCCCCGCGCGATGTCGAGGATGCGATCGTGCGGATCACCCAAAAGGCCCGCGCAGCCGGTATCCACCTGGTGCTGGCCACCCAGCGGCCGTCGGTGGATGTGGTGACCGGTCTGATCAAGACGAACGTGCCGTCCCGCCTGTCGTTCGCGACATCGTCACTGACCGACAGCCGCGTCATCCTGGATCAGCCCGGCGCGGAGAAGCTGATCGGTATGGGTGACGCCCTGTTTCTGCCGATGGGAACCAACAAGACGGTCCGGTTGCAGGGTGCCTATATCAGCGACGAGGAGATCCACGCCGTCGTGCAGGCCTGTAAGGACCAAGCCGAACCCGAGTACACCGAGGGCGTCACCGCGGCCAAGCCCAGCGGTGACCGTGGCGATGTAGATCCCGATATCGGCGATGATATGGACCTATTGCTCCAAGCCGTCGAACTCGTGGTGTCCAGTCAGTTCGGCTCGACCTCGATGCTGCAGCGCAAGTTACGGGTCGGTTTCGCCAAGGCCGGCCGGCTGATGGACCTGATGGAGAACCAGGGCATCGTCGGACCTTCCGAGGGATCCAAGGCCCGCGAGGTCCTGATTAAGCCGGACGAACTGGCGGCGACGCTGGGAGCGATCAGAGGCAACGGTGACAGCGATGACGATGACGGCTACGAGGACGACGGCGGGGTACCCGAGGACATCTGATCCAGGGGTCAGAGCACCAACAGCATCCGGGTGTTGCCCAGAATATTGGGTTTGATGTAGCTCAGATCGAGGAACTCCGCCACGCCGACGTCATAGGAGCGGCGCATCTCCTCGTACACCTCGGCATCGACCGGAGTTCCCTCGATCTCGGTGAAACCGTGCCGACTGAAGAACTCCGTCTCGAAGGTCAGCACGAACAACCGCTGCAACTGCAGTTCGCGCGCAACCTCCAGTAGACGGTGCACGATCGCGTGCCCGATGCCACGGCCCTTGACGTTCGGGTAGACCGCCACGGTGCGAACCTCGCCGAGGTCGGCCCACAACACGTGCAGTGCCCCGCAGCCGAGCACCCGGCTGCCGGACTCGGCGACCCAGAACTCCTGGACCGACTCATAAAGCGTGACGAGGTTCTTCTCCAGCAGGATCCTGCCGGCGTAGGTGTCGACCAGTCGTTTGATCTCCGGCACATCCGAGGTTCGCGCGCGCCGGATGACGACGTCATGGTCACCGGAGGGGTCTCCGGGCGAGGAGTCGAGCACGGCGCAACCCTATCGGTCGCGGGTCTGGGGTGCCCGTACCGATATTCTATTTTCCGTGTCGGGCCAACCCCAAACTCCACCGGCTGCCCCGCGCGCCGGGGTTGCCAATATCGCCAACCTGCTGACCGGGTTGCGGCTGGTTCTGGTTCCGATTTTTTTGCTGTTCCTGTTCGCCGGCGACGGGCACCACACCGGAAGCCGGATCGCCGCCTTCACGGTCTTCGCTGTCGCGGTGCTGACCGACCGGCTCGACGGGACGCTGGCGCGTAGCTACGACCTGGAGACCGAGTTCGGCAAGCTGGCCGATCCGATCGCTGACAAGATGCTCATCGGTGCCGCGTTGATCGGGTTGTCCATGCTTGGTGACTTGCCCTGGTGGGTGACGGTGGTGATTCTGGTACGTGAGATAGGGATCACAGTACTGCGTTTTGCGGTGATCAGCCGGGGGGTGATCCCGGCAAGTCGCGGCGGAAAGCTTAAAACCCTTGTGCAGGCCATCGCCATCGGCCTGTTCATTCTGCCGCTAAAAAGCTGGTCAGGGCCCTGGCTGACGGTGGCCTGGGTGGTGATGGGCGCCGCGATAGTGCTGACCATTGTGACCGGGCTGGACTATCTGTATTCAGCGCTGCGGCCTACGCCCGCCCGCCGCTGACCTTCTTTGCCGGGAACCCGATGGGGAACTCGGGCGTTGCAGTAGGTAATGCGACGACTCGAGGAGGATGCGCGATGGCGGCAGTAGTGCTGCGTGAAGTAATTGGTGATGTGTTGCGGCGTGCCCGCACGTCACAGGGGCGCACCTTGCGCGAGGTTTCAGATTCGGCCCGGGTAAGCCTGGGCTACCTCTCCGAGGTGGAGCGGGGTCGGAAGGAGGCCTCCAGCGAACTTCTGAGCGCCATCTGCGCGGCCCTGGATCTGCCGCTGTCGCGGGTATTGTGCGATGCCGGTACCGAGATGGCCTGTCAGGAAGCGGTCGAACGCAGCGCAGCCCTCGCGGTTGCCGCCTCGACCAAGGTCGTCATCAGCCATCCGGCGGCCAGGGCTGTCGCCTGAATCGGCTGATGTGCCAGATTTCAGTGACGGAGTTTGGAACCGGGGTGTGGCTGGGGCCTTCGACCCGATAAATTGGGCGTCGACTCTGATCAAGCGGAACTCACTCGAAGGCGGGGCAACGTAAATGGCCAATCCATTCGTCAAGGCGTGGAAGTACCTGATGGCGCTCTTCGGCTCCAAGGTCGACGAATACGCTGATCCCAAGGTGCAGATCCAGCAGGCCATCGAAGATGCTCAACGCCAGCACCAGGCGCTCACTCAGCAGGCCGCCCAGGTCATCGGTAATCAGCGCCAGCTCGAGATGCGGCTGAACCGCCAATTAGCCGATATCGAGAAGCTGCAGGCAAATGTGCGCCAAGCGCTGACGCTTGCCGACCAGGCGGTGGCGGCCGGCGATTCCGCGAAGGCCACCGAGTACAACAACGCGGCTGAGGCCTTCGCGGCGCAGTTGGTGACCGCCGAGCAGAGCGTCGAGGATATGAAGCTCCAGCACGATCAGGCCCTGCAGGCTGCGGGGCAGGCTAAGAAGGCTGTCGAGCAGAACGCGATGGCGCTGCAGCAGAAGATCGCCGAGCGCACCAAGCTGCTCAGCCAGCTCGAGCAAGCCAAGATGCAAGAGCAGGTCAGTGCCTCGCTGCGGTCGATGAGCGAGATCGCCGCGCCTGGAAGCACGCCCAGCCTCGATGAGGTCCGCGAGAAGATCGAGCGTCGCTACGCCAACGCCATGGGCTCGGCGGAGCTTGCGCAGAACTCGGTTCAGGGTCGGATGATGGAAGTGCAGCAGGCCAGCGTGCAGATGGCCGGACACTCCCGTCTCGAACAGATTCGGGCCTCCATGCATGGTGACGCGCTGCCGGCCGGTGGCGCCGCCACCGCGACCCCGGCCACCCCGGCCAGCACGCCTGAGCCCGAGAAACCACTCGGCCAGTAGGCCGGCCAATGAGGAGGCTGACTCGATGGCGGTGAAATCCGATCCGCGGGGATTGGGCGCACGACAGTGGCGTTCGGCCCTGCAGCGTGGGGTCGACACCGCCGCCGAGTACGCCGATGTGGCGGCACAGAAACTCAGCGCCGCCGCCGACCCGCGGGCGCGGTTGCTGCGAAAACGGCGCTGGGCAGTTCGGCTGGGGCTGTTCTTCGGGTTCGCCTCGGCGTTCTGGGTCCTGGTGACCGGTCTGCTCGCGGCATGGAGCACGCCGGTGTGGGGCCTTCTGATCAGCGGACTGATCGCGGCCGGCGCCGCCGCGCCGGCGACGTTGTTGCTGTTGCGCTACCGGTGGCTGCGCGGGGAAGCGTTACCGCCGCTTCGCCAGGCCAGTGTGCGTCGGCTTCCGCCGTTTGGATCGGCCGCCCGGCCGGCCATGTCGGCGCTGGGGGCTTCTGAGCGTGGGCTGCACTCCCTGCTGAGTGTGATGGAGCGCGGAAAAATTTTGCCGCCCAGTGAAATTCGGGAACTCACGGCCGCCGCGGGTCGGTCTGTGGCAGCGATGTCGGCGACGGCAGCTGAGGTGTCGTCAATGGAACGCGTGGTTGGTGAGAACCCGAATGCGCGGGCGTATCTGGAGCCGACGATCAACGCGTTCACTGCTCAACTCAACAGTGGTGTGCGTCAGTACAACGAGATGGTCACCGCCGCCGCGCATCTGGTGTCGTCGGTGAATTCCGACCCGATGGCCATCAATGTGTCACAACAGCGCTATCGGAATGAGTTGGCCGACGCGACTGACCGCCTCGCCGGCTGGGCGCATGGCTTCGAGGAACTCGGCCAACCCCGTCGGACTTAGTCCCGATTTGGGAGAACTCAGATTAATCAAACCGGGGCCGAAGCGCCGGTACGACGGCGCCGAGTAGCCCGCGTGCAATGGCTTTGGAGAAATCGAACATATCGAAATAGTCCCGCCACAGCGTGATCCGGCCACCTGAGACCTCGAACACCCCGCACACCCAGAACTGCAGTCGCACCGGGCCGAACACCAAGACGTCGGTGCGTTCGGTCAGCACCGATGAGCCGTTGACCGCGATGCGGTGGATCTTCACCTCGAAGCCGGCCCGGCCCTCCATGCCGCGAAAGAGTTTCATGGTGCGCGCCCGTCCGCGGATGGTGGGGAACCCGACGTTCTGATA
>Ga0007791_10000588_pt1 | contig 11875 bp, 7 predicted proteins | sample CryBogmetaGMA05M_FD_60368 | JGI IMG/M metagenome (GOLD analysis project Ga0007791, IMG submission 60368) | Freshwater microbial communities from Crystal Bog, Wisconsin, USA - MA0.5M | ecosystem: Environmental > Aquatic > Freshwater > Lake | place: Crystal Bog, Wisconsin, USA | collected 2009-07-06 | reverse complement strand
CGCGAACGCCTTCTCGATGAACTCGGTGCCCGTCGCCTGCTCCCAGCCCGAGGGGCGAAGCAGGGTGTCGTCTTCGTCGGCACCGAGTTCATCGAGAAGGCGTTCGCGTGCGCCCGCGAGGCCGACCCGGACGCGCTGCTCCTCTACAACGACTACAACACCGATCTGCCACGCAAGCGGGCCCGGCTCCTGCGGCTCGTGCGGCACCTGCTCGATCGCGGCGCGCCGATCGACGGCGTGGGCGTCCAGGGACACTTCGAACTCGGCGGGGTGCCCTACGAGCGGCTCGAGGCCCTGTGCGTTGCCCTCGGCGGCCTCGGCCTGAAGGTCGTCGTCAGCGAGCTCGACCTCGCCGTCGTGCCCCGGCATCGCTGGTGGGCCGACGGCGGGGCCCATCGCGAGGAGATGCGGCAGTCCGACCCCTACGCGGCGGGCTGCCCCGACGAGGTCCTGCGGGCGCAGGCCGACGAGTATGGGCGGCTGTTCGCCCTCTTCGACCGCCACGCCGGCGTCATCGACCGGGTGACGTTCTGGAACCTGCACGACGGCCGCAGCTGGCTCAACGCATTCCCGTGGGACCACGTGGAGCATCCGCTCCTCTTCGACCGCGAGTGCCGGGCGAAGCCGGCCTTCGACGCGGTCACGACCGGCCGCTGAGGCCGCGGCGACCTCAGCGCTCCGACTCGTCCGCCGCCCGGTCCCAGTCGGCGTCGTCGTCATACGCGTCGTCGTCCGCGTCGTCGTCCGCGTAGGAGTCGTCCTCGGCGTCGGCGTCTTGCCCGGCGTCGGCGTCGTCCTCGTGTTCGAGCGCCGCGGCGGCGTGGGGCTGGATCTTCAGCTTTCGCGGCGCGGGATCGGGGGGCAGGGGCTTGCTGCCGTTGCGCTCGGCCCACTGCTCCATCGTGAGCAGCACCTCGCGGGCCTGGCTGCCGGCGTACTGGCCGACGACGCCGTCCTCCGCCATGAAGTCGATGAGGCGGGCCCCGCGGCCATAGCCCACGCCGAGCGCCCGCTGGAGCAGCGAGACGCTGCCGCGGCCCTCGCGGATCACCACCTCGACCGCCGCCTCGTAGAGGTCGTCCTTGTCCTTCGGGCTCTGGCCGCCCTTCGCGGCGTCGCCCGCCGGCGCGGGCTGGAGGTTCACGAGCTCCGCGGCGTACTGCGGCTCGCTCGTGCCGATCGCCCCCATCACACGGCCGATCTCGTCGTCGGAGAGGAACGTGCCCTGGCCGCGGAGGATCTGGCTCGTGCCGGGCGAGAGAAAGAGCATGTCGCCGTTGCCGAGCAGCCGCTCGGCCCCCATCTCGTCGAGCACCACGCGGCTGTCGGTGCGGCTGGCCACCTGGAACGCGATCCGCGCCGGCAGGTTGCTCTTGATGAGGCCGGTGATGACGTCCACCGTCGGCTTCTGCGTGGCGAGGATGAGGTGGATGCCCACCGCCCGGCTCTTCTGCGCGAGGCGGATGATGTGGGCCTCGATCTCCTTGCCCGCCGTCATCATCATGTCGGCGATCTCGTCGGCGATCATCACGATGAAGGGCATCGTGGTGGGGATGGCGGCGGCCTCCTCGTCGCTTTCGGGCTTCATGCGCTCGAGGATGGTCTCGCGGCCCAGCGCGTTGTACTGCGTGAGGTGGCGGACGCCCACCTTCGCGAGCAGGGCGTACCGCTCCTCCATCTTGTCCACGGCCCAGGCGAGGATCGCCTCGGCCTTCTTCATGTCGGTGACCACCGGATGCATGAGATGGGGGAGCGACTTGTAGGGCGTGAGCTCGACCATCTTGGGGTCGATCATGAGCATGCGAACCTCGTCGGGCCGCCGCGTCATGAGCATCGAGACGATGATCGAGTTGAGGCAGACCGACTTGCCCGTGCCGGTGCGGCCGGCGATGAGGAGGTGGGGCATGCTCGCCATGTCGACCACCATCGGATTGCCCGCCACGTCCTTGCCGAGGAAGATCGGGATCTTCATCGTGCGGCTCTTGGCCTGGGTCTCCTCGATCACCTCGCGGAGGCGGACCATCTGCCGGGTGGTGTTGGGCACCTCGATGCCGACCGAGTTCTTGCCCGGGATCGGGGCGACGATCCGCACGCTCGGCACCCGCAGCGCGATCGCGAGGTCGTCGGCGAGGTTCGTGATCTTCGCGAGCCGCAGGCCGGCCTCGAGCTCGATCTCGTACTGCGAGATCACGGGGCCCGTCTCGACCTCGACCACCTTCACCTTGAAGCCGAACTCGGCGAACGTCTTCTCGAGCACCTTGGCGCGGTCGCGAACCTCCTGCTCCTGCTGGTCGAGCTCGAGATACTCGGTGGGCAGGAGCAGGTCGAGGCTCGGCAGTTCGTAGTCGGCGGCAGGGTCGGGGGAGAGTTCGAGCGCCGCGGCGGGCTTGCGGCGGGCGGCCAGCGAGCGGATCGGCACCACGCGCTGCGGGGCCTCCGGCGGCGCGTCCCCATCCGTGTCGCCGACGCCGACCGACGTGTCGCCGTCCTCGAGGTCTGTCTCCCCGTCGGCGGCGTCGGCCGCGAGCTCCGGCAGTTCGCGACGCTTCACGCGGATCGCCAGTTCGCCGTCGTCGTCGTCCGCCAGCGGCTCGGTCGCGCCACCCCCGAACCGCGACTTCAGCCCCGGGAACATCGCGGCCACGCGGGCCTCGGCGGCATCGTCGTCGGTGTCGGCGTCGGCGTCGGCGCGGCCCCGCGGCACGAGCGTCGCCGCGGCCCGGCCGGCCGTCGCGCCGGCGGCCACGACCGCGGCGGCACACGCCACCACGCCCCGTGCCACCCAGAGGAGGGCGGCGTCGCACGCGAGGAACAGACCGCCGACCGTGATCGCCGTGACGACGATCGCCGCCCCGGTGCTCGCGAGATACGACTCGGCGAGCCAGCGGCCCATGCCGCCGACGCGGCCGCCCGGCCCCCACAGAGGCCGGTCGATCCACTCGGGCAGGAAGAGCGTGAGCAGCGTGCACGCGCCGGCGATGGCGACGAGCGCCCCGGCGGTGCGCAGCGGCAGGTCGGGCATGGCCCGGCGGCGCAGGAGCGCCACGTCGAGGCCCACGACGAACGCGACGACGCACCACACGCCCAGGCCGAACGCCTCGACGAGCGTTCCCGCCACGGCGGCACCGAGGAGGCCGCAGGCGTTCACCGCCCGCACGTGCGGCGGAAACACGCGGGCCACCGGCGGATCGCCCGCGTCGAAGGTCGCGAGCGCCGCGACGAGGAACACGCCCGTCGCCAGGAGCACGAGCGCCGCCAGGTCGCGCACCCGGTTTCGCGGCACCGCCTCGATCGCCACGGGCGGCGCGACCACGGTCCGTGCAGGGGCCCGCGGGGCCGGGGCGAAGCGCGGGGAGACGGTGCGGTCGGCGATCGCCATGGCGACGGTCCTTGTCGGTCGAAGGTGGGTCCAGCGCAACTCTACAGGCCGGTTTCCCCGCAGGCGGCGGGACGGGGGTGCGGCCGGGCGGCGGCCTGTTCCGGTCGTGTGGGCCACACCGGTCACGGAAGGGCTGCGGGGGGCCGCGGCACGGAGCGGGGAGGGTACGCTGTCGGTATCGAGGCAGCCGACCATGACCGACACGCCCGCACCTTCCGCGCCCGCAGCCCCCGTGGCGGTATCCGTGTCACGGCAGGTCGTCCGCCAGACGACGGAAGTCGTGCTGGTCGCGGCCCTCGCGGCGGTGATCCACGTCGGACTCACCGCCGGCCTGCTGCCGCCCCGCGGGGCCTGCCTTCTCGTCGCGGTCGTCGCCACGCTGAAGACGGGCTACTTCCTCGCCGAGAACCTCCAGCACATCCTGCTCGCCACACGGCAGGAGATGCTCTACCACCGGTTCCTCGCCCTCATGGGTGTGAACATGGCGCAGATCACGCTCTCGTTCGCCCTCGACTACTGGCTCCTCGAGACGGCGGAACGGGGGAGTTTCACCGGCTTCGAGACCGCGACCACGCCGGCGGTCGTGTTCTTCGACTGCTTCTTCTACAGCGTGCTCAACTTCTCGTTCTTCGGCTTCGGCGAGATCCTGCCGCGCACGGTCCCGGCGAAGATCGTGACGCTGCTCGAGGTCGTGCTCGCCTTCTTCACGGTGATCTTCCTCCTCTCGGACTTCATCAGCCTGAAGAAGTCACTCCGCGGATCCCGCCGCCCCTGAGGCGTCATCGGCCCCATGCCAGTCCATCTCGACGCCGCACACCTGGCCCTCGGAGTCGCGGCCGGCCTCACCACCGCCCTCTGCAGCGCGGTGTCGTATCTCGTCTCCCGTCATCACGGCGGCCGCGCGGGCGGGCCGATCCGACTGCTCGTGCTCGCCCACCTCCTGATGGGCGTCGCCTGCATTCCGGCGACCGCGCTGCTCTGGCCCCGCGGTCTGCCCGTGGCGCGCGTCTGGCTCGTGCCGCTGATCGGATGCGCGGCGACGTACCTCGCCGGGCAGGCCGTCGTCTTCGCGGCGCTGCGCCGGGCCGACGCGTCGCGGGTCGCCCCGCTGCTGGGCCTCAAGATCGTGATGCTCGCGGCGATCACGTCGTGCCTGCCGGGCGGCCGGCTCGACGCGCGGCAGTGGGTGGCCGTCGGACTCAGCGTGGCGGCGGCGCTCATGCTGCAGCGGGGCGGTGGCGGTCTGCCTCCGGCGGCACTCGCGTCGATCGTCGCCGCGTGCGTCGCGTTCGCGATTTCCGACCTGTTCATCGTGGGGCTCATCGACGGCCTGCAGGCGGCCGCCGCGGGGGCCGCGGTGCCGCTCGGCCGGCTGCACGCCGGGGGCCTGGCGATGACCGTGACCTACGTCTTGTGCGGCGCGACCGCCCTGATCATGCTCGCGGCCCCGCCCCTGCGGCCGCGAAACCGGATCGTCTGGACCGGCGCGGGGCAGTACGCCGTCACGTGGCTCCTCGGGATGGCGGCGCTCTACGCGTGCCTGGGAGTCGTCGGAGCGGTGTTCGGCAACATCCTGCAGTCGACCCGCGGCATCATGGCGATCGTGATCGGGGCGGCGCTGGCGCACCTCGGCTGGCACGACCTGGAAACGAGGGTCGATGCCGGGACCCTGCTCCGAAGGGTGGCCGCGGCGGTCCTCATGACGTCCGCGATCGCCATCTACGTGATCGACCTGTCGTGAGCGGGACGACCGCCTCCATGGCTACACTGGCGGCATGACGAGAGGTGACTGGCGGCGTGGCATCGGGACGCTCGCGCGGGCCTGCGGCCCCGTCCTGCTCTTGGCCGTGCCACTCCGGGCCGCCGACCCTCCGCCGCCCCCCTCCCGAACCGCGCCGGCCGCCGCGGCCACGGGTCCGCGGCTGTTCCTGACCCACTGCGGCTCGTGCCACGCGGACGGCGCCGCGGAAGGATCGCTCGCGATCGACGCGCTGCTCGCGCGGCGCGCGGGCCGTCGCACCGCCGCCGGCAGCCCCGACCAGGCGGCGTGGCTCGCCGTCCTCCGCAACCTCCGCGCCGAGACGATGCCCCCGGCCGACGAGCCGCGGCCGACGGCGGCCGACCGCCGCGCGATGGTGCGCTTCGTCGAGCGCGACGTCTTCGGCATCGACCCCCAGCGGCCCGATCCCGGACGCATCGTGATGCGGCGGCTCAACCGCACGGAATACGCCCACACGCTGCACGACCTCACGGGCCTCGACGTCGCCTTGACCGAGGGCCTGCCGGTCGACGACACGGGCTACGGCTTCGACACGATCGGCGACGTGCTCACGACGTCGCCCCTGCTCGTCGAGAGGGCGATGGCCGCCGCGACGCGGGTCGCCGACGCCGTCGTGGTGGCGGCCCGGCGGCCGCCACGCCAGGCGAAGTCACCCGAGTATCCGCCCGAGATCCGCCGCCTGTTTCCGTTCGGGCCGCCCCCCGACGACGATGACGATCGCGAGCGGCATCTCCGCGACACGGTCGCCCGCCTCGCGGAGCGGGCCTTTCGCCGCCCCGTCGACGAGGCCACGATCGACCGGCTCTGCGGCATCGCCCGGGCGGCCCGCGATGCCCCGGGCGGCACGTTCGAGAAGGGCGTCGCCGCGGCGCTCACGGCGGCGGTCGCGTCGCCCCGGTTCCTCTTCCGGATCGAGGCCGACGCCCCGGCGGCCGCCGGGGCGAAGCCGGGCACGGCCGTCGCGATCGACGACTTCGCGCTCGCGTCTCGGCTCTCCTATTTCCTCTGGAGCTCGATGCCCGACGACGAGCTCTTCGAGGTCGCCCGCGCCGGGCGGCTCCGCGCCGAGCTCACGCGGCAGGTCGACCGCCTGATCGCCGACGCGCGGGCCGACCGGTTCGTCGCCGACTTCGTCGGCCAGTGGCTCCAGACCCGCGACGTCGAGGACCTGTCGTTCGACGGGCGCACGGTGCTCCGCGACCGCCCCGAGGGCGGGGAGCGGGCCTTCACTCCGACCGTGCGGCGGGCGATGCGGCTCGAGACCGAAATGCTCTTCGCCCACCTCCTCCGTGGCGACCTCCCGGCCACCGACCTGCTCACCGGTCCGCGGACGTTCCTCAACGCGCCGCTCGCACGGTTCTACGGGATCCCGGACGTCTCGGGCGATGAGATGCGGCTCGTCGACCTCGAGCCGGCGAGCCATCGGGGCGGGCTGCTCACCCACGCGAGCTTCCTTGCCGTCACGTCGAACCCCACCCGCACGTCACCGGTGAAGCGCGGCCTCTTCATCCTCACGAACCTCCTCGGCACGCCGTCGCCCCCGCCGCCGCCCGACATCCCGCCGCTCGAGGCGGTCGCCACCGCCGACCGGGAGCGGAGCATGCGCGAGATGATGGAGCTCCACCGCACCGACACGCGGTGCGCCTCGTGCCATGCCCGCATGGACCCGCTCGGCCTCGCGCTCGAGCGGTACGACGCGGTGGGCCGATGGCGAGACGACGCCGACGTCGACACCGCGGGCCGGCTCGTCACGGGGGAACGCTTCGCCGATGCCCGTGAGCTCGCCGAGGTGATCGCCGGCCCGCGGCGGAGCGACTTCCACCGATGCCTCACGGAAAAGCTCCTCACCTACGCCCTGGGGAGGGGACTGGAATACTTCGACGGCCCGGCGGTCGATAGAATGCTGAACGAGGTCGGCCGCGACGACGGCGGCCTGGCGACGCTCGTGCACGGCGTCTGCCGCAGCGTGCCGTTCACCATGCGGCGGGCGGACGGTGCGGCGACGCGCGACGGGGAGACGGGCCGATGAGCCACGATGCCTCGACGGTCGGACCGCGCAGACTGTCGCGCCGGCGGTTTCTCGCCACGACCACGCTCCACGGCCTCGGTGCGGCCGTCGCGCTCCCCGCGCTGGAGTCGCTCGCGGCCGGCGTGGCCCCGGCGGCCCGGCCCACGCGGATGGCGTTCGTCTACGTGCCCAACGGCGTGAACCTCGACCGCTGGCGGTCGAGCGGCGACGGCCGCGACTACCGCCTCGGTGAGTCGCTCGAGCCGCTCGCGGCGCTGCGCGACGAGTTCCAGGTCGTCCGCGGGCTGGCGCACCGAAGCGGCACCGCCGGCGCCGACGGCGCCGGCGACCACGCGCGGGCGACCGCCACGATCCTCACCGGCGTGCGGCCGCGGAAGACGGCGGGGGCCGACATCCGCGCGGGCGTCTCGGTCGATCAGGTCGCCGCGGCCGAGATCGGCCACGCCACCCGCTTCCCGTCGCTCGAACTCTCCTGCGACGGCCATCGCCGCAGCGGCGAGTGCGACTCGGGATACGCCTGCGCCTACTCCTTCAACATGTCGTGGCGGGCGCCCGACCAGCCGGCCGCCGCCGAGTCGAGCCCGCGGCTCGTGTTCGAGCGGCTGTTCGGTGCCGGCAAGGGGCCCGACCGCGCGCGAAACCTCGCCGCGCGGCGGGCCGCCCAGAAGTCGATCCTCGACTTCGTCACCGGCGACGCGCACGCCCTCCGCGGACGGCTGTCGACGGCCGACCGGCGGAAGCTCGACGAGTATCTCGTCGGCATCCGCGAGATCGAGGAGCGGATCGCGCGGTTCGACCGCCAGCCGGAGCCCGACGTGCCCGACCACGACCTCCCCGAGGGGACGCCTCGGGGATACGGCGAGCACATGCGGCTCATGGCCGACATGCTCGTGCTCGCGTTTCAGACCGACTCCACGCGCGTGGCCACGCTCATGCTCGCGCACGACGGCAGCAACCGCCCCTTTCCCGAGATCGGCGTCGGCGACGGCCACCACTCGATCTCGCACCATCAGGACGATCCCGAGAAGCTCGAGAAGATCGCCCGCATCGACCGCTACTACGCCGGGCAGTTCGCCTACCTGCTCGGAAGGCTCCGCGACGTGCGCGAGCCCGACGGCCGCACCCTCCTCGACCACGCGATGGTCGTCTATGCCAGTGGCCTCTCCGACGGCAACCGCCACCGCCACGACGACCTCCCCGTGATCCTCGCGGGCCGCGCGGGGGACCGGCTCGCGGTCGGCCGCCACGTCACGCTCCCCGACGAACAGCCGATGTCGAACCTCTTCGTCACCATGCTCGACCTGGTCGGGGCGACGCCGCGGCAGTTCGGCGACTCCACCGGCCCGCTCGATGCCGTCCTCGCGTGAGCGTCCCGCCCACGACGCTCAGCCCGTGCCGCGGAAGTTGGGCCGCAGGCGGTGCGCGCCCGAATCGTGCCGCTTGAGGATGCCGACCAGGTCGCCGGCCTCGTCGAGCGCGGCGAGCGTGCCGGCCGCGTCGGGGGGCAGCGCGACGAGCCCGCCGCGGACGGCGCGGTCGAGCACCCCACCCGCGAGCGTGAGCCTCGGCATCCCGGGCACGGCGGCCGCCGCGGGGAGGAGCGCGGCGCGGATCGAGTCGGGGTCGACCGCGGCGAGCGGCAGCGCCGTCTCCCGCGCGAACGGGCCGACCGCCGTCCGCACGAGCGACTCCATCACCGCGCGCGTCCCCAGGCGTTCCGCCAGGTCGCGGCCGATCGCCCGGATGAACGTGCCCGACGAGCAGACCACGTCGAGCCCCAGCCGCGGCCAGTCGTAGGCCGTGATCTCGAGGTGCTCGATCCGCACGGGCTTCGCCGCGAGTTCCACGGGGCGGCCCTTCCGCGCGAGCCGGTAGGCCCGCTTGCCGTCGACGTGCACGGCCGAGTAGTCGCAGGGCCGCTGGAGGATGTCGCCCCGGAACGCGGGCAGCACGGCCTCGACCTCGGCCCGCGTCGGCCGCACGGCCACCGGCTCCTCCTCGATCGGCGTCTCGAAGTCGTCCGACGGGCTCGACCGGCCGAGGAGGAACGTGGCCGCGTAGTGCTTCGGCAGCGCGTGGAGGTGGTCGACGAGTTTCGTGGCGTGGCCCGCGCAGACGACGACCACGCCGCTGGCGAGCGGATCGAGCGTGCCGGCGTGGCCCACGGCCGCCATCCGCGCGGCCCGCGCCACCGCGTCGACGACCCGCCGGGACGTCACGCCCGGCGGCTTGTCAACCGGGATCACACCCGTGAATGGGAAATGCATAGAGTTCCGCGATGTCGTCCGCCGTCCTGCCCGCGAGCCGCATCCGCTCGCGCAGCATGCGCGGGTCGGCGACGGCCCCCGCGACGAGCCGCTCGAACTTGAGGTCGACGATCGCCGCGGTCGCGGCGGCATCCGATCGCGCGTGGCCCAGCGGGAACTGCACGAGCCCGCCCCCGACGACGCCGAGCGCCGCGTGCTCGATCTCGACGCTCGTGGGAATGCCCTCGGGATAGAGCGCGTCGTACCGTGGCCCGCCCGGCTCGATGACCATGCGGTCGATGAGCGTCGCGATGGCCGGGTCGGCGAGCGCCGCGGACGAGTAGTCGTCGGGCAGGAGCATGAGCGACGCCCAGCCCACGGCCATGCCGTCGCGCGCCGCCGCGCGGGCCTTGAGGAGCGTCCGGGCGAGGATGAACGGCAGCGAGTGGTCGGCCGACTGCCGCGTCGTGGGCGTGCGCTTCGCGGGGTCGGCGATGATCGAGTAGGCGGGCTCGTAGATCCGCACGCGGATGCGGCGGATGCCGTCGAGGTCGGCCGCGAGGCCGGGATGGGCCGCGAAGAGGTCGATGAGCGACTGGAGCGCCCCCGCCGACTGATGCTCGTAGAGGCCGAGCTTGAAATGCATCGCGTGGATCGCGAACGCATCGCCGCCCACGCCGAGTTCGAGGTCGAAGGGGCTGCGGCCATCGGGGCAGGGCTCGTTGCGTCGGTAGATCGCCAGCGGGTTGCGGAACACGTCGCGCGGGCCGACGAAGCCGGAGAGCGCCCGCCGCGCGCTCATCACCGCGACCTCCGAGGAGAGCGCGGCCGAGGCGCCCTTGCTGTCGGAGAGTTGGTGCCCGGCGCGGATCGCGCGGTAGGGCACGTAGTGGGCCACGACCATGCCGATCGCCGACTCGACCTCGTCCACCGTGCCGCCGAGAGCCGCGGCGTAGGCGGCGGCCGACGCAACCGCGCCGTGGTGGACGTGGTCGATCGCGTACTTCCGCAGCGCGAACACCTCCGCCAGCCGGCCGCGGATCTCGTCGATGAGCAGCATCACGCGGAGCGTCGCGTCGCCGTCGAGCCCCGCCTCGCCGGCGGCCGCGACCGCGACGGGGTAGTAGTCGTTGTGGCCGAACTCGCCGGCGATCCGCCCCGTGGCGGCGTCGTGCCCGAAGTTGGTGCCGTTGGAATCCCACTCGCGCACCGCCGATGCATTGGCGGCGACGGCCCGCTCGACGAGGCAGCGGCGCGGCGAGCCGAAACAGACGCCGCCGCGCGTGCCCGCGGCCGGCGGCGCGGCGAGCGCGTCGCGGCGGAGCACGAGCGGCGCGTTGGCGGCGAGCGCCACGGCCGACACGCCGCAGCCCACGCTGTCGAGGTGGAACCGCTCGAGCACCGCGAGCGTGGCGGGGCCGATCGGCCGCGGATCGCGCCGCAGGAAGTCGAGCGCGTAGTCGGCGAGGCCGCGGGCCTGGTTCGAGTCGGCCGGCAGGAGCCGCGTCTCGCCGGAAGTGGCAGGGGCCGTCGTCATGGTGTCCTCGCGTGCCGTCGGCGGCGCCGGACGGGCCGGATGTTGTACCCGACGCGACCGGCGACGGCGCGGCGGTGCCGCTCCAGCACGATCGCGACTACACTGAAGGTGATGCACCCGACGCAGTTCGGTCCGTACACGATCTCCGCGCCGCTCGGCCGCGGCGGCATGGGGTCGGTCTACGAGGCGGTCGACGCGACCACCGGCCGCACGGTGGCGGTCAAGACGCTCGCCGCCCACCTCGGCGACGACCCGGGCCTGCGCAAGCGGTTCGCCGGCGAGATCGAGACCCTCAAGAGCCTCCGGCACCCCTGCATCGTCCAGCTCCTCGCGTACGGCGAGGAGGATGGCCAGCCCTACTTCGCGATGGAGCTCGTCCGCGGCAGGAGCCTCGAGCAGCTCCTGCGTTCCGGGCGGCGGTTCTCCTGGCGGGAGACGGTCGACACGGCGCTCGACGTGTCCCGGGCCCTCAAGTCGGCCCACGATCATGGCGTGGTGCACCGCGACCTCAAGCCCGCCAACCTGCTGTTTCTCGACGAGCCCGCGGCCGACGCCCACGTCAAGCTCGCCGACTTCGGCATCGCCCGCCTGTTCGGCGCGACCGGGCAGACGATGGCGGGCATGATCGTGGGCACCGCCGAGTACATGGCGCCGGAGCAGGCCGCCGGCGGTCCGATCGACCAGCGCGTCGACCTCTACGCGCTGGGGCTCGTGATGTTCGCGATGCTCACGGGCCGGCCGCCATTCCAGGCCGCGCAGGTGACCGAGGTGCTCCACCTCCAGCGGTCGGAACTGGCGCCGCGCGTTTCGTCGCGGGTGCCCGACGTCCCTCGCGAGCTCGACGAACTGATCGATCGCCTGCTGGCGAAGGATCCCGCGAAGCGACCGGCCAGCGCGCTGGCCG
>Ga0007791_10000585_pt1 | contig 11917 bp, 12 predicted proteins | sample CryBogmetaGMA05M_FD_60368 | JGI IMG/M metagenome (GOLD analysis project Ga0007791, IMG submission 60368) | Freshwater microbial communities from Crystal Bog, Wisconsin, USA - MA0.5M | ecosystem: Environmental > Aquatic > Freshwater > Lake | place: Crystal Bog, Wisconsin, USA | collected 2009-07-06 | reverse complement strand
GTTAAACCTATTATATGCTAATTAAAATCGACGCCAGAGAACACGAGTTATTTAAAAAATGTGAATCCACTATTGCTGCTGTTCCCAAATTCAAAGATATACAATTGCTTTCCAGTGCTTTGCCGCTTGGTGACATTATTATTAATGATGGGGTCAATGATTGTATCATTATCGAACGTAAAACGTTGTCGGATTTAGCAGCTAGTATTAAAGACGGACGCTACGAGGAACAATCCTATCGATTAAACGGTATTCCACATCACAATCATAATATTATTTATCTAGTTGAAGGAGATATGTATCGGTTCAACACGTTTAAAGAGCGAGTTGATAAGCAAACCTTATATTCGGCGATGGTTTCAATTCATTACTTTAAAGGGTTTTCAGTGATGCGTTCGAATACTATTGAAGAGACGGCAATGATGGTTTGTAATATGGCATATAAATTGGTTGGAGGCTTAAAAGCTGGGAAACAAGGTTTTTATAGCAATACAAAATCGGAGACAAATGATTCGAATGGTTTAACAAATGGGTCAATAGACGAACAAAAACCGGAATGTTCAGATAAGGATTATTGCGCAGTTGTAAAAAAGGTGAAAAAGGATAATATTACAGCGGAGAATATAGGTGAAATAATGTTATGTCAAATTCCGGGTATTAGCGCAGCATCCGCATTAGCTATTTTAGCACAGTTTAAAACATTGCCTAATTTAATCAAATCGATTCAAGAGGATGAAAAATGCTTACAGAATATTTCCACAGTGGATTCAAACGGCAAAAGCAGAAAAATCAGTAAAACAGTTATAGCGAAATTGGTTGAATATTTGAAGCAATAAATGCGGTAATTAATATACAAAAAAATACACTGTTATAAAATGATAAACGAATTTGTAAAACCCGGACACTTTTATTCAGTTATTCCAAATATTACAAAAGATTATAATAATACAGATACGAAATTTATAAATTTGGATTTTAACGAAGAAACCCATAAAACGGTTTTAGCCGAAATAAGCGATTATTTAGTAACATTTGATAATACATTTGGTTCAAAAAATGTCTTAGAAAAGCAACAAAATTTACAATATTCTTTAACGAACGGGGCTTTCGAATGGATGGATGCGAGATTATTACATTACTTTTTACAAAAAAATAAACCTAAGAAGATTATTGAAATAGGTTCCGGAAATTCAACATTATTGACTTATAATACTAAAAAGATGTTTAATTTAGATTTACAAATAATTTGTATTGAACCATATCCAACTGATTATGTTAAAAAACTACATAATTTAGGAGAGATTACATTAATTCAAAGTAATTTAGAAAATGTCGATTTAAATATATTCAAGACGCTTCAAGAAAATGATATTCTATTTATTGATTCGAGTCATGTATTAAAATTAGATAGTGATGTATTGTTTTATTTTACAAAAATATTTCCATTATTAAATAAAAATGTATTGGTTCATATTCATGATATATTTTTTCCATACGATTACCCATTGGATTGGTTAAAGGAGGGGCGGTTTTGGAATGAACAATATATGTTATACACATTTTTACAATACAATACTAAATTTAAAATACAATTCTGTAATTCATATTCGGCTTTTAAATATTCCGAAGAACTAACAAAAATTCAACAAAATACATATGAAATTAAAAATAAACTAGCAGACATATTTTTCGGAGGCGGGTCAATATGGTTATTAGTTGCCGAATAATCATTATAATTATTGTACTATTTACAATCATTATAAATAGTACAACCATTTACTTACATACGCACGGAAAATCCGGTGAACATTTCTTTCCGTCCTTCACCTTAGTCCAGCACGCAAATCCTTTTCCTTTTAGGTCCGGTTCATCTTTTATGGCCCCTTTTAAAGAGTTGCCTAAAACTAACCAACAACCCACCGGACCGTGAGGTGACCCAGTTACTCTATAATTTGACTTTTGAAAGTATTTCGAACAGTCTTTTCTTGTTAGATCTTTGTATTTATGTGACACACATGTACCCTTTGATATCCATTTGTATTTTTTGAATGGGTTTTTCTTTGTCATTGTCTTTGACTTATTTGTCTTTGACTTAGTATGTGATCTCCTCTTTTGATAATGCTTCTTTGTTCCAGAATTACGCATCTGTTTTATAATATATAATAATATAAAAAAGTTGCTCTAATACATACAATAAATCTTCGGTTAGTTATTTTTAATGGGTAGAGGCGCAGTTAGTAAATCTCCGGTTGGAGTCCTAAAAATAAGATTGTTACCTTCTACAACAACCGTTGTATCATTTAATATTTTATGACATACTTCTTCTATAAAACAATATCCAAGAATTGATATTCCCGCGAAACCAGCTAAACTTAATGCCAAACTCCTCTTTGTTATTGTAAAACTTTCAAATGGTGAAAAAACATATACTGTGGTAAATGTCAAAATAGTACCAGATAATATTGTAAAAACTACGTCTCTTTCACTCATAATCTATTTTATAATTATTGGAGTGGATTCTTTATGCTATTTTGTTATATTCAAAGAGATAAGAGTTCTATAGATATTGCGGAAGTGATAAAAATAACTAAGAAGACTGAAATTGTGGACCTTTGTATTATAAACGCAAGATTGTCGAAACAGATTGATGCCGAAGAATCTTGTAATTCACTTTTTTTACACCTTTGGACATTTATGTTTTTGCTCCACTTTTTTAAAGTTGATATATTATATAATATGAACGATATTTTAAAAGTCATTGGTATCATCGTTGTTAGTTTAGTAATTATTAATTTTGCTATTAAAATGTTTCGATTGCAAACATCCATTGTTGAAGGTTTAACAAATCCGGATACCGGTACTGCGCCAGCTTCCGGTGTAGGCGCAACATCCACTTCCTATGCTGCGGGAATTAAGGCTTTAGTTGTCCAATTACAAGACGAATTGTTAGTATCTAAATACAGAAAAGATTACGAGGCCGCTATCATTAATTTAGACGATTATATCGGTTATTTAATGATAAAACAGAGTCTAAACATTAAACCCAATACGGATATTAAGGCCAACATGGAAGCTTTGAATAGCTTGAACAGCTTGAAACAAGCTAAAGAATCATTGAATATAACGATGACCTTTTTAGATAAACAATAAAGAATTTATATTCTGATAATTTATTGTTTATTTTTATTTTTATATTTATTATTCCTCTTGGTCTTTTTATGACTTACTCTTTGTTTTCTAGGGGTGTACTTCTTGACCTTTACCTTTCTATACTTTTTTGTTAGTTTATTTTTGTAAACCTTTGCTCTTTTGGTGGATTTTATTTTTTTACCACCGGCAGCAGCAGCTATAGGTTGTTGATTATTTATCGGCTCTTGATTAAATTCTGGTAGCATGAATTGTCTTGGGTTTACACCTTTGGCTAAATCGGTGCCTTTGGCTAAGGTAACGTCTGTAGGAATTTGTTCTTGTTTTACAACGGGACTCGGAACTGATTCTAAACTGGGTTCTTCCTCATCATAACCATATTCTTTACGCAATCTCATTAATTCATCGAAACTATTAATCGAGTCTAAAACAAGTAGTCCATCTTCGTTTACTTTAAAATAATAACCATAGTCTGAGCCACCACCAACCATTTTCTTCGTATTTTCTTGTTTCCTTTCTACACTGCCTCCAGACATTATATCCTTTTCAGCATTAATAGATTTGTCAGAAACGAGTTTAAAATACATAAATTTGAATATTTGATTTAATCGAGAATGTAGATTTACTAACAAACCTTCACCAACAGTTTTGGGTAACTGTTCATACCATGTGTTTATATTTGTTAGAAATATATTAATTGGGACACTATATTTATTGTAATATTTTACTGCTGTTTCAGTATTATAAAATGCTGTATTCGGGTTTGGTATTTTGCCCACCTTTGTAAAATCGATTGGCGTCAATCCGGTTATTAAAGTGTCACAATAAGATTTAAAGACGCCTTTATCTTCTGGTGTAAATGGAGTCTGATCAATATAGGTTTTAAGTTCATTTAACTTAGGACGTAATTCAGTGTATAACTTTGTAAATTTATTAGCGGCATTTGCTCTAGTTATGTTATACGATGAGGCTACTCGCAATAAATTCAAGAACACAAATGAGGATTCAACGCTCGGTGTATTAGTTTTCTCGGTTAAACATCTACCAGTCATAACATCGGCCAATTTAATTCCATTACAATATAACGGGCTATCTTGACTATCATATACTCTAAATGTATATGGTCCTAGTGAAACTGAAGCGGCATCCGCCTCTGTAATAGTGCTTTCAATTAAAATACCAAATGTAGTTCTACCTACACCGTTTCTTTTTTGATTCAAGTCGACAACACCCACTGTATTTGGTCGTAAATGATACGCAGTAAATGCGATACCTTGTAACCGATTTATTTCCTCTGTTGCAATATTGATAACTGGATCTAAACTATCAAATAATGGGCCTTTATTTAGTAACACCTTAGGTTCTGAATCAAAAGTCTCTATTTGAATTACGCTAGTTGTATCTATCCATTTTTTTTTTTGTACGTTTTCGAAATAATCCGCAGTCATTGCCGCATAATAATAGTATATTTCGGATAATTTTGACTTATTAAATCCAGAGAGAGGATTATATACAGAATTGTTGACGGGAGATACAGAATCGCTGCTCTTGGGTTTGCCAGGGAATAAAAATTTTTGTAGTTTTGTTTTATTTGATGTAATTTCTGTGGGTTCGAATGGCGATGTTTTGCCATCGTTTACAATAGTTTGTAAAAAATCGTCACCGTTAAAATCAGTATCCGTTGTTTCATTTAATTTAGTTTCTAAATCGATCTCCCATTGTATAAAATTACTTTCAATTTGTCGAAATCCAATAAAATCAGCTAATTTAGTTTTAATATATATTCCAATACCAAAACAACGTATGGCTGAATGAGCATAATCATGCGCCATTATATCCGTTGAGTTTTTAGTTATTTGTTCAGCGTCTAATAAACCTTGATCAATATGATATTTTAAAAACAAGGTAGAAATTTCTTCATACTTGGTTTTATCTACTAGAAATGAAAAACTCCCAAAATTGTTTCCGAATAAAACGATCATATCATAAAGTGTCAGTGTCAGTGTCAGTGTTGGATGTGTAAAAAATCTTTCGAGTTCGGCGAATTTTGTCTTACTTTTTCCTACCGAATTATCTATTTTATCAACTATCTCTTTTCTCTCTGATACATCATATTCAGATGCTATAGTTTCTTCTATAGTAACTTTTACTGTGTATAAATTAGATCGGTATTGAATAAATAACCGATTAGATAGTCGCACTATTTGTTCAGCTGTTAACTCAGTGTTCATTTCGCTCTTAAAATTTTCATATGACGACATAGAGTTAACAAATTTTGATTTCAATTCCGTCAATTCCGTCAATTCCGTCAATTCCGTCAATTCCGTCAATTCGTCATCTTTGGTTTCTAATATATGACTTATCCAAATATATGACATCACTGCTATATGGTCATGAATTGTATTGATTTCATTTGTTATACCAGTATATTTAGCGGCAACCATTGTTGGGACGTTTTCAGCATTTACCGCCCCACTATAATCATAAGTATTGAACAGACCAAATGTGTCTTGTGGTAAACCATTGTCTGGTAAATTTAATGTCTTTAATGCGCATGCTTGAGAAACATCCAATGAAGACTTTGTTAATAGAATATGAACTAACAAATTGTAGGACTCTTGTATTAATTTTGTGGTATAAATTGGGTCTGTTTCTGAACTATCTCTATATATCTGTTTAAATTCCTCCATTACTTCCAACATTTTAACGGTTATAGTTTGGCATTCATCGCCTTTTAACGAATCACGGCTCTGATCTGTTTTAAATGCATTGTTAAATAATTTGTCAAATGTTTTAGAATAGTCCTCTATTTTAGATGTTGTTATATCTTTAAAATGTGACTTTTTGTTTTTATATATATAATCACATATAACCTTTGTTGTCCTCATAGCCAAAATAGTCAAACCAGCAATGGATAATGACCCAGAAATACCAAAATAACTATTCGCTGCTCCAGGCTTATCTTCTACTTGAATGTTTCCCTCTGCTTCAACAACATCCATGTTTCCCTCTGCTTCAACAACATCCAATTCGGGGTTTCTTCCCAATGCTGCTTCTGTTTTTTTTTGGGGTCTCCATATATAACACATTTTTGCTATTCTCAATATATCTAATAACTCGGATGAGTCAATAGTATATCTGGTAAAACATTTAGTTGGGTCAGCAATAGGAATTATTGATTCTTGGACTTGGGCTTGGGCTTGGTATTGTTTAATCCATTTTATCATTGGGTCTTTATTACATCCATTCGTTAAATTACTTGCTTCGTCTAATTTTTGCTGAAATTTGTCTACTTTATTCTCTTGATCCTTTAGAATATCTTTACCATGAGCAAATTCTAGGGAAACTTCAAAATCATTTGAGTCAACGATATCCATGCGGATTGTGGGGTCACGACATTGTGCTAATTCATCTTCTAGTTTCTTCTTTTCCTCTTCACATTTTCTTAATTTATCTTGACAATCTTCATTTATACTTGTTATTTCGTTTCTCACGGTTTCACTATTATTGTATAATTCTTTCATTTCTTCTAACAATTTTTCGTATTTACTGTCTAAATTCTGGTAGTCATTGTCTTTTTGTTCACCAGCTGTTTCTAATTCAGATATTTTTTTTTCTAATTGAGCTGTATCCCGAATCTGTACGCTAATTTCAGCTGTCTGTTTTTGTTCTGTTTTAAGTAACTCTTCTACAGTTTCTAGTTTTGCTGTTACATCAGTATTGAACTTCTCTAATGCTTGTATTTGAACTGTAAGCCTTTCTTGTTCTCTTTCTAGTTCTGCTATTTTTTGGTTGTTATCATGTTCATCTTCTCTTAATTTTTCGAGTTCTTCTGCCATCTCAGCATTTCTAGTTGTAACACCTTTTCGTTGTTCTTCTAGATCTGCTATTTCTTTTTTGTTATTTTGTTCATCTTCTCTTAATTTTTCGAGTTCTTCTGCCATCTCAGTATTTTTAGTTGTAAGCCTTTCTTGTTCTCTTTCTAGTTCTGCTATTTTTTCTTTATTTTTTAGTTCGTTTCTTTTTAATGTTATGAGTTTTTTTACCTTGTCACCATTTCTAGTTCTAAGGAGTTGTGTATCACGTTCTAATTGTTGAGTTAAATTAGATACTTCGACTTGTAAGTCACTTCTTTGTCTTTCAATATCATCTATTTTTGTATTTAATCCTCTTATTTCAGCGTCTAATGTGTCTCTTGAACCTTTCGATTCTTTTTTCATTGATTCTATTTGTTCGGTTAATTGTGTTATTGTTTCAGTCAAGTGAGTTTCGCGGGCTTGTAAAGCTCGTAACTCATTACTTACTTTTGATACAATAACATGGATAGCCGGTACTTCTATAGGTTGTATATCCATGGGGGGTGCGTACAAGTCACTACGTGTACGTTTTGAACTTGCTGCTGCTGATGAACTTGCTGCTGCTGATGAACTTGCTGCTGCTGAATCATTTGTGCTTGGAGCACTCAGTGTTGTTATTGTTTCTAAGTATGATCCCATGTGTCCTAAGTCTTCATAAAAATCGGATTCAAACCCTCCATAATTTTCAAACTGTCTAATAAATACAACTAATCTATCGATAATTTTGTGAAATAAACTTATATTCCCGTCAATTAATGCGTCGACTAGGGCACGTTCAAACTGTTCTAGTTCAGAATTGTATCTAGTACCTTGTATCCTCTCAACATTACTAAAAGTATGAGCTAACCCTACTATTTCTTTAGCTAATCTTTCATATTTTGTTTTATCCTCTTGTGTATATGCTCTTTTTTTACTGTCCATGATTTATCTTATATTATACCAATAAAATAACTCATATTATTTACGGCACATAAATATTAACTTCATTCGCCTTATAATAACCAGAATCCACTAAAGCTTGTGTATAGTCAGAACCGCCCCAATTAGGGTCCATAGGATTATCACTGTACAAAAGATTATAATCCGAATTTTTTATTTGGTCTAAAGGTGTTATTGAACCGACATAATACGACGATTGATCAAACGCCGGATACCCGTTTTTATTGTAAGGGAAGTCATTACGCGTAGCGTCCACCAATTTCTCAAATTTTAGAGGTAGAGGCACTGTTGTAGTAGGTGGCAAACCGCCTTCTAACTCGGTAACACTTGGTCTCACCTTGTAAACACGTTCGCCTTGCGCATCATATGTGTTCTGAACATAAAGCACTGGGCATCTGATTCCGGCACCGCGTTGCCATTCCAGAAATTCAGTATATTCCTCTAAATTGTTGAATTCAATTGGATTCACACCGGGCACTTGGACCAATTTGGAATTGTACAAGTAATATTTGGGACCCTTTTGAATAAGCAAATTGGGACACCTTAAATCGTCGTTCATGTTTGTTAGTCCTTCTAGTTTAGGATTCCCGCCATATCGCATATAAAAAATGCCACCTAAAATTGTTATAACAATTATAATCATTAAACTCGTTTGTTCTGACAACATATATATTATACTTTTAAAAAAAGTGTAGCAAAAACACTAACATAGTAAAATATTATGTATTATTTTTTTAGAAAGATAATATATAATGTATGTGTACCATATCCGTTCCGAAAATGACTTGGATAAATTAGCACATGTGAACAAATCGATTAAACATGGTAAGCATGTATTTGTTCTTGTTTATATGGAGGGCTGTGGGCCTTGTAACGCAACGCGTCCGGAATGGGCCAAATTGGAATCCGCGTTGAAGGACCAATACGGTAAAAACGAACAGCTAGTTGTCGTCGATATTAATAAAGATTTTGTAGAAAAAATGGAACATATTGGACAAGTCGATGGATTCCCTACAATGAAATATATAGCAAATCAAGGCGCAACAGTTGAAACCTATGAGAATAGCGGTGTAAAAAACAAGGACCGTTCTACCGACTCGTTTATCAATTGGATTGAACAGAATATAAATGATGTGGTTTCTACAGAAGAAACGAGTTCGCCTCAACATGTATTCAAAAGACTAACCAGACGTAATAAATCGAAACAAAGAAAAATTAAGCACAGAGCAACTAAAAGCAGAAAATACAAGGGTGGAAAATGGTCGAGAAAATACAAGGCTAGTATAAATTGTAGACGACCGAAGGGATTTTCACAGAAACAATATTGTAAATATGGACGTAAATAGTCATAATTATTATTTTGGTAAAAAAAGAAATATTATGTAATTGTATAATGAGTACGGATTCCGAATCCAAAGAGCTCCAACCCAAAGCTTTTGATAATTCACGCGCAAAATCTACTCTTTGCACGCAAGCTTGGTATTTAAATTCTCAAAAGGCTAAGTTTACTTCTAGCCCTAATTTTAAGGCTTATGTTAAAAAGGATGATAATTGTCAAAATATATTAGTAGCATCATGGTTACATGCCGCTGATTTAGAAAAAGTTGAATTATTAAAACCAGATGTATCTATTACACCAATGACAGTACACAAAGTAAAATTTGTGAGTGGTCCTTACGGTGTTGATAATAAAAATAAAATAGCTGCTTTAGATATATATGCCAAAGAGTGGTTCGCGTTAAATAGTGCAAAGGCTATGGCAACGAATGACAAAACATATTTGGGTTTAAAAATGAAGTTATATGAAGCCGCTGTACAATTTGTAAAAATGTATCCTAATGAAAAGCCGATAGGAAAGGATGTATTATTTTCTCTTTCCTTTCATGCGTATTAAAACTTAAGACTAAATATATAATAAAATGTACGTTTATTAATAATTAATTACTAATAAACCAAAGAGTCGTTTATTATTTTGGTAAAAAAAGAAATATTATGTAATTGTATAATGTGTGGTAACGGTGACCCGAAATCTAGTTCCTCCCAACCTTCTTTTAAATCTAATTTAGATCCGTTATCGGATATGAAAATGGATAATATAAAGTTACAATATGCTTTTCTAAAAAGACAAATGTCAGAATTAAAAAAATTCAAAGATGCTTCTGTAACCATGGACGGTTTTGATTTACTATTAAATAGAATACCATTTAATGAAATGTCATCATTACACATGCTGATGAATCACAAATCTCCTACACCCACGTTTAAACGCGTAGTATTACATATGCTAGATGCGAATGGTAATACTGTTACATCCGCACCTTCTGAAATGATGGATAATATATTTTCCGAAGCTTTATTACAAATGAAAGCAATGGGTATAGCAAAGGACACAAAAACACATCCAATGGCTCACGTTGGAGCTGTAAGAAAAGTAGTTAACATAGCAAAAGCTACTTTAGATATGCCACCACCACAACCATCTTTAAAGGTTGGCATTGTTCCTAATACTCAAAATGGTGAAAATATTACTATCAGTGGCGCTATAGCTTTTAATAATAACGGAAAGGCGATGTGTTTTACCAATCGCAAGACTGGAGATTACATTTGTTGCAAAAATGGCCAGTGTTCAACGCCGGAAGATCATTGATATATAAATTGTGGTTATGACAGTAACGGCAATTGTGTACCGCCTTAAACTAACACTTAAAATTCTCCTTCGAATATCCAATGACAGCGCATGCGATGCGTTTACCAGCGTGTCCAGTTGTTAAACTATCGGGGAATCCGCCTTGACCACAGTCATCCGGGTCCTCATGTATAATTAGGCCGCGACCAATAATATTCGCCTTTGTGCCTCTAAGCTTAATACAGTCATCATAGAAACTGTATTTAGCGTCTCCCTTACTATTCGTTTTTAGATTGCCCAAGTCACCCACATGACGATTCTTCATCCCGGGGCATCCGTGTGTCAGTCCATAAGGATTAAAATGCGCGCACATACTCGTACATTTGTCGCTTAAGTCACCGGCTTCATGGACGTGGAACCCGTGTAACGAATTCGGCTTTAATCCGCTTACCGAAACATCGATTCTTACTCGGCCAACATCTTCACTAAATTTAACGGTGCCTTTGATATCGCCAAAAAACACGGCTATGCCTTTAATGTCTTTATTTGTCATATAATTGTATTACAAATAAAAAGTCGGCATTTTTACTTATTCGGGTGCGGGGTGTGTTAAAATTCTGTATGGACAGTGTATATAACTCATTGTCGAGTATCGTTAAAATTCTGTATGGACAGTGTATATGGCAGCACCGTTAAATCCCAAAATTCTGCTGGATAAATTGTATGGTCATCGGGCCCGCTAAACGCGGTTTGTAATAATTGACGTAATATGTTCTAAATTTATCCGATTTAAAGAAATTTGTTAGTATTTTTATTAATGCGTCATTTAAAATTTCAATACTAGGTACATCTTGATAAGTATTAATAATCGCAATTTGTTCTACGGTTTTCGCAAGAATTCTCGTATTTAGTTGGTGTTCTAGAACCATATTTCTTTTATACATGTTACTTCGTTTCCCATTAAATAATTCATTATAATAATAATTCATCTCGGGATGTTCCGAAAATATTTCAATAATACTATCAAAATAGTCTGTAGAAAAGGACGAGAACGACTGTATAATATTGGTATCCTCGGATATCTTATAAGATAACACTTGAAATAAAACCCCAATTGCTAAAGTTAATGTGCTAAGTGCCGTAATAATTAAAATGTAATTTTTAAAGCTTTCAAATTTATAATACTTGTGATTTAGATAATAAAAAACTATAAACAGCAATATAATAAAAATTGTGAATAATAAAAAATATACTTGTTCGGGTTTCATTACAATAACGATATATTTTATTTCAGTTGTTAGTTTGTTCGTTTTTTTACACCTTTTTACATTTCAAACGCCGATTTTAT
>Ga0007791_10000583_pt1 | contig 11931 bp, 29 predicted proteins | sample CryBogmetaGMA05M_FD_60368 | JGI IMG/M metagenome (GOLD analysis project Ga0007791, IMG submission 60368) | Freshwater microbial communities from Crystal Bog, Wisconsin, USA - MA0.5M | ecosystem: Environmental > Aquatic > Freshwater > Lake | place: Crystal Bog, Wisconsin, USA | collected 2009-07-06 | reverse complement strand
TTAGGAATGCGGTTGATCACAGAACCCAATAGATTGTTTCATGTGAGTTTGGCTAATCTCACTGGAAACCCCATGGATTCAGTTGCCCACACAGAAGAAAATCCAATCACAAATGGAGCGATCAAAGTTTTTAAATGATCTAGTTTTGTCTCTGGTGTTGGTAATAATACTAGAAATATTTTTATGGATAATTTCTAGAGTCTGGAAAAGATACTTAGAAACTAATTAAATTGATAAAAGAATCTTTAATCGAGATGTAATGACAAGGATTTTCTGTCCAACACCCACTATTGTAATATTTAATATTATTGTCTTCGTCTTTTGTGGCCAAATGCGTATGTCCGCAGCAAATCACTTGGACTCCTTTTTTATTAGCGTATGCTTTAGCTTTTATTTTGATTTGTTCAGAGCATCTTAAAAAAGTTTTGCTATTCTTTTTTGCTAACTTTGCAAGGTAAAAACTTTTGTCTATTTTTTGAATCATTCTGTAAACAACATCAGCAATTTTTGTTAATAGGGGATATTTTACAATGAAATTGTCAAACTTGTCTCCATGTAAGACTAATATTCTTTTGTTGCCACTAGTCAATTCATATTCCTCTAAAAAATCCACTCCGATAAGATGAGATATAATCTCTGCTGGACCATCGTGATTTCCATTGATCCAAACGATGTGTTTCGTTTTTGCTAGACTTCTTATAATGGATAGAACCTTCCAGTGAGATCCTTTTAATTTTCTGAAATCCCAACTATCGAATAAATCTCCATTAATTATTATCTCTTTGGTTTGTATTATTCCGTTCTCTATATTCCTAAGAAAATCGCCAATTTTCTTTGACTGACAAACGTCGCTTCCAAGGTGGATATCGCTAATTATAATTGCATCGTTCATATTTTATTTATGGCGTCTCTTTAAAATCTAAGATTTTGTGCTATAACACTAATAAGTAGGCTTTGTTGTTCTTAGAAACACGATTAAGGGACAAAAAATGAATCAGGGTAAATGGATAATTATAATTGGTATTTTGTTGTTAATTGGATCTTGTGGAAAAACAAACACACCAAATTCAGTAAGAACAGATGTGCCAAAAAGTGACTATCAAGACATGAGAGATCGTGGACACAGCGAAGAAGATGCTGTGATATTTAGTGTACTTAAGCAACAGGGCTATAGTGATTATGATGCAATCAATGCGACAAAAGCTAAAAAATAATTTGATCTAAATCTAATTTAGTTTAATCCTAAAATTTATTGTACCCTAAAGAGTCGAGCGAAAAAAACAATATCAAAGGAGCTTTTTAATATGAATCGCAGGTTAATTTTAGCAATGATTTTATCTCTTACATCGGTAACGGCCTTTGCAACAAGTAAGGTATACAAATATCGTTGCCCTAAGTGTAAGCTTATTCAAGAATATGAACTCCCTGGATCTAAAAAGTGTCCTAATGATGGCAGAACAATGATTAGGATTAACTAATGTCATTTACTTGGGGCGAAGTTTGTAAATGGTCAAAAAGTCACAACTTTAAAGTAAGTAAAAAAGATGGTCTTTTTTGCTGGGTAAAATTAGACGATCCAAAAATTAGTGGTCAAGAGTCTAATCTGGATGATATGGTAAAAGCCATATTCAATGAGATTACTGACCACAAATGGATCGAACATCAAAAAACCTACCATCATTGAGAATGGTTGTTTGGTCGGCTTAATAATGCTATAATCAAATCGGGCCGTTATCATCAAACAACCAAGTGTAGATTATATGATCATTAAAGATTTCTACAAGCTTGATGTTTATCGTTTAGATTTTGAAAAAATCAATGAAATAATTAGCTTAAATATCAGCAATACTATTTCTTGGGATGCTTTTAACATAAAAGCAACTAAAGAAGAGTTAAAAGGTCTGGCTAATTTTATCAACTCTTATTTAGAAGAGAAAAAATGAAAAAAAATCCCCGAAAATGTTCTGTTTGTGGAAAGCCCATAACAACAACTATTATTCGTCAGTGTGCAAAGTGTATTCGGGAACGTAGAGGGTTGTGAAAATGAAAAATTCTGAGCTTTTAGAGCTGAGTCAAAAAATCATTAAGCTTTTAGAAAGCTATAATATTAAAGTTTACGATGACGAATATGTTAGCGAACTTATCGAAAAAACAATTGAAAGAGCAGAGAAAGAATGCTCCTACTGAGCTAAAATGATAGATCACGATGGTGGCCTTCCACTCTATATTCTTGATGATGATACCATTCTGTGTTCAAGCAAAAATATAAATCATATTGATTATTGGGAAAATACAGTTTCCAAAATCGTAGCAGAAAAATATCAGATAAATAGAGTTAAAATTTTAAATCTTCCATATTCTCAAAGAAGAGCAAGAATTGTAGGTAATATTTTCTATTGTGGAGAAAAAATAACAAAAGACTTGCTCAGAAAAATAGAAAAGAAGCTAAAAATTAAACTTAAGTTTGTGTATGATGAACATGAAACAAGATGCTCTTACGAACTAGCAGAATTTAAAGGGTTAAAGTCGTGAATGCATACTATAATAATATATGCCCTCATAGCATAGTGGTAATGCGGCTGATTTGTAATCAGCGGACGGAGGTTCGATTCCCTCTGGGGGCTTTTCCAATTTAGAATTTTCTTATTTCAATTGTACCCTCCTAAGTTGCTTCGGAAAAGAAGGAAGTTTCTTAAACCATAGGGATAGATCATGCTTAAATTGTCTGTTGATTTTTGGGTGGGCAAAAAAGATCCTTTTTTTGAGTCTGTTATTATCAATAGCAATCGCTATAATGATTATTTTGCTAATAAAGCCGTAGAATACTGTAGAAAAGTTCTTAAGAAGCCTTGGCCAAAAGCAGAAAAGCTTATATCCTCCTCACCTATGGCAGCCTATAACTATAGTAGGTATATTCTTAAGAAGCGTTGGATTAGAGGTGAAAAAGCTATAGCAAAATCTAGTGATGCGTCTTATTTTTATTCTAGATTTGTTTTAAAAGGCAAATTTGTTGCTGGCGAAAAAGCTATGGCTACTTGGAGTAGGATTGCATATCTATATGCAAAAAATGTTCTAAAAAGCAGATTTAAAATTGCTGAGAAAAACATTGCAAAAAGTGCTTGGAGTGTACTTTATGCGATCAATATCCTAAAGAAAAGATGGAAAAAAGGTGAAGAAGAGATTATGAAGTATTCTCACATTGTAGATTTCAACAAATACATAGAAATGCTAAAGGGAAAAGATCGTATAGATTTTCATAATAAGATCATTGCAGAACGTCTGTCTTTTAATGGAGATAATACACAACCCTGGTCTACTCCCGTTGCAATAAAGTGGCTAGAAACATATAATGCAAATTTTGTGCGAGAAAAATAAAATCTTATTGACAAGTTGCTAATATGGCTTAGAATAATAACATAACATGTGGGCCAGAGCAGAGCAACGAACTGATCACTCGACTCTTGATGGTGCAACTCCATCTCCATACGCTCAATATATCTTTGTGGGTGACGGTTTACCGTATGACGAGGCAAAGCACAACAGAGAGAAGGTAACTTCCATGTGGCCTCCCAAACTGTGAAAACAGGAGTAGGAATAGGTGCCACCCACAAAGATACAAACTTTTATACATAATAATATGAAAACTTTTCAAAACTTTTTAGAATCAGATCTTGGACATCAACATCATCTGAATCAAATTCAACAGATCATTGATCAAAGAGATAATCAAGTGAAAAAATTAGGCGATAAAGTAGATCAGCTTAGTAAAGCTTTAGCGAAAATAAAAGTTGACCTGGAAAGAGGATTAAAAGATAAAACCAAACTTAACGACGCTATCTATAATTCTATTAATCTTGCAAGAAGTTTAACTCCGTATAGCAAAACGGTAGACGATCTTGACGCACAAGGAGGATGGAGATTAAAAACAGTTATAGATCCAGAATTAAGTGACTCTGAAAAAGTTTTGTGAAAATGTTAACGATAATTGGCGATGTCCACGGTAAATATGATCATTATCGTGAACTAATTAGAAAAAACGAAGATCATTCATATACTATTCAATTAGGAGATTTTGGTTTTAAATATGAAACATTGAAAAATGTGGATCATACTAAACATCTAATTATTGGTGGCAATCATGATAATTACGATATTTGCTATAACTATCCTCATTTTCTCCCAGATTATGGTTATATGGTTAACTTCAATGGAGTAGATTTTTTCTATTATCGTGGAGCATATAGTATTGATCGTCAAGATCGAACTATTGGAATAAATTGGTGGGAGCAAGAACAGGTTACTATTGATCATTTTATGAAAGCTAGAGAACTTTATAGAGAGATTAAACCTGATATTGTTTTAACTCATGATTGTCCAGATTTTATGGTTCGTAATTATATTGGCCCTTATGGTAGAATATATGAGAATATTACCAATTGGGCTTTGGGAGAATTATACAAAATTCATCAGCCTAAACTTTGGATACATGGTCATCATCATCAATCTAAAACCACAGTTTATGGTAAAACAAAATTTGTATGTGTTGACGAACTAGAAACACATACTATACTGGTATAGTTGAACCGAAAGGTTGTGGTCGCGGGTATCCATTTAATCAACTTCCGTAAAGTTTCGGCAGGGTTTCTATAAGATTGAAACGCTGCTTCCTTTAGATAAATTTTTTTGCCCATAATGGTTTTAAATTAGTGTAATGAAAACTAAAAAATCAAAATTTAACTGTGATACTAATGGTGGCATTATGGTAGTGTCAGCATTAAGATATGCTCTTGGGCGACACACTTATGTACCGGGAGCAGTTCAAGATTGGATTACTCAGCACTGGGATAATCTTGATGGCAATACTAAAACTGTTATTGTTCGTGATGTTTTTGAACATATTTACGATGAGAATAAACCATCAAGCTATAGAACTTCTATGACCGATTATGATTTGTCCACTTGGGAAAAGTTTGGTATTGATAGGTATTGGAAATTAGACTACAATGAGCGAAAGAGTGTAGATTTGAATTTAACATCTGACAAAGATCGTGCCAGATGGTTTGCTGAAAGACTATATGGTACTCAGCCAGTATGAAAATGCAGAATATTCCAAATTGGAAAAAGGGCGATATAATCTGCCTACTAGGTCATGAAGGTGGAGTTTTGTCAGTTTTTGAGGCAAATCAAGACCCTTGGTATGGAAAAACTTTTTTTAGTTCCAAAGAAGATTGGTATTATGGTTTAAGACATTGTGAAGAAATTAGGTTGGCGACCATAGAAGATATAGACTATAAAATACAATATCAAAAAGAAAATCTAGAAAGAGAAAAAGCAAACTTGAATGAGTTGCTAAATTTTCGTGAGAGATTATACAATGTCTGAAAAAATATTTGACAGTTACGATGAAGCCCACAAGTATAGTTTAACCGTACCTTGGAAATTAGAAACCTGTAATGTTGGAGAAAGTTGTTGGTGTAGGATTATTCTTCCAACTGAAAAAATATTGTATAAAAATAAGGTGGGCGATACCGAAAGAGTTGATGAATTTGAATATATTATTCCAGATGATAGTATAGATAAAGAAACGGCGGAATATGTGGTGAATTTACATAATGGATGGATCAAAAAATGAAACCCTCAAACAAACAACTTAAAGTTATAGAATTTCTAGAACAGCAATTAAAGTTCTGGAAAAATACTAATGATATTGGATCACCAACACATGTTGGTGATATTAGTGAATTTTCTAGAGCCAATCTATACAGTATCTTTTCAGAAGATGAGATCAAAGATATTGATATATTCACTACCGAGTTATATTTGAGTATTATGGAGATAGAATAGTGTCTTGGAACTATCGTGTAGTAAAAACAGTAACTAAAATTCCTCTTGGAGATACCGATATTAGTTATGGTATTCATGAGGTATATTATGATGAGAACGGAGATATTGTGAATATTTCTGAGAGTTTGGCCCATCCAATATCTGATGATTTAGAGGGATTGCAGTGGAACCTAGAAAGAATGATGGAGGCTTGTAAAAAGCCGGTCATCGACTATAATACTGGAGAAGAAGTGAAACAACACTCGCCACCGACTTGATCACCGGGAGGTAACGTCCTGTTGCTCTAATACTCGTATAGTTGAGATTCCTCACAAGAGTATTAATCAACAATAATGGGGGCGTTTTCAATACAAAAGGAAAAATATGGAAAATTTTGATTGGGATTCATTTCTAGAAGAATCTAGAACATACGAACCCTCTGCAACTTTATGGATTGATAAAGACTCAGATAGAGTAGAATTGATTTTAGATACTTCTGCTTGTGTTTATCACGAATGGATAAAAGGGGAAGGTGCTGATATTAGTTTGGTCAGATGCAGCAAAACTAACAAGGTTATTGGTATTAATCTTCCACTATATAAAACTAATTTTAGTGTTTTTCATACTGATGGAATACAAGTTAAAATTAATGAAGGCTATATAAAAAACTATTTCTTGAAAAGGAGCAATCATGAAAAAAGAAGTTGCTAAAAAGTGGGTCAAGGCTTTACGAAGTGGAAAATATAAACAGGGTAAGGGTTATCTAAAACAATTTACTAGCAAGAACGAACCAAGACATTGTTGTTTGGGCGTTCTTTGTGAGTTGTATAATGATACAATGAAGAAGAATCATAAAAAGACATTGTATACTGAAGAAATGCAAGATAATTCGTCTGGTACAAGTTTTGTAAGATTTGATTTAGTAGATGGGGGTTTGGGTTTGCCAAAAGCGGTGAAAAAATGGGCTGAGATTACTAATTCATTAGCAGAGTTTGAGATTGATGATGCGAGATGGGAATGTTTGGCTGATCTTAATGATAGTGGTAAAAAGTTCTCAACCATTGCTGATATTATAGAAAAGAATGTGGAAAACCTATGATGAATAAAACTTGGCAACAAAAACAAAAAGAAAGTATACAATCCGGCTATAGTCGAGCTAAAGAATTAGCAAAACAAATATGGCTAGAAGGAGATCACGAAGGAACCTCCAATGATTTTTATTATTTTGAGTGTGGATTTGTAGCAGGCTTAAACTATCAGCGACTAAAAGCTTTAGATAAACTTAGCGAGCTTGATCAAGAATTGGGATTTGAATAATGAAAACTGAAGATAAAGTTGATTTTATTTCTTTCTTAATGACTCTTGCTGGATTTGGTTTAATAACATATAGTTTGGGATATATTGCTAGTTTAGGGTTGCTTTTGTTGTTTTGGTCTGATAACATTTATGCTTGTCGCAGATTAGAAAGGAACGGACTTAATGATTGGTGGAGAAATGAAAACTGAGCCAACTTGATCAAGAACTAGGACTAGAATAACATAAAAATGTTAACCCTGTTCCCGTCGAATGTTTACGCTTAGTGCGTAGATCAACTAGGATATACCAAAAGAATTAGCAAACTTAGATAGAAATGATTTTACAAAAGTTTGTGAATTAGTAGACAAAATAGTTCAAGATATAGAAGAAATTCTTACTAAGATTGGACATGAAGAAGCGTTGGCTTTAACCAAAGACTATATGATAGACTTAATTAATCCAGACTTATTAGATTTTGAAAAGGAATGGATAGTATGAAAAAGAAAAAGAAACAACCTAAACGCAAACAAAAGATTGATGTTGTAATAGAGTCTTTAGTTCATCTTGAACAAAGAGTTAAGGAACTAATAGATAGAGTAGAAAGTTTGCATAGACAAGTATATTATCATCCAGAAAAAGCTGTGCCAGAAAAAAATTGGCCTAACCTTCCTCCTAATGCTAGTAAACCCTATTGGTATAATCATAATCAAGATATTGGCTGGGATGTTATTGATAAAGGTTTGCAGTGAATAAACTCACAATCGCTATAGATTATGATGATACATATACTGCTGATCCACTATTTTGGAATAAGGTAATACAATTAGCAAAAGATCATGGTCATAATGTCATTTGTATTACTGCTAGAAGGAATATTTTAGAACATCGTCAAGAACTTATAAAGTCTTTACCAGAAGGAATAGAAACATATTTTTCTCATGACGAACCTAAAGCAGACTTTATAAAAAGACAAAACATAGTTGTAGACATATGGATAGATGATAGTCCCGGTTGGATTGTAGGAATAACCTAATGAGAAAACTAGCAAGTATACAAACTGTCAAATACGTTAAGCCTATTCCAGATGCCGACAGTATAGAAACTGTAGGTGTTTTAGGGTGGGAGGTTGTATCTAAAAAAGGGGAATTTCAACCCAATGATCTCTGCGTATTTTTTGAGATTGATTCTTTATTGCCAGAAATTCCAGAGTTTGAATTTCTTCGTAAAAGTTGTTGGAATGATAATCTGAAAAAGTATAGACTCAAGACAGTAAAGTTGCGTAAACAACTGTCTCAGGGTTTAGCTTTACCGTTATCTGTCTTTCCTAATTTAGTAGGATTGGTTGTTAGTGCTGATGTTACTTCTCTATTAAATATTGAAAAATATGAACCGCCAATCCCAGCACAAATAGCTGGCGATGCCCGAACTTTTAGTTGGACTATAAGCAAAACCGATGAAATTAGAGTTCAATTAAATGATGAATACAAATTTATTGAAAGTTTGACAGGCAGACCATACTATATTAGCCTTAAGCTGGACGGCACTAGCAGCACATTTTTAATCGACCCCAAAGATGAAGAGTTTCACGTTTGCGGAAGAAACTATAGCTATAAACAAAACTCAGAGCATAGTTTTTGGAAAATAGCTGAAAGGTGTGATATTGAACGTGGATTAAGAAATCTTTATGAAAAAGGCCTTAGAGTAGCAATACAAGGCGAGTGCGTTGGTCCCGGAATCCAAAAGAATCCACTTGGAATAGACAAAATTGATTTATATGTATTTAATGTTGTGGACATAGCAACAAACACCAAGCTTTGTCTAGATCAGTCTTTGCTTATAACCGAACAAATGTTGGGTCTAAAGTTTGTGCCAATACTTGAAAAGGGCGACAGTTTCAGCTATACTAAAAATGATTTGCTTGAGATGGCAAGAGGCAAATACAGTGATTACTTCGCATCTGCCAAACCATCGCAAGATAGTGAAGGAATAGTGATACGAAGCATTTGCGGAGAAATTAGTTTCAAGGCAATTAACAATGATTTTTTACTTAAGGAGTGACCATGAGAAAAATAATTGCTAAAAAATGGATAAAGGCTCTTAGGAGCGGCAAATATAAGCAGGGTAAAGGCTATCTGAAACAATTTACTAGTAAGAATGAACCAAGACATTGTTGTTTGGGCGTTCTTTGTGAGTTGTATGATCAACAAATGAAAAAGAACCATAAGAAAACTCTTTTTGCTGAACATATGATAGACTCTGAATCCGGAACATTTGTAGAATTTATTAGTTTTAATAAGCATGATGGAGGTTTGCCAAAAGAGGTAAGAGAATGGGCTAATATGATTAATCCTTGTGGGGAGTTTGTTAATAATAAAGATAGAGTGGAATATCTGTCCGACTTGAATGATGATGGCAAAAAGTTTTCAACCATTGCTGATATTATTGAAAAGAATGTAGAAAATATATGATGAATAAACTAGTAATATATTTCGACCAAACAGATATTGATAGTCTTATGCCAGTAGGGCCAATACCAAAATGTTTGATATTTCATAATTATTATGATGCTGTTGATTGGCTCAAAAGACATGATTGTAAATGGGAAGAAAAATTTCCTGACACTGGTGAGTTTACAATTAATAGATTTGGTAGAACAATAAGAGGAAAATATATGTGGGGCGAAGCTTATCTATGAATGATCATAATCAAATGAGTTTTCTAAATTTTATATCCATAGTCGGATGCGTTGGTTTTATAATTGTATTATACTTCGCTATACCCCCAGATAAATACAATCTTTATGACTATTTAAAAGCAAAAAGATTAGAGTCATATTACAAGAAACATTTAATATCTTGTATTTATTGCGAAGGAACAGGCGATAGAGTTGAAGATGTTAATTTAATAATGCGTGATGCCAAGATGGCTTTGTGGCTCAATAAACATTTGATGACAGACAGGTGCAAAAAGTGTGTTAAATTACCATACAGTGAAAATTATGATTATTGTGAAAGTGTAAACTCTCAGTATCAGACTTTTATTAAAGAGTATGAAGTTGCTGGACCCAAAATGGAAAAAACAATGTGTGGACACTGCATGGGTATGGGGCAGTTTACCAGCAAAAAAGCAGATGGAACATATTTGACCCAAAAAGAATACGAAAATAGAGAAAAAGAAAAATGAAAAAAACCTGGCAACAAAAACAAAAAGAAAGTATAGAATCTGGTTATGACCGGGCCAAACAAATAGCAGAAGAAGTGTGGCTAGAGGGAGATCATGAAGGAACTCCTAATGATTTTTATTACTTTCAGTGTGGATTTGTGGCGGGTTTAAATTATCAGCGACTAAAAGCTTTGGATAAACTTAGCGAACTTGATCAAGAACTAGGACTAGAATAAAAATGAAAAGAGGGCTGCGTGATGCTTGAAATTTTCACAAAAGCAATTAAAGAAGAATGTGATAATGCCATTAAATATGGAATTTATGGGACTCGTTCTTTTCATATAGAAAAGATTGAGCAAATAGAGAGCAAGGATGGAGCCTTGAATTTTCTTGTGACCACTTGGTCTGATGAGAATGATCCTGCTGCGTCTAGTAGGGAAACCAAGGAAATGAATTTATTTGATATTATGGATTTGTTGGGAAGGGTTATTGGTCATAGTGCTTTGAATCTTGCCGTTGATGCTTGCAAATCTATTTGAATAGGAAATTGAAGGATCGCAAAAATAAGAGATATATGACAACCGAAATTGCTAAATTTAATGGCGATGAGCATAAAATTGAGGTGCGTCCTATCACTTTGATTTTCAACAACACTCATGGCGAATCGGAATATCCCGAGAGGGTTATGATAACTCCAGAAATGACTTTGGAGCATTTTAAGGGTTTGAATGAAATTAATCCTTACGTTGCTTGCTTTTTTAAGCTGGTGATGCATGACTATAAGAATAGAGTCACAAAAAAGCAGTTAGAAGGATCTTCTTTAGGATGCAGACATTTAATAGGCTTGTTTTCTCTTTCTTTGCAAATGCTGTTGGAAAAAAAGAAATTTGGATGGAAATATCCAGAAACAGGGTTACATCCTAGAAATCAGTTAAATCTTGCAGAGGCTTTATTGATATTTTCTAATGTTGAACTTTTTACTAAATTTATTAGAAACATTCAGCGTGGATATTATGACGAATATATTTTAGGAATGGAGGGCGACAAGGAATTGTATAAAGTTTTTCGGGAGTGATTTTAGAGGGTTGGGTAGTTTATATGTAACACTTTTGTTTATCCGTCAAAGTCCTCTCCAAGAACATCATATAAGAGCATCCTGATATGCTCGTGTTCATCGCTCCATGCAATACGGAGTTTATAATCTAGTTTTGGCTGAAACCGCCAAAGAAATTCGTATAACTTTTTTAGTCTAGAAACTAACAAAGAAGTATCCTCATTAACAATCACATTTAAATTTTGATTAATTTCGCGTTCAATAATAGGCTGATATTTTGGGTCTTTTGATCCGAAATAAGAAGCCAATCTAGAGAGTAAATTGTTCGATTCTTTGAGTCTTTCAATAATTTTTGAAGCTACTGGGTCTTTTGATTTAGCTCTTCCTTCATATTCTTGTTTTGAATTAAAACCACCTCCTGCTGCTCTTACTGGTTCATGTATGCTAGTAGGGGCTACGCTTTTATTTCTGGCTCTTAATTCTAGGGCTTGAATTACTTGATCCTTGCTTAATCTTCCAGACCTATCGTCCGCTGAAAAAGTGCCCAATACTTCACCAGAGGCTTTTATGCTTTTAAGCAACCAATTTGCATAACC
>Ga0007791_10000581_pt1 | contig 11936 bp, 12 predicted proteins | sample CryBogmetaGMA05M_FD_60368 | JGI IMG/M metagenome (GOLD analysis project Ga0007791, IMG submission 60368) | Freshwater microbial communities from Crystal Bog, Wisconsin, USA - MA0.5M | ecosystem: Environmental > Aquatic > Freshwater > Lake | place: Crystal Bog, Wisconsin, USA | collected 2009-07-06 | reverse complement strand
GGACTGGGTCTCGTCGGCCATGGATCGGAACTCCGGGGAATGCCAGGCGGCGGCGCGGGGATCGTGGCACGCCAGCGGTGCCCGGCCACGCCGTGGACCGAGAGTCTACCGGCCTGCCGCAGCGGAGGCCACCGGTCAGCCTGCGGCCGCGGATCGCCGCGGGGCGGGACCGTGCCGCCTCAACCAGTCGTCGGTGGCGAACCGCCGCAGGAGCGCCCGCGCCGCCCGCGGCGCCTCGTGGTGCCATGCATCGTCGTCCCCGGCGCCGCCGGCGTCGAATCCGGCGAAGGAGAGTCGGCACGGCCAGCCGCGCGTCTCGGCGACCGTGTTGAACCGCTCGACGATCCGCAGCGTCCACGCGGCCCCGAGCGTCTCCCGCAGCGCCAGGAAGGGCCGCGTGATCTCCTCCGCCACCGCGGCCCCGCGATCGTCGCCACCGGCGGCCTGCCGCGCGCGACCGCGACCGCCAGCCGGCCACGCGGCCGACTGCACGGCGGCGAGCACTCCGCCGGCGGCCACGGTGGTGGCCGCCGCGGCATCGAGGACATCGGCCCCAGCCACCGCGACCTCGCGCCAGGGGAGGAACCCGGCGAGCAGCAGCATCTGCCCCACCGCCACGAGCGCCGCCGCGAGCCCGTGCCTGGTCGCGGCGAAGTTCATCCAGCCCACCGCCACGAGGAGCGGCATGAACCAGCGCTGCAGCGGATGGACGTCGGGCAGCGAACCCGGCCGCACGAGCGCGGCCGACACGGCGGGCAGCGTGAGCACGCAGGCCAGCGACGCGACGATGAACTGCCACACGCCGTGCTGCGGCCGCTTCGCCCCCAACAGCGCCATCGTCGGACACAGCGACAGCGCCACACCCGCGAGCCGCGCCGACGCGATGGCGGCGGGATCGACCAGCCAGCCCGCCCCGCGAGCGGCCATCTCCGCCGCGACCGCCGCCGCGGCCAGGCAGGCCCAGAGCGCCGCGGGAACGCCGGTCGATCCGCGCACCAGATACCCCCCGCACCCGGCGGCCGCCGCCGCGACGAGGGCCGCGACGCAGGACACCACCGGCAGGGGCGACGACGAGGGCATGGCGTCAGACTACCCTCAGCCGCGGCAGCGTCGATCGTGACGATTGGGGAGGCGGGACGGGAACCGGTGGAACGCCGGGCGTCGGCCGGCCGATGCTGAACGAACGGGGCTCCGGTGGCGGCATCCCGGACCGTCACCCCCCGGGAGCACGACGCACCATGCGCGCCTTCTCGCCCTCATCGCTCCGCAGGCTCGGCACGATCCGCTTGTCCAACGCGGCGGCCGGTGTCGCGGTCGTCGCCCTCGCGCTGGCGGCCGGCGAAACCGCCGCGATCGAGATGTTCACCTACTTCGGCGACGGCAGCCGGATCGGCCTGCCGAGCCTCGAGGTGCCGATCGAGGCCTACCCTGGCATCCCGCTGCGCAGCGACCGCATCCGGGCCCGCCGTCGTGCGGCACGGCCGGGTCCGTCCGCGGCGGTGCGGGCCGCAACCGGCACGCCGATCGGCAACGGCATCACGATCCGGGCGATGCCGACGACCCCCGCTCCGGCTCCGCCTCCGCTGGCCGAACCGATCCCCGCGCCGCAGCCGCGCCCGCAGAGAGCACCGCCCTCGTCCCGGTGATGCCACGCGGACGACGGCCCCGACCGCGACCGGGCGGCGCGTGTCGCGACGCCCGGTTGGCGACGGGCTACTCGCCCGCCTCCTTCTTCAGCTTCGCGAGCAGATCGGTGGCGTCGGACCGCGACGAGAACATCGGCTCGTTGGCCAGCACCTCGTCGAGGATCTTGCGGGCGAGATCCTTTTCGCCGCGGTCGGCGAGGATCTTCGCGACGTAGTACGCGCCGTCGCTGTTGAGAGCGTTGCTCCGCCGGACCTGCTCCAGGATCTTCTCGGCGTCTTCGCGACGGCCGAGCTTGTAGAACACCCAGGCCAGGCTCGTGACCGCGGGGATCTGCTGGGGCGTGTTCTCACGGTACTTCGCCACGTTCGTGTCGGCGAGCTCGAGCGCCCGGCGACGCGACTCCTCATCCTCGCTCTCGATCAGCACGAGGGCCAGCGAGTTGCTGACGTCGAAGTTGCCCGGCGACTGGAAGTGGGCTTCGTTGAGGTACTTTTCAGCCGTCGCGTAGTCGCGGGCCACCCGGGCCACGAGGCCGCGGACGAACTTGCCCTCGAGGCTCTTGGGGTCGAGCTTGAGCGCCGTCTCGGCCGCCGCCTTCGCCGACTCGAGGTCGTTTTGCTGGAGATACCACCGGGCCGCGAAGAGTTGCACGGCCGGGTCGCTCGGCGAGGCCTTGATGGCGTCCTGCACCCACTTCTTGGCCGCATCGCGCTTCCGGGCCTCCTCGTTCCGCTGCGCCATGGCGAGTTCGGGCAGCGGGGCGTTCTTGTCGATCTTCTTTGCCTCCTTGAACTCGACCAGCGCGGCGTCCTCCTTGCCGAGGCGGAACAGGACGTTGCCGAGCCGCAGCCGGGAGCCGGCGTTGTCGGGATCGAGCTCGATCCACTTGTCGAGGTAGGTCTTCGCCTTCTCCCACTGCTGCCGCCGCTCGCAGACGGCGGCGGCCCCGGCCGCGCAGCGGATGTCGAAGTCGCGCTTGCGCTTCGGGTTCTCGGCGTAGGCGGCCGTGAGCTCCGCGGCCTTTGCGAACAGCACGTCGGCGTCGGTGATCTGCCCCTCTCCGAACGCGAGATCGCCGAGCTTCAGGTAGGCCTCGGGGTCGGCGGGGAACTTCACCGCCGCGTTCTCGAGTTCTTCGCGCGCCGGACCGATCTGGTTCACGGCGAGCCACAGGGTGGACATCATCACGCCGGGCGGCGGCAGCTTGGGGTTGTTGCTCTTGACCCGCTCGAGGATCGCGCGGCAGCCGTCGATGTCGCGATCGCGGAACCGCGCGATCGCGTTGTTGATCTCCTTGTTCATGGTGTCGTCGGAGACGGCGTTGCCGACGAGCGCCTGGGCGGTCACCTGCGCCCGTGCCGGGCCGGCGACGCACGCGATGGTCGTGAACACGGCGGCCGCGACCAGAAGACGAACGTGTGACGTGAACCCGTGGACCATGCTGGGACTCTCCTCGAAGATGGTGTGCCGACGACCGATCCTGCGACCCTCACGATGCATTACTCTATCGTCCCGTCCCGGTGTTTTCCAAGGGGCCGGCGAAAGGGACTTCCGCGATGTTTCTCGGCGCCGTCTTCGAACGCGAACTCCTCGTCGCCCCGCGAAGCCGCGGGATGTTCATCGCCCGCGCGGTGGCCGCCGGGACCCTGCTCGGGATCGTCGCCACGTGCTGGCTGGTGGTCACGGGCACCCAGGCCGTGACCACCGTGGGAGACACCGCCCGCTTCGGGGGAACGCTGGTGCGGATCCTCGGGCCGCTCCAGCTCGTGCTCGCCATGCTCGCCGCGGCGCTCACGAGCGTCGTGGCCGTCGGCGTTGAAAAGGATCGCCGCACGCTCGAGCTCCTCCTCGTCAGCCGTCTCGGCGACGCGCAGCTGGTCCTCGGGAAGCTGGCGGGGAGCCTCCTGCGGGTCGGCCTCCTCCTCGTCGCCGTGGTGCCGATCTTCGCGCTCGCCGCGGTCTTCGGCGGCGTCACCGCACGCCAGCTCGCCGGCATGTTCGTCGTCACGGCCGCGGCGGCCGCCGCGGCGGCCAGCATCGCCAATGCCGTCGCGTTCTGGCGCGACACGACGTTCCAGTCGCTGGCGATCACCGCGTTCGCACTCGTCGCCTGGATGGCGACCGGAGAGGCCGTGGCCGCCACGTGGGGCGCGGAGGCCGGGGCGGCCGTGTCGCCCGCGCGAAGCCTGTTCGCGGCGCTGGCTGCCGGCCAGGGGCGAACCACGCTCCCGTTCGTGGCGGTCTGCGCGGGAGTCGTCGCCGGCGCCAGCGGCTGGGCCGTGGCCCGCGCCCGGCAGTGGAACACCGCCGTGCAGATCCGCACCCCGTCGGCGGCCGAGGACGCCGTGGTGGCGGCCGGCGGCCGCCGTCCCTCGCGGGCGGTGTGGCGGAATCCCGTGCTCTGGCGCGAGATCCGCACGCGGGCCCACGGCCGCGCGATGGTCGTCGTCCGCGTGGCCTGGCTCGTGCTCTTCGCGGCGGCCGTCGCCGGGGTCGTCGTCCAGGCCCGTGAGCCGCGACCGGACCGGTTCGCCATCGCCGTGGCGGTGGTGCCCATGCTGCTCGCGAGCCTGCTGGCCGTGGCGGCGCTCGCCGTGACGAGCATCACGTCGGAGCGGGATCGCGGCACCTTCGACCTGCTCCTCGTCAGCGACCTCGAGCCGGGCGAGTTCGTGTGGGGCAAGATCCTCGGTGTGCTCGCCTCGACGGCCGAACTCGTGGTCCTTCCCCTCGCGCTGTGCGTGGCGCTGGTGCCACTGGGCATCGCGACCCCGGAGCACGGCAGTTACCTCGTGCTCGGCCTGGCGGTGCTCACCTTCTTCGTCGCGGTTCTCGGGGTGTATGCCGGCCTCTCGCACGCGACGTCGCGGCGGGCGATCGCGGTCGCCGTGGGGATCGTCGCGTTCCTGTTCGTCGGCGTGGCCACCGCGATGCGGATCATGGTCGCGTTCAGCGGCAGCTTCGAGCTGCAGCTGGCCCCCTTCCTCGCGGCGCTCGTGGGCGGGGCGGTGGGCCTCTACGCGGCGCTCTCGGCCCGCAATCCGTCGCCCGCCGTCGGCTGGACCTCCGCCCTCCTGCCGGCGCTCACCTTCGTCGCGATCACGGGCTTCCTTCAGGGCAGCACGCTCCAGGTCTTTCTCGTCGTGCTCGCCGCCTACGGCTTCGGGACGGCCGCGCTGCTGGTGCCGTCGATCGCCGCGTTCGACCTCCTGACCGGCCGCACGACCACGGGCGAATGACCCTCGGCGAGTGCCGCCGGGCTCACTGGCGGACCGCGTCGGCGGGCCGGGCCGCCACGGCCGCCGCCCGCTCGAGTGCCGCCAGCCGCTCGGCCGCCTCGGGCGCCGTGCCGCGGGAGACCGCCGCCCGGTAGCTCTCGATCGCATCGGCGGGCCGGCCGAGCGCCTCCTGCGCGAGCCCCTCCATCACGAGCACGTTCGCCGGCGTCTGGTCGGGCCCGTAGGTCTCCCCGAGCACCGCCAGCGTGGCGAGCGCCCGCTGCGGACGGTCGAGCCGGCGATAGGCCTCGGCCGTGTCGAGGAGCGCGGCCCGGTGATCGGGCTCGATCGCCAGCGCGCGGTGGAAGTCGGCGAGCGCGGGCTCGGGCTGGCCGCGGGCGAGCGACACCTGGCCGCGGAGGTGCCAGGCCTCCGCCGACCCCGGCGCCGCGCGGACGGCCTCCCGGGACAGCCGCTCGGCGTCGTCGAAGAGCCCCATGTCGAGATACATGCCCCCACCCTCGACGCACAGCTGCGCGTCGCCGGGCGAGAGCTTGAGCGCCTCGGCGACCTGCGTCACCGCCTCCATCCGCTCGCCCCGCTTCCAGAGCACCTCGGCGTAGTGCCGCCGCGCATCGACGTCGACCGGGCAGCTCTTCACGGCGCGTTCGAGGAGGCTCTCGGCCCGCACGAGATCGCTGCGGTCCGCCGCGGAGAGACCCTCGTTGCACAGCCGCCGCGCCTCGGCGAGCTCCGGTGGCACGGGGCCGCCGCGGTTCACGAGTCTGCACCCGGGGCCGCACGCCGCGACGAGGATCGCGGCGCCCGAGAGAAACGCGAAGGAGATGGACGGCAATGTCACGCGCAGGCAGGCCGAGGACCCCCCGGGGACGGTAGCGGGAAGGCCCCGCGCACGACAGGCCGTTCCCGCGGCGACCCCGCCCGACGCCAGGGCCGCCGCGGACCGGGGTGGCAACCTCCCCGTCGCCGCGTCCCGCCGAGCCTGCCCCGCCTGCCGAAACAGGGCTTGTCGCATGCACCGCAGCCCCCTACCACCCCGCGATGGAACCGCGCCGCATGCCCGCACCCCCGCGCCCGACCGAGGTGCGCACGATCGTCCTCGCCGTCGCCCTGGCCGCGACGGTGGCGGGCTGCAGCGTGCGCGACGAGCGGGTGACGACCGGCGGCGAGACGCGATGGTGGACCGCGACGGCCGCGGGGCCGACCGCGACGAAACTCATGTCGACCGCCCCCGCGAGCCCCGCGGCCACGCCGGCGATCGTGTACGTCGAGGGATTCGAGGCCGGCGCCCGGCGCGCGGCCGATGCCGGCCTCCCGATGCTCGTGGTGTTCCGCGCGGACTGGTGCCCGTGGAGCGGCGAACTCGTGCAGTCGGCCGTCGCCGACCCGCGGGTGGTGGAGTTCTCGCGGCGGTTCGTGTGCGTGACCGTCGACGCCGACCGTGATGCCGCCTCCTGCCGCCAGTTCGACGTCCGCGCGTTTCCCACCGTGCTCCTGCTCGACACGGGCCGTCGCGAGCGGTGGCGGGCGACCGGCTCGTCGGCCGTGAGCGGCCTCGCGGGCGCGATGGGCGACGTGCTGGCCGCGCCCCCGCGCTCGCGCCGCGTGGCGGCCGCGACGGCGGATGCCGCGAGATAGGTCCCGGTGGGCTACGATGACGGCGGGGCCTGGTCCTGTTCTCCCCCGACTCCGGGACGATCATTCGTGACAGCACCGACGGCAGCCCACGGAATCGACGGCCGGCAGCCGCCGCAGGAGAAGTTCCACACCTACCCCTGGTGGAGCCCGCGGTTCTGGCACGGCATGCCCCTCGCGATATGGCTCGACCTCCTCCGCGAGCATCGCGCCCGGGCCTCGTTCACGAAGTGGGGGCTCGTCGGCACGGTCACGCTGGCGGCGGCCTTCAACTCGATCGCGGGCCCGCTCTCCGACGCCAGGTTCCGCCGCCGGCTCCGAGACCGGCCGGCGACCGAGCCGCCGCTGTTCATCGTCGGCCACTGGCGGAGCGGAACGACCCTGATGCACGAGCTCGTGATGCTCGATGACCGCTGCTGCTGCCCCAACACCTACGAGTGCTTCGCGCCGGGGCACTTCCTCCTCACGGAAGACGTCCTCACGCGACTGCTGTTCTGGATGATCCCGCGGAGGCGGCCGATGGACGACGTCGCCGCGGGCTGGGATCGGCCGCAGGAGGACGAGTTCGCGCTCATGAATCTCGGCGCGCCCTCCCCCTACCGCCGGATGGCGTTTCCCGTCACCAGCCCCGACCGGCCCGAGGCGCTCGATCTCGCGACGCTGCCGGCGGCCGATGTGGAACGCTGGAAGCGGACGCTCCGGCACTTCCTCGACATGCTCGCCGTCCGCGACCCGCGGCGTCCGGTGCTGAAGAGTCCGCCGCACACGGCGCGGGTCGGAGTGCTCGCCGGGATGTTTCCCGGCGCCCGCTTCCTCCACGTCGTCCGCGATCCGTTCGTCGTCATCCCCTCCACGCTCCGGCTCTGGAAGTCGCTCCACGCCGTGCAGTCGCTCCAGGTCGACCACGGCGAGTCGCTCGAACGCTACGTGTTCGCCGCGTTCGACGAGATGCACGCCGCCTTCGAGCGCGACCGCCAGACCCTCGCGCCGGGCCAGCTCCACGAGATCCGCTACGAAGACCTCGTGGCCGATCCGGTGCGGATCCTCGAGGAGACCTACGAGCGGCTCGGGCTCGGCGACTTCGCCCGCGTGCGGCCCGCGATCGAGCGGGAGGCGGAATCGATGAAGCGCTACCGCACCAACACCTACCGTCACGACCCGCGGCTCGTGGCCGCGATCACCCGACACTGCCGCGCCGTGATCGACCGCCACGGGTATGCGATTCCCGCGACCGGCTGATCCCGGCCGGCGCGGCTCAGCCCGCGGCACGCCGCGGCTGTCGCTGGAGGAGCCGGATGCGGGGGTCGGCCTGCATGCCCCTGGCCTCCTCGGCGAACTCCTCCGGCGTCATGCGGATGCGGCGTTCGAACCGCCGCCGTGCGACGAGCCAGCGGATGACGGCGACCCCGGCGCCGACGGTGAACAGGGTGGCGGCCGAACGCCACGCCCCCCGCGCCACGAGCGCCGGATCGGCGAGGCCCGATGCCGCCGCGACGAGCGGCGCGATGGCGACGTGCGCGGCGAACGCGAGCACCACGAGCCCCGCTCCCGTCCCGGCCGCGGCGACGAGCGTCGGCAGCGAGAAGATGCGGGCGAATCCGGCGAGCGGGTCGATCCGCCGCCACGACGGCAGCGCCCGGGCAGGCTGCCACGACCAGCCGTCGAGGAGGATTCGCACGGCGAGGCCGGCCGCGGCGGCGACGAGCACGACCGCGGCGGTGGGCAGCGCGACCTGCAGCGCCAGCGGAGCGAGCGGCTGGGCCGGCCCCCAGGCGGGTCGTCCGGCGGCGGCGATCGCACCGCGAAGCATCTCGGCCGCGGCCGGCACCGTCGCCGCCGCCCACGAGGGCAGCAGGAGCACCGCCGTGCCCGCCGACGCGGTCCAGGCCGGCAGGGCGGCCGTGGGCATCGCCCCGGCGCGGCGGGCCGCCTCGCGGCGGCGCGGGGTCGCGGGGATCACGCGATCGGAGGTGTCGGACATCGGTGCGGTGAGGAAGGGTGACGGGAGCGCCGCGGGCTACGGGTGCAGATCGCGAACGCATCGCTCGATCGGCGCCTCGACGGCCGCGGCGAACCCGCCGATCCATGATTCGGTGCCCGCGCACACCGCCGCGACGAGGATGAGCGACGCGACCGCCTGCAGGAGCCCCTGCCCGGGATCGAACTGCGTCGTCCGCACGCAGATCGCGGCGACGAGATGGAAGGCGACCACGGCGGCGAGCGCCGGCACCGCCAGCGACGTCGCCAGCGACAGTCCCAACGCGGGCATCGTCGTCACGAGGCCGCCGAGGCCGGTGTTCCAGTCCGACACCGCGGCCACGGGAAGGCTGCGGACGCTGTCCACGAGCCCGGCGACCACCGCGAGGTGTCCGCCCGCGGCGAAGAAGCCGGCGAGCCCCATCCACCAGGCCAGCCGCTCCATGCCCGCCGTGCGGAAGTCGCCATCGGGGGTGAAGTCGTCGGCCCAGGAGAGGCCGGTGACGCTGCCGAGGATCGATCCCGCCCACGCCGCCGCCGAGAGGATGGCCGCCACCGACAGCCCGAGTCCGAGCCCGATGACCGCCTCCGAGAGGACGACCCACACCGCCGGCCCGGAGAGCCGGGCTGCCGCCGCGGCGGCCCGCGCGGCGGGGAACGCCGCCACCGTCAGCCCGAGCACGATCGCCGCCTGCACCCGCAGGCAGACGCCCGACGCGACTGGCAGCGCGCCTGCCGCCACCGCGACCGCGATCCTCACGAACACGCCCGCCCCCACGACGAGGTCGGAAGCCGACACGGCGGTCATGAACATCTCCGCCACGGAAGGCACCTGCATGTCGCCGCGGTCACGGGCCGGCGGCCGCGGCGCGGAGGAGTTCCGCGAGCCGCTCGACCATCCACGGCAGCGACACGAGGATCGCCGCCGCCATCACCGCGAACTTGGGGACGAAGCCGACGATCGGCTCGTGCACGCCGCTGGCGGCCTGCAGGAGCCCGGTGAGCACGCCCACCGCCAGCCCCGCGAGGAGGACCGGCGCGATCACGACCAGGCCGGCCACGACCGCCTGCCGGACCAGTTCGACGAGCGCCTGTTCGGTCATGGTTCGCTCCCGGAGGCCGGCGTCAGCCGGGAATGGTCCGCACGCCGTCGAGCAGCGACGTGACGACGAGCGACCAGCCGTCCGCCGCGACGAACACGAGGAGCTTGAGCGGCAGCGACACGAGCGACGGGGGGAGCATCACGAGCCCCGTCGAGACGACGAGCGTGGCCACGAGGATGTCGAGCACGAGGAACGGCAGCAGCATCCGGAACCCGATCACGAACGCCGACTCCAGTTCGCTCACGAGGAACGCGGGGAGGATCACCTCCACCGGAACGTCGTCGTAGGTCGCGGCCTGCTTCGGCCCCGCCGGATGCCGCGCGAGAAAGAGGAGCATCGTGTCACGGTTGCCCGCCTGCTCGATCTGGGCCGCCATCCAGCGGCGCAGCGGCAGCGATCCCTTGTCGAACGCCTCCGAGGCGGTGACGGTGCCCCGCCGGTAGGGCTCCATGCCGTCGCGCCACGCCTGCGTCCACACCGGCCACATCACCATCGCCGTGAGGAACATCGCGAGCGAGGCGATGATCTGGTTCGACGGGATCTGCGGCGCGCCGAGCCCCTGCCGCACGAGCGCGAGCACGACCGACATGCGGACGAAACAGGTCGTCATCAGGAGCACGGCCGGGGCGAGCGTCATGGCGCCGAACATCACCGCCGACGGCACGAGCGCCTCGAGAGGCTTGTCGCCGAGGAATGCCGGCCAGGCCGGCACGGAGGCCGGCGGCTGCGGCGCCGGCGCCGCGTCGGCCGCCGCCGCGGGTTCGACCGCCCGCAGGAGCGCGGCCGCCGTGTCGTCGGCACGGGCCGCCGTCGCCCCGGCGAGGGCGAGGACGACGAGGCAGGCGAAGCCGCGGAGCGCGGGGACGATGGCGATCACGCGCGGGCCTCCGCGGCCGGTCGTTCCGAGCCGCGGCGGCCGCCCCGTCCCTGCGGCTGCGTGCCGCGGCAGGCGGCCACCACGCGGTCGGTCGCCTGCGGATCGTTCAGTTCCGCGAGCGTCTGGCAGCCCGCGGACGAGACCCCGATGAGGAGCGTTCGCGGGCCGAACCGCACCACGCGGACCGATTGCTGGCCGCCGAGGGCCGCCTCGCCGAGCACCTCGAACACGTCGGGAGGGAGCACGACCGTTCGCCGGCCGGTGAACACGCGATAGGTCGCGACCGCCGCGAACGCCGCGGCGAGGGCGGCGAGCAGCCGCCAGTCGGGAAGTGGCCGCGGCACGGCGGCGGCCGGCGACCCGCCGAGCGGCGTCGCGGGGCGGACGCCGCCCGCGCCCGCATCGTCGGCGAGCGACACCGGCGTGACGCGGGGATCGAGGATCACCGCCTCGGGAGCCGGAGCCACCGGCGGCTCCGCGGCGGCCGGCACCGACCCGGTGACGGCGCAGGCCGCCGCCACGACGACCGCCCACACGGCACGGGCGGGAGCATGTCGCGCCGGGATCGACGGGGCTGGTTCGTTCATGCCGCGACCCTCGGTGCCGGAGAATCCGGGGCGACGCGGCCGCCGGTGGCCGCGGGGTCGTCGAGCGACGACCAGTCGATCGCCGCGCCGGTGCGGCGCCGCGCCGGTCTGCGGGCCGACCGGGACCGGTCGACCACGTCGTCGTCGGTGCCGCCGCTGGTGCGAAACACGATCCAGGCGAGCACCGCCGAGCACTTGGCCATCAGCACCATCCAGACCTCGCGCGGTACGTCCCCCAGCCGCCCCGTGGCGACCGCCTGCCAGGTGGCATCGACGTAGCCGCCGAGCGTCCGCGGCTTGCCGGCCGGGGCCGCGGCGGATGCCGGCGGGCTGGCGGCAGCCGCCGGCGTCCGGAGGGCGGCGGCATCGAGCCGTCCTTGGGAGACCGGGAACCGGGTGATCTCCACCCGCCGCGACTCCGGCCGCGCCGACGGCGGCAACAGCTTGAGCACGTGCTCCCGGAGCCGATCCTCCTCGCGGCGATCGAAGGCGGGGATCGCGACCTGCGGATCCCGCTGCAACGCTGCGCGGAGGGCGGCCTCGAACCACGACTCGGGAACGGCGAGCGACACGGTGATCGAGGCGGGGACGTCGGGCGGTGTCGGCCGACCGACGACGGCCGACGCGGGCGCGACGGCGACCTCCGCCGGCGCGTTGGCGTCGGCCACCCGCTGCTGCCGGGGCGGCAGGCCGGGTTCGGGGACGCGATCCGGCGTCGCCGACGCCTCCTCGAACGCGACCGTGACGTCGACGACGGCGCCCTTCACGAACGAGAGGCCCTGCCGAACCTTCGCGGCGAGATGACGCTCGTGGGCGATCCGCCGCGCGAGCGCCGGATCCGCCGCGGCCGCTTCGACGGCGGGCTCGGCGG
>Ga0007791_10000580_pt1 | contig 11952 bp, 10 predicted proteins | sample CryBogmetaGMA05M_FD_60368 | JGI IMG/M metagenome (GOLD analysis project Ga0007791, IMG submission 60368) | Freshwater microbial communities from Crystal Bog, Wisconsin, USA - MA0.5M | ecosystem: Environmental > Aquatic > Freshwater > Lake | place: Crystal Bog, Wisconsin, USA | collected 2009-07-06 | reverse complement strand
CTGTGCATCGGCGATGCCGCGCATGCGATGTCGCCGATGGGCGGGGTCGGGATCAACATCGCGGTGCAGGACGCTGTCGGCGCGGCCACGTTACTGGCCGAACCGTTGTGCCGCCGGGACGTGCGGAACGCCGATCTCGCCGCCGTGCGTCGCCGTCGGCTTCCGGCGGCCGCTCTCACCCAGGCTTTGCAGCGGATCATGCACCGCCGGTTGGTGGTCCCGGTATTTGCGGGTGCGGACGGGAAACCGCCCGCGGTGTTCGTCGGACTTCTGCAGAAGCTGCCCTGGCTGACAGCGATCCCCGCCCGGGTTATCGGGGTCGGTATCCGCCCCGAACGCGCGCCGTCCTTCGCCCGTCGCTAACGGGTCGGGTGTGCGACGTCACTGTCGCCACAGCGTGCCGCCGCCGAAAACCCACGGTATCGTAGGTTACCGGTCGGTAACTTAGGGAGGACTGGTTCCATGACGGAATTGAAGTATCTCGAGCTCAACGGCGACCGGGTCGCCTACCAGGATGTGGGACAGGGATCCGTGGTTCTGCTCGTTCACGGTATGGGCGGGAGCTCACAGACATGGCGGGAGGTGCTGCCCCATCTTTCGGCCCGACACCGCGTGATCGCGCCGGATCTGATCGGGCACGGCCAGTCTGATAAGCCGCGTACCGACTACTCGCTCGGCGCATTCGCGGTATGGCTGCGCGACCTTCTCGACCAACTCGGCGTCTCACGCGTGACATTGGTCGGTCATTCACTTGGCGGCGGCGTTGCGATGCAATTCGCACATCAGCATCCGGAGTACATCGAGCGTCTGGTTCTGATCAGCAGTGGTGGTCTGGGGTCCGAACTCGGTCACACCCTGAGACTGATGTCAGCACCGGGTGCGGAATTCATCCTGCCGATCATCGCGCCGCAGAAAGTGGTCGCCGCCGGCGAGCGCCTTCGCGGATGGCTGGCCTCGATGGGTGTGCGCAGTGCCCAAGCCGACGAAACCTGGAATGCCTATATCTCACTCGCCGATCCGAAGACCCGGACCGCGTTCCTGCGAACCTTGCGTTCCGTGGTCGACTACCGCGGCCAGGCGGTGAGCGCATTCAACAAGATGCACTTCACCGAAGGCCTGCCCACTCTGCTGATCTGGGGTGAGCAGGACCGGCTGATTCCGGCGGCTCACGGCCGTGACGCACATGAGGCTTTGCCCGGCAGCAGGTTGGTGACCCTGGCAGGTGTCGGGCACTTCCCACAGGTTGAGGCGCCACTGGCCGTCACCGACACGGTGGACGATTTCATGGCCACGACCGTGCCATGGCGCTGGCAGCGGCCGAGTCGGGGCGCACCGATCGCCGAAGCCGCCCGTTGCTGACGCCCATCACACGGTCACATGATGGCCCTCAGGTGAATTCAGCGGCGAGCCCCTTCTTATCGACCTTTTCGCCTGCGACTGTCGGCAGCGGCTCAGCACGGATCTTCCATCGGGTGGGGATCGCGAAGTAGGCGAGGACACCGCGCAGATGGGCGACCAGTTCATCTTGTGACGGCGCTCGCCCGTCGGCGCGGTGCACCACAACCGCCGCGAGTTCCTCACCTAGTTCCGGATGTGGAAGACCAATCGCCGCAGCCTCCACCACGTCGGGATGGCGCAGCAGCGCTGCCTCGACGTGCGGGCAGGCGATATTCTCGCCTCCCCGGATCACCATGTCTTTGCTACGTCCGTCGATGAAGAGATAGCCCTCGGAATTCAGATGCCCGAGATCGCCGGTATGCAGCCAGCCTTCGGAATCGACTGTCCCGTCAGCGATGCCGAGGTAGCCGTTCATCACCGTGGGGGAGCGGACCAACACCTCGCCGACCCCGGTGTCATCGGGATCGGCGATGGAGAGCTCGACGGTCGGCAGCGGCCGGCCGACAGTTCCGGGAAAATGGGTCAGGTCGGCGCTACTGGCCAGGGTCAGGAACCCACCGCCCTCGGTCATGCCCCACATATTTGCCAACCCGCGGTCCGCCAGTTGCGGAAGTCGACGAACCATCTTCTCCAGCAGTACCGGTGGAACAGGTGCCCCGCCCATCGGGAAGGAACGCAGTGTCGACAGGTCATAGGACTCAAACTCCGGATGTTCCAGTAGCCGTACCGCCATCGTGGGGACCGCGCCCCAGCGTTGGACGCCCTCGGATTCAATGAGTGCAAGGACCTGCCCCGCGTCGAAACGTCCGGAGTTCAATACGATTCGGCCACCGGTGATCGTCTGCGTCAACTGAGTGGCGAATGCGCCGATGTGGAATAGCGGCGTGCAGATCAGGTTCACCGGCTGTGGGGCATCGGCTGACAATAGGTGCGGCAGTTGCCGAGCACGAGCCAGGACATTCTGCTGGTTTGCCACGATCGCGCGAAACGACAACTCGACGCCCTTGGGCATACCGGAGCTACCCGAGGTGAACAGGATGACTGCCGGGCCGTCCTCATCGCGCGGTCCGGGGATGCGGGGAACTTCGGTCGTAGCGGAACCGAAACAACTCCGGAAATCCGCGATATCAAGCACCGGAACCCCGCAGCCAGCTGTGAGATCGGGGGCGTCGGTGATGACGGCGCGTGGTGCGACCAGGTCCAGTGAGTGAGCCGCCTCGTGCGGACTCCACCACCTGTTACCGAGCACCGGCACCGCGCCGATCGACCAGATCGCCCAGAGCGACACCATCCAGTCGGGACTGTTATAGGCCAGCAGCAACACCCGATCACCGGTTTGGATCTTCAACGGCTCCAGGCGTTCTTGTGCGGCGTCGATCGCCGAAAAGAACTCACCAAACGTGACGCGCCGGTCACCCTGAACACCGAAGGTGCGCTGTGACCAACGCTGCACCCCGGTGAGCAGTTCGGCGAAGCAGCGTGGCCGTTGGTGGTACAGCAGGCCGGGGTGGCCGCCGAAGTACCCAGCGCTGACCTCGTCACCCCAAAGCGGCTGCACAGGCGCCGATCCTAGCGACCGTCCGATGATCCTCAACGGCGCCATTCGCGCCAGGCTGATGCCCGGGCGGCCGTAGTGTGAGTTCCGTGGCGATCGACAACACCGACCAGGTCCATGACGTGGCGATCATCGGTGCCGGCCCGGGCGGCATTACCGCCGCGCACCTGTTGCGGCGCAGTGGAATCGACGACTTCGTGATCCTCGAGCGTGCCGCCGACGTCGGCGGCACGTGGCGCGATAACCACTACCCCGGCCTGGCCGTCGATATCCCGTCGCTGTGGTACCAGTTTCCGTTCGCGCGGGATCCGGGTTGGTCGCGGCTGTTCGCGCCCGGTCCTGAGATCCACCGCTACCTGCGAGACGTCGCAGCCCGGGAAGGGGTCTACCGCCATCTGCGAACCAACACCGAGGTAATCCGCCAGGCGTGGGACGGCGAGCACGGCATCTGGCGGCTGGAGATCGCCGACGGAAGCACCGTCAACGCCAGGTTCTTGATCTCCGCAGTCGGCGGCTACATCAACGCCAAACCGGATATTCCAATCGACGGCATCGCCGACTTCACCGGCCGGGTGCTGCGACCCAATGACTGGGACGACAGCTATGACGTGCGCGGCAAACGGGTCGCGATCATCGGTACCGGATCCAGCGGCGTGCAGATCGCAGGCGCACTCGCCGGTGTTGTCGGTCACCTCGACGTCTACCAGCGAACCCCGGCCTGGGTGCTACCGAAGATCGACTTCGACATCACCCCGCGGCTGCGCACCCTGTTGAAGGTTCCCGGCGTACTTGCGGCGATCGATTCGGCCGGCCGTTGGCTGATGGATCTGCTTCTGGTGGGACCGATCTGCCATCTGTTGTCGCGGCTGCCCGAGCGGGCCCTGGTCCGTCTGATGCCGATGTATGACGCCTACTGCCGAACCTTGTACCGGACCTACCTCCGCGGCGTTGTGCACGACCGGGACACTCGGTCAAAGCTTCTGCCCCGCTACGGCATCCTGGCCAAGCGCCCGGTCATCTCGAGCGCATTTCTGCCGATCTTCAACCGGGACAACACCGCGTTGATCACTGCGCCGATCGAGCGGGTCACCGAAACCGGTGTGCGAACCGCCGACGGAGTCGAGCGGCCCGTCGACCTGATCGTCGCGGCAACGGGCTACGAATTGTGGACCGACCCGGAGACCTACCGGCCGGGAACCATCCTCGGTCGCGATGGATTCGACTTGGCCGTGCAGTACCGCACCCACGGCCTGCAGAGTTATGCCGGTAGCGCGCACCCGGGGTTGCCGAACCGCTGGGAATTGGTGGGCCCGGTTGGCTTCGTCGGCTTCGCCTGGTTTGACTATCTGCAGACGGTGGCCGCGCACGCGGTGCGCGTGATCGCTGAGACCCGACGCCGCGGAGCAGCGGTTGCCGAGGTGACGGAGACCGCCTTCGCCGCACGCAATCACAAACTGCACAGTCAGGGCCGCGCGATGCGGCTGTATTTCACTGCATGCAACCCCGGGCTGAACACCTATTTCGTCAACTCGCTGGGGCAGGCCGTCTATTACCGGCCCGAGACCATCGCCGCCTCGAGGAAATTCAGCCGCACCTCGCCACTGGCGGACTACAACTTCTCCACCATCGAGGCCCTCTCCACGACGGCGGCATCCGCATGAGCGATTCCGTGCAGCGACCACTGGAGGGCAAAGTCGCCTACGTCACCGGTGCCGCCCGTGGACAAGGCCGGGCGCACTGTGTCCGGTTGGCGCGGGCCGGCGCGAACATCGTCGGCATCGATGCCTGCGGTCCGGTGGGCGCACATATCGGCTACCCGCCCGCACAGCCCCAGGATCTGGCCGAGACCGTTCGGTTGGTCGAGGATGAGGGCACCAAAATCTCCGCCCATCCCGTCGACGTCCGTGATCTCGCCGGCCAGCAGCGTGTGATCGCCAGCGCCATCGAGCAATTCGGCCGCCTCGACGTCGTCGTCGCCAATGCCGGTGTGATGAGCTGGGGCCGCGCCTGGGAGATGCCTGCCGAGCAATGGCAGGAGATGATCGACATTAACCTGACCGGGTTCTGGAATACGGTAAAGGCGACGGCACCGGCGATGATCGCGGCGGGCAACGGTGGGTCGATCATCGCGATCAGTTCGGCTGCCGGTATCAAGGCTGTCCCCGGCGCCGGCCACTACAGTGCCAGCAAGTTCGGTATCGTGGGCCTGACCAATTCCCTGGCAATCGAATTGGGCGAGTACGACATACGAGTCAATTCGGTGCACACCTACGGTGTTGACACCGCACTGGGAAACGACCCGTCGCTGTACAAAACCTTTGAGCAGCACCCGCGCTACGCGTATAGCTTCTCGCCGGGCGCGCTGGAAACCGAGTCCTTGACTCCGCCCGAGCAGGTCAGCGAGATCGTGCTTTTTCTGGCCAGCGACGCCTCCGCGCTGATGACCGGCGCTCAGGTTCTGGCCGATAAGGGCTACCTCAAGATCTAGCCGGTGGAAGTCTCTTGAACATCTAGTCGGCGGGAGCTTCCGCCGCGAGTGCCTTGGCCCAGCGGTAGTCGGCTTTACCGGCCGGTGAGCGCACCACGTGATCGGTGCGCACGAATGCTTTAGGAATTTTGTATTGGGCGATGTGCGGACGGCAGGCCTCCGCCAGTTCCTCATCGGTGGCGGTCTTCCCCTCCGCCAGTTGAACGATCGCGACCACCTCATTGCCCCAGCGTTCCGATGGCCGCCCCGCCACCACCACGTCGTAGACGCTGGGATGGCTTGCGACAGCGCGCTCCACCTCTTCGGCGAAGATCTTCTCCCCACCGGAGTTGATGGTGACCGAGTCGCGACCGAGCAGTTCGATCCGGCCGTCGGCAAGATAACGGGCCTTATCGCCCGGGATCGAGAACCGAACGCCGTCGATCGTGGGAAAGGTGCGCGCGGTCTTCTCGGCATCGCCCAAATAGCCCAGCGGAACGAACACCCGCCGTGCCAGCCAGCCCTCGCCGTCACCCGGTTCTAAAACGCGGCTGAAGTCCACCGCCACGACTGTGGTGTCAGCCATCGGGGTGAACGTCGCTGCCTGGACGTCGGCACCCTTGGTGGCGATACTGGTCATCTGCGCACCGGACTCCGAGGCGCCGACGGCGTCCATGATGATCAGGTTTGGCAGCGCCGCCAGTAGCCGGTCCCGAACAGTCGGCGACAGCGGTGCGCCACCGTTGGTCAGGGCCATCAGCCCCGACAGGTCGTAGTCGCCCTTCTCGATCTGGTCGACCAACGGCCTCGCCATTGCGTCGCCGACCACCGGGATGCTCAGCACCCGCTCGCGCTCGGCCAGTCGGAGGATGGCGTCGGCATCGAAGTGTTTGACGTCCTCAGGGACGGCGACCCAGCCGCCGGCGCTGATGGTGTTGAAGACACCCCACTGAGCGGCGCCGTGCATCAACGGAGGTAGTAACAGGAACGACCGCAACCCGGCACCCGCAACCACCTGGTTGATCAGGTCCTGGTAGGCATTCAGCTCGGGTCCGCCGGTGAACGGACGCCCGCCCATGGCGGACATGAAGATGTCGTGCTGGCGCCAGAGCACGCCCTTGGGCATCCCGGTAGTGCCACCGGTGTACAGGATGTAGAGATCGTCGCCACTCGGGGTGGGCATCCCGGCGGTGGGTTGCGCTGTGGCGGTGATGGATTCGTAGTCCACCGCTTCGGGGAGCAGCTCGTTTCCGGAGTCGTCGGCGACCTGAATGAGCACCTGCAGGTTGGGCAGCCGACCGCGAACCGCCTGTACGTGCGGAGCGAACTCGGCTGAGTAGATCAGGGCACGTGCATTGGAGTCGGCCAGGAGATAGAGCAGTTCTTCTTCGACGTAGCGGTAGTTGACGTTGAACGGCGCGACGCGGGCGCGGTAACCGGCGACCATGGCTTCGAGGTACTCGTTTCCATTGCGCATATACAGCCCGACATGATCCTGCCCGGATTCCTGGCCGGCCAACTCCTCACGCTCAGTGTGACAACCGAGTCCCTGCGCGACGAGGTAGTGGGCGACACCGTCGATGCGGGTGTCCATTTGCGCGTAGGTTAGGCGCCGGTCCCGCCAGATCAGGACGGTCTGATCCGGCAGTGCGGTCGCGACGGTGCGGAACACGGTGGACAGATCGAAGTTCGCGTCGGCCATGGGCACACTGTATTCGGTGTCATTCAGGGGCTTACAGTGCTGTCTGACGCTGGCCGACCGACACCAGGAGTTCCCGTGAGCAACGACCGAGCACGTATCGACTTCCCGTCCCGCGTCGGCGTCTGGTGGGCCAGCGATACCTGGCCCATGTCGGCCGCCCAGGAGGTCGCGCAAGAGATCGAGGCACTCGGGTTCGGTTCGCTGTTCATCCCGGAAGTCGGCTTGAAGGACTGTCTCGTCGAATCGGCGGCATTCCTGGCCGCCACTCGACGCCTAGTGGTTGGTACCGGCATCGCCAATATCCACGCCCGGATCGCCGGAACCATGGAGGGCGGGGGACGCACGCTGAGCGCGATGCACCCGGGTCGCTTCGTGCTAGGCCTGGGTGTGAGCCATGGGCCACTGGTGGAGAACATGCTGGGCGGCACCTACGACAAACCATTGGCCACCATGCGCGGCTACCTAGACCGGATGGCAGCCCTGCCGGAGATGATCGAACCGGGTTCGGGTCGGCCGACGCGGTTGGTTGCGGCGCTGGGGCCCAGGATGATTGAGCTTTCAGGTACCCACGCCGACGGTGCGCATCCCTATCTGGTGACGCCCGCGCAAACCGCGACCACCCGCGAGATCCTCGGTCCGGACAAGTGGATCGTCTCCGAACAGGCCGTCGTCGTCGGCGAGGACGCCGAGGAACAGATGCGCCGCGCGCACCTGCATCTGGATATCTATTCCGGTCTGCCCAACTACCGCAACTCCTGGCTGCGCCAGGGATTCGACGAGTCCGATCTGGTCCGCGGCGGTTCGGACCGATTGGCCGCTGGAATCGTCGGTATGGGATCGGTGGAACGGGCTGCCGCGTTGGTGACAGCCCATCTCGATGCCGGTGCCGACCACGCCGTGGTCCAGGTTCTTGGCGATGGCAACCCGGCCTGGGACCCCCGCCCCGCGCTTCGGGAACTCGCCGGGGTCCTCGGGGTGTCCGGCGCTACCTCTTGAACCAGGCGCGCACGGTATCGAGGTCGCGTGTGTAGTTGTCGTACCACTCGTTGACGAAGATGGATGCACCGCTGAGCTTGCTGTTGCCCTGCCAGATCAACCGGATACGGACGGCGCCGCGGGTATAGACGTCGACTCGGTCGTCGACCGCCCGGCGCGCCCACCCCTGCTCCTCGTTCGACTGGGCGAGCGCCGCCCTCTCGTCGGTCGCGGTCGTCATGGCGTCTCCCTCATCCAGCGATGGTGTCGTTGGACTCACGCTACTGCGACGGGCCTGGCCGCTGTAGCGGTGGGTCAGGATCCGCGTGCGCGGTGCACCAAATCGGCTGCTGCCGAACGTAACTCACCAAAAGACCTGAGTGCGCTGCCAAAACCGACTCGCGTGTAGGCCTCGCCGCGCGGCGTAGCAACCTTGAGGTCAAGGCCGTAGCGGTCGATACCGGTGCACACCGCGACATCTGCGTCCGGGTAGCCACCCAGTGCCCGGGCCATATCGGCCAGGCCGGCCGCGTGGTCGGCGTTGAGGTGCTCGATCGCCCCGGCGGCATGTGGCCGGATCGGATCCGGCGCTGCGGTGGCGTAGTCGGCCGCGCTCGCCGAGTCCATCCGGCCGTAGCCACCCACCCAGCGCACCCTGTGGACCCGCAGCACCCACACCGAGAAGTCGCTGTAGCCGATGTAGTACTTCGCGGCTGCGATCGCTGCAATGTGAGCATCTCGGGCGGCCGCCAACTCCTCCCCGACCGGTCGCTCCACGACGCCAGCCAGAGTGATTCGCCCACTGGCCAGCGGGTCGGAACCGGCGTCGGGCGCGACGATCGCCAGGCTGGCGCGCGGGTCGGCGGCAAGATTGCGGCCGTGCTCGGCCAGATGCGACACACACAGCACCGGGGCGCCGTCGAGTAGTCCGTAGGTGACGAAGGACGCCCAGGGATCGCCGGTCGCCGTCAGGCTGGCCAGCGTTCCGGTATTCGTCGAGGCGGCGATCGTGCGCGCCTCCTCGGCCGCCGACGGCCGGGTTTCATCGGCGATCGCGCTCAGCGGCGGCGGGATGCTCGGGGCATCACCGGGGTCACCATGGTCGCGGGATGCCATGGCGCCGACGATACCGCGCCGAGTTGTCTGGCTATCGCGTGAGCAGAATCCATCCGGTGGCGATGGCGACGGCCAGGCACACCACCGTCACCGGGATGCCGTAGCGCACGAAGGTTTTCGTCGAATATCCGCCAGGCCCCATCACCATCAGGTTGGTCTGATGGGCGATCGGGTTGAGAAACGTCAGCGAGATGCAGGTGCCGATCAGGGTCAGCAACACGATCGGGTTCAGTCCTGCCGAGGCCGCGACGGCGATCGCGACCGGCGTGAGGATGGCGGCTGCCGCGGAATTGGTGACGATATTGGTAGTCAACGCGGTGACAACAGCGAACACCACGACCACCAGGGCGGTTTCCCCGCCGGAAATCCGCACGATTTCCGACGAGATCATTTCGCCGAGGCCACTTTTCACCACAATGGTGCCCAGGCCGATCGACCCGGCAATCACCGCCAGGATGTTCCAGTTCAATGCCCGCACCGCGGAACGCGGAGTCAGAACGCCGGTCAGGACCATCAGGGTGGCGCCGGCTGTCGCGACTAGTTCAACCGAGGAAAGCCCGAACGAGCCCGCCACGATGACGGCGGCCAGGATGGCCAGTGCGATCGCGGTCTTGGCTGTCTGCGGTGCCTTCCCGGCCACCTTCTGCCAGAGCCCGATCATGGGATGGGTGCCGAGGACATCGGCGGAACTTGCCGACACCAGACACATCGACCCCGGTTTCGCGGCCGTCTCACGCAGGGGCACAGTCGTTTCGGCGGCGACCGCCAGCACGTCCTCGTCGGCTTCGATATCGCGGATCGTCGCTTGTTCGTCCGACGAGATGGACACCAGGTACAGGTTCTGCGGGGCCAGGCCGAACCGCGGGCTGCCCCACAGCATCCGCACGCCGGGCTCGGTTGCCCGGTAGACCAGGACGTCGTCGGCCTGCAGGGTCGTGTCGAGGGCCGCCGGTGCCCCCCAGCGCCGCACTTCGATCAGTTCAAACTGGGGTGTGGACTCGATTCCCAATTCTGCCGCGGTGCGGCCGATGCTGTTGGCGCTGGCCGACAGCGGAATCTCCGCGCGCCAGGTGAGTTGCTGCGTCGGGGTGTCGGCACTGCCGCGTTGCAGCAGCGGTGCAGTCAGAAGTAGGACGGCCCAGCCGGCAAGGGCCACCGGTATGGCGACCGGGACGAAGGAGAACATCGTGAGATGCACTCCGGCGGGCTCGGCGAGCCCGGCGATGAGCAGGTTGGAACTGGTCCCGATCAGGGTGGCCGAGCCGGTCAAGGTGGTGGCATGAGCGACGGGGAGTAAGACCCCGCGGGCGGGCACGCCGGACTGCTGTTCGAGTTCCTTGGTGGCGGGGATGAGCATCGCCATGATCGGGGTGGTGTTGATCAGTGCCGAGAGCAGTCCGACCGGCGGGATCAGCCGGACCAGAGCCTGGCGCACCGACGTGACCCCAAACAACAGGCGGTAGGTCACCCGGGTGACCACCCCGGTGCTGAAAACGCCCTTGGCGATCACGAGCATCGCAGCGATGGTGATGACTCCACCATTGCTTAATCCTGCGAAGAGTTCAGCCGGTGTCGCGATCCCGATCAATCCCGCCACTAGCAGTGCGCAGATCAGGACCAGCACGGCCGGCACCCTGCCGCTGACGATCACCACGAGCGCGACCAGGACGATGACCCCGGCGATGGCTGGCATAGCCGTCAGTCTGGCATGGCGGTACTTTGACGGACATGACTCCAGACACCGGAATAGGAAGCTTCGCCGAACGGGAACACGCCCATCTGGAAGCGGAATTGGCCGAACTCCGCCGCCGCCGCGACCAGTTGAGGTCCGAACTCCGAGACGATGCCGAGACGGTGGGGGACCGCGGGGACGCGGCCGACGCACTGCAGCGCGCCGAGGACCTGGCCGGAGTCGAAGAACAGATTGGGCACGTGAGCTGGCTGCTGGCCGGTGGCAACGAGACCGTCGAAGGGCAGTTGCCCAACGGCACCGAGGTGACGCTGCGCTTCCCCGACGATAAAGAGGACATCCGGATGCGGGTGGTGAACTTCATCGAGGAGACCCCGGCCGGCGCTGAGGATTCCACCCTGACCGCGGACAGCCCGCTGGGGCTGGCCCTGTTCGGGCACAAGGCCGGCGACAAGATCACCTATCAGACGCCGCGCGGTGAGTTGAAGGTGACGCTGCGCGCCATCGAGCTGCCCTGATGCGTGCGGTCAGGGTCACCGAGCTGGGCGGCCCTCAGTCACTCAACCTGGTCGAGGTTGACGAACCCGCGGCCGACGGTGGCATCGTCGTCGATGTCCACGCGGCCGGGGTGGCGTTCCCCGACGCCCTGCTGACCCGTGGTCTCTACCAATACCGTCCCGAACTACCGTTCACCCTCGGCGCCGAACTGGCGGGCGTGGTGCGCGAGGCACCGAAGGGTGCACACGTCACACCCGGCGACCGGGTGATCGGCCTGACGATGATCGGCGGAGCGATGGCCGAGACCGCGGTGCTCAGCGCCGATCGGGTGTTCCCGCTGCCCGATAACGTCAGCTTCGAGGCTGGCGCCGGCCTGCTCTTCAATGATCTGACGGTCTACTTCGCACTGACCACCCGAGCTCGCCTGGCCCAGGGCGAGACGATGCTCGTGCACGGAGCTGCCGGCGGTATCGGAACTTCGACACTTCGGCTGGCTCCGGTGCTCGGCGCGAGCAGAGTGATCGCAGTGGTCAGCACTGAGGACAAAAAAG
>Ga0007791_10000575_pt1 | contig 11991 bp, 10 predicted proteins | sample CryBogmetaGMA05M_FD_60368 | JGI IMG/M metagenome (GOLD analysis project Ga0007791, IMG submission 60368) | Freshwater microbial communities from Crystal Bog, Wisconsin, USA - MA0.5M | ecosystem: Environmental > Aquatic > Freshwater > Lake | place: Crystal Bog, Wisconsin, USA | collected 2009-07-06 | reverse complement strand
GTCTAGAACCTCGAGTTCGAAACCGTCACCGGATATCAAGCCCGAATCGCTGTCCTGGCCACCAGATTCAGCGTAGAAGCTGGTCTCATCCAAAATAATTTCTGCGATCTGGCCCACTGCAACTCTATGGGCTTGACGTCCTTCGGAAATCAACCCAAGAACCTTTGCTTCGGTTTGCAATGATTCGTAGCCCGTGAACTTGGTCACACCCAAGGCACGGAATTCTCCGTAGACCGAAAGATCGGTACCACCGAGTTTCTTTTCGCGAGCGTCCGCCTTTGCCCGATCTCGTTGCTCCGCCATGAGCGCCGTGAACCCATCGAGGTCAACGCTCAAACCCTGCTCTTCGGCTATTTCAAGGGTCAAATCAATTGGGAAACCATAAGTGTCATGCAGCAGGAAGGCGGCGTCTCCTTTGAGCTGCTTCCCTCCCGAGGTCTTTACAGCATCGATGGCCTCGTCAAGGTAAACCGTTCCACTCACCAGAGTGCGCAGGAATGCTTCTTCTTCGGCAACAGCCGAAGTGAGGATTCGCTTGAAATCCGTTTCGAGTTCGGGATACGCCGCTTTCATGGCATCCTTTGAGGACGTGAAGAGTTCTTTGAATACTGGAGCATCAACGCCGAGCAGGCGCATGGCGCGAACGGTTCTCCTGAGAAGGCGACGCAGCACATAACCGCGGCCATCGTTGCCCGGGCTAACTCCATCGGAGATCAGCATCAAGGCAGAACGAACGTGATCGGCTATTACTCGAAGGCGAACGTCATCTTCGGTGCTAGCGCCGTAGGTCTTTCCGGTTAGCTTGGCAGCAAGATCAAGCACAGGGCGAACCTGGTCGATTTCGTATAAGTTCTCAACGCCCTGGAGCAGGAACGCTACGCGCTCAAGTCCCATACCAGTGTCAATGTTCTTCTTAGGAAGTTCACCCAGAATCTCAAAGCTATCTTTGCCGGTTCCCTGTCCGCGTTCGTACTGCATGAAAACGAGATTCCAAATTTCGATATAGCGATCTTCGTCGGCTTCTGGACCGCCCTCGCGTCCGTAAGCTGGACCACGATCGTAATAGATCTCGCTGCAAGGGCCAGCAGGGCCTGGCTGCCCAGTGCTCCAGTAGTTGTCTTTCATTCCCATGCGCTGGATTCGTTCCAAAGGAATGTTGGCAACTTCACGCCAAATTTCTATGGCCTCATCGTCGTCTTCATAAACGGTTACCCAGAGGAGTTGAGGATCGATTCCAAGGCATCCCGAATCGCGCGAGCCGGTGAGGAACTCCCACGCAAAACCGATGGCTTCCTTCTTGAAGTAATCGCCGAACGAGAAGTTTCCGTTCATCTGGAAGAACGTTCCATGACGCGTGGTCTTGCCAACTTCTTCGATGTCGAGGGTGCGAATGCATTTTTGAACGCTGGTAGCACGCGGGTACGGAGCTGGTACCAGACCCGTCATGTATGGGATGAAGGGCACCATACCGGCAACCGTAAACAACAGCGATGGGTCATCGGTGATTAGGGAGGCGGAAGGAACTACGGTGTGCCCGTTGCGCTCAAAAAAATCGAGCCAACGCCGGCGAATTTCGGCGGTTTGCAATTGGTTGGTCCTATTTGTTTGAGGTTGAAGATTTGGAGTCTAGTTCGGCTTCACGTTCACGGAAGCCCTCGCCAATGGCTGTACCAAAATCCTTTGCTCGTTTGGTGAGGTCAGCGGCAAGTTCTTGCGCCTTGGGATTTTCATTTAGCTGCTTTGTTGCGGCAAGGCCGATTGCAATGCCTGCTGCAAACCATAAAAGTTTCTTCATGCAAATAGACCTACTTCTTATTCTTGCCTAGCAAGACAGTGCGGAGACCCGAAGTTAGACCGGCTATCTTGACGAGCGGTGAGCCCAGCGTTGAGGCAAAAACAGCCACGAGAGCACTGATGTTCCCGGTAACTTCGGAAACGTTTTCGGTAATAACGTCTACCTTGGCCAACTGTTTGTTGGTGGCCTGAACGGTTTCTGTAAGTTCGGAGAGCAGCGGAGATACCTCGTCGCCAATCGATCGAATCGACTCGCGAGTCTCATCGAGTACACGACCCAACTTGACTAGAGGCACAGCAATAAACAACACCAAGAGCGCAAAGGCACTTGCCGCGATGATTGCTGCGATTTCTCCGCCGCTCATCCGAACCCCTAACTATTCGTTAGTTAGAAACTACTAGCGAGCTGCGTAGTACTCAACCACAAGCTGTACTTCACAAGTTACTGGTACTTCTGCACGCAATGGGCGACGGGTTAGAACAGCAGTTAGCTCGTCTAGCTTCACGTCTAGGTAACCAGGAACCGGAGGTAGAACCTCAGCGTGTCCACCGGCAGCGGCAACCTGGAAAGGCTCGGTGCCTTCAGACTTCTCGTGCACGTGGATCTGCTGTCCTGGCTTTACGCGGAAAGATGGGCGGTCTACTCGCTCACCGTTTACAAGAATGTGGCGGTGAACCACTAGCTGACGAGCCTGGGCGATGGTGCGAGCAAAACCTGCACGCAAAACCAGTGCGTCAAGACGCATCTCCAGAAGTTCTACAAGGTTTTCACCGGTAAGGCCTTCTGCGCGCTTGGCTTCCTGGAAGGTCTTGCGAAGCTGTGCCTCACGAATACCGTATTGGGCGCGTAGGCGCTGCTTCTCGCGAAGACGAACGGCAAAGTCGCTGTCGGCTTTCTTGCGGGTACGGCCGTGCTGACCAGGAGCGTATGGACGCTTTTCAAGGTACTTTGCGGCTTTTGGGGTTAGGGCTAGGCCCAGTGCGCGTGACTTGCGGGTCATGCTGCGGGTACGCGTTGTCTTAGACACGTGTTCCTTTCATTGGATTCCTGAGGAATCGATAGCGGTTGTTCACAAAAAAGACCAGAACCTAGAGGTGGTTTAGATCTAATCGCCACGGACCATCTGGCTATTTAGATGGTCGCACCGTTGAGCCCCGCGCAGCCGTTGCGGGTTACCCTAGTCGGCAACCTCTCAAGTCTAGCAGGCTGACGGCGAGCAATAAAGGGGCTTTCAAGCCTATTTTTCGGCCTTTTTGGCTCGAATAATGGCCCTCAAGCGAGCCCAGCGCTCGGCTAACTCGCGTTCAAATCCAATTTCCCGCGGGAGGTAATAACGCTTGCTCTGAAGTTTGGAACCTATGTAATCCTGAGCAACAACGGCTTTTTCCGAATCATGTGGGTATTCATATCCGAGCCCGTTGCCACTTGCCTTGGCTCCGCTGTAGTTACTTGAACGCAGGGGCTTTGGAACCTTGGGTTGCAAACCGGCGCGCACATCCGCCAAAGCGGTGTTAATGGCGTTATAAGCCGCATTGCTTTTTGGCGCTAAAGCCAAATATATGGTCACCTCGGCAAGCGGGATTCTGCCCTCCGGCATGCCAATCTGTTGAACCATCTCGAACGCAGCAACGGCCATTGGAAGTGCCTGAGGATCAGCAAGCCCTATGTCTTCGGCTGCCAAAATCATTAGCCTTCTGGCAATGAATCTTGGGTCCTCTCCCCCTTCAATCATCCTCGCCAGCCAGTGAATCGCGGCGTCGGCATCTGAGCCGCGCACGCTCTTTATAAAGGCACTGATGATGTCGTAATGCTGATCTCCGTCTCGGTCGTATCTCACAAGAGCGTGATCCAATGCAGACTCTATGGCTTCGCGGGTTATTTCGATTGCGCGCACGGACTCGCCAGATTCGTTAGCACCAAATGTGCTCAACGCGTTCCCAGCAGCAGATTCGAGAACCGTTAGAGCGCGCCTGGCATCGCCACCGGCCAGGTCAACAATCAGCTGCAGCAATGAATCATCCATTGAAAACTGGGCGTTCAAACCCCGTGGGTCTGCCATTGCCCGGGTTATCACAATGGCAATGTCCGATTCCTCAAGTGGTTCAAGAGTTAGCAGCAGAGAACGACTGAGCAAAGGTGGAATGACACTGAAAGAGGGATTCTCTGTGGTTGCGGCTATCAAAACCACCCAACCCGCCTCTACACCTGGAAGAAGCGCATCTTGCTGGGCCTTGGAAAAGCGATGAATTTCGTCCAGAAACAGCAAGGTACCTGTTCCGTACGCGTCGCGCTCCTTCCTGGCTTGAACCATTAAATCCCTAACGTCCTTAACGCCTGCGGTGATGGCGCTCAACTCTACGAATCGTCTTCCAGATTCCCGCGCCACAACCTGGGCGATCGTGGTTTTACCAGTTCCAGGTGGTCCCCACAACAGCAACGATGTGGTTGAGGCTGACTTTGCATCCGTTCCAGATTTTGACAGTTGAAGCAAAGGGGACCCCGGTTTGAGCAAATGTCGTTGCCCAACAATTTCATCGATGCTCCTGGGGCGCATTCTTGCGGCCAAAGGCACTGAAGTGGCAAAGAGTCCAGCATCGAGGGTCATGCCTTCAGGATGCCATAAAATCAGGAGTAGATATTCAATCGAGGAGACCCAGTGGCCAAGTCAAAGAACAACAGCGAGCTCGCAGCGAGGCTTCGCAACTATGAAGATAAGCAAAAGACCGCTGGCATCAAGGCCCAAAAACGTAAAGGCGACACCAGAATTGCAATCCTGATTGGAGGCGGTTCCATTGCTCTCGCACTAGTGGCAACGCTGGTTCACGGAGTTGCTTTCCCCACTCCAACGGCAACGCCAACCAACGCGGCAAGCGCTAGCACCTCCGCAACACCTACTCCGAGCGCGAGCAAGACGAACGCAGCCAACGTCCCAAACCCCTCGCTAGCGGAAGGTCGCACCTGGACCGGAAGCATTGAACTAAACGGATCCAAACTCGGCTTGGAACTTGACGGTAAAGCTGCTCCGCAGGCCGTCGCAAACTTCCTGGCGTTGGAAAAGAAGAGCTTCTTCAAAGGAGTCTCCTGCCACCGACTAACAACGGCAAACATCTATGTTCTGCAGTGCGGTGATCCAAAGGGCGACGGCACAGGCGGTCCCGGCTATAGTTTTGGACCAATCGAAAATGCTCCTGCTGGTGACCTATACAAGGCGGGCTATCTAGCGATGGCTCGACGCGGTGGAGATGCATACAGCCTTGGATCGCAATTCTTCATCGTTTACAAAGACTCGGTCATCCCGAGTGATGCAGCGGGTGGTTACACCGTGTTTGGAAAGATTACTTCAGGGCTTGACGCCGTAACTGCCATTGCGGCGGCAGGGTCAGACAACGCAAACAGCTCAGGTGACGGCCATCCCAAGGTGGCAACCACCATCGGTGCCATCAAACTAAACTAAAGACACGTTCATCAGGGGCTCATTTCAGAGTGGGTCAACAAACACGGGAGCACAAAGTGGCCAACAACAACACTTCATTCGGACGCGTTGACGCGGAGAATAACGTCTACGTCATTGAGGGCGGTGTTGAACGCAAGGTCGGTCAGTATCCAGACAAAACTGCCGAGGAAGCGCTGGCGTACTATGAACGCAAATTTGCGGACCTCGAGGCGAGTGTTCGGATACTGGAGCAGCGTGTTGCCGCTAAAGCCGACGTTCAATCCATAAAGAAGAACGTTCAGACCCTCACTGCCGAACTTGTTGAACCTAACGTTGTAGGAGACATTGCCGCTCTTAGGGCTCGGGTGGAATCAGTTGCCGAGAAAATCGGAACACTTGTGGCCGAAAAATCAGAGGCAAACAAGGAACTCATCGCGGAGGCAATTGCTGCTAGAACGAAAATTGCCGAAGCGGCAGAAGCAATCGCGAATCAGGACATTGCAAAAACACAGTGGAAGAATTCTTCAACTCAGATGACAACGCTGTTCGAAGAATGGCAAGCATCACAGAAGTCGGGTCCAAAACTTGCAAAATCTGATGCCGACGCCATCTGGAAAAGGTTCAGCGTGGCCCGCACAAAGTTCGATGCAAATAAACGAAGCTACTTTGCGGGTCTTGACGCTTCCAACAAGGCAGCAAAGCAGAAGAAGACAGCGATCGTAAACGCTGCAGAGGCCCTTGTTGCTAAAGGCGCCGACGCGGTGGTCGAGTACCGGAAGCTTCTAGACGATTGGAAAGCATCGGGTCGCTCCCAGGGCAAAGTCGACGATGAGCTCTGGGCTCGTTTCAAAGCGGCTGGAGATGCGATTTACGCCAAAAAAGGCGAACAAATTCAGGTGGAAAACACTGAGTTTGCGGCCAACTTGAAGGCAAAACTTGAGCTACTGGCCGAAGCTGAGAAGTCTGTCAAGCCCGAGAAAGATCTGGCCGAAGCAAAGCGTGTTCTGCAGGGCATCCAAGCACGCTGGGAGAAAGCTGGCAAGGTGCCTCGCGAGAAAGTTCGCGAGGTTGAGGATCGACTCAAGGCCGTTGAGGCTAAGGTTCGCAAAGCCGAGGAAGACAACTGGCGCAAGACCGATCCCGCGTCAATTGACCGAACTAATTCCGTATTGACCCAACTTGAGGATTCAATCAAGAAGTTGGAATCAGAACTCAGCACCGCCAAAGCCGGTAAGGATGCCAAGAAGGTCGCGGCAGCAACAGAGGCCCTTGAGGCGCGCAAAGCGTGGCTAAAAGTGGTCCAGGATTCCTCCAAGTAGAAAACCTTAGAGAAAAGTGGGTTGCCAGATTGGCGCCCACTTTTTTATTGAGTCACTCGATAAACGTCGTAAACAGCATCGATTCTTCTAACGGCGCTCAGTAGGTGATCCAGTGTTGCAGGGTCTCCAATTTCGAAGACAAACCTGGAGAACGCTATCCGATCGGTGCGAGTGGACACACTTGCGCTGAGGATGTTGACGTGATGCTCTGATAGCACTCGAGTCACGTCAGACAAAAGACCGTTACGATCCAAGGCCTCAATTTGAATCTGTACCAGGAATTGCCCTCCAGAACTGTTATCCCAGCTGACTTCCATGAGTCGTTCTGGTTCGGAGGTAAGTGAATTTATGTTGTTGCAGTCCGTTCGATGAACTGAAACCCCGCTACCACGGGTAACAAAACCGATGATTTCGTCACCTGGCATTGGTGTACAGCAACGCGCAAGCTTGACCATGACATCCGCGTCGCCACGTACCAACACGCCCACGTTATTTCGCTTTTCATTAGCGCTTCTTGGCCTACTGGGAAGTTCGAAAACCGCATCATCGGATTCTTGCTCGATGTTTATCATCGAAACGATCTTCTCCACCACTGATTGGGCTGAGATGTGATTCTCCCCCACCGCGGCGTAGAGTGCGGAAACATCGGCATAGCGCAGATCTGAAGCAAGCTGCAAGATCAAATCGCCCGCCATCAAGCTCTTGAGCGGAAGGTTGGCTTTACGCATGGCCTTGACGATTGCCTCACGTCCGGTCTCAACTGCGTCTTCCCTGCGGCCCGCAGCCAACCACTGCTTAATCTTGGCTCTCGCCCGCTGGCTTTTTACAAAATTCAGCCAGTCTTGGCTCGGGTGGGCATCTTGACTCTTTGAGGTGAAAATCTCTACAACATCGCCAGATTGGAGTTCGCTTTCCAAAGGAACGAGGCGGCCATTCACCTTGGCACCCATTGTCCTGTGACCCACTTCGGTGTGCACCGCATAGGCAAAGTCCACGGGAGTTGCCCCTGAAGGTAAACCAATCACGCGACCCTTGGGAGTGAAGACGTAGACCTCTTTTGCGCCAATTTCAAACCTGAGCGCATCCAGGAACTCACCCGGATCTTGAGTCTCGGCCTGCCAGTCGCTCAAGTGTTTCAGCCAGGCAAGATCCTCTTCTGCCGAGGTGGCTTCCTTACCGCTCTGCTGCTTGTACTTCCAGTGTGCAGCCACACCAAACTCGGCACGTCGATGCATTTCATCGGTGCGAATTTGGATTTCAATGGACCGACCTGCAGGGCCTATGACCGTGGTGTGCAGAGATTGGTAAAGGTTGAACTTGGGCATGGCGATGTAGTCCTTGAAACGACCAGGAACCGGACTCCACCGTGCGTGTATCGCTCCGAGAATGGCGTAGCAGTCTCGTACCTCCGCGACAATTACGCGGATACCAACCAAATCGTAGATGTCGTCAAACTCACGCCCACGTACAACCATTTTTTGGTAGATGCTGTAATACTGCTTTGGTCGACCGGCGACCCGCCCCTTGATCCGGTTCTCGCGCAAGTCATCATCAATAGAAGCGATAACGGAATCGATGAACTCTTCACGTTTTGGACTACGCTGCCTGACGAGGTTGATTATCTCTTCGTAAACCTTTGGATACAGAACACTGAATGAGATGTCCTCGAGTTCGCTCTTAATGGCGCTGATTCCAAGCCTGTGCGCCAGCGGGGCATAGATTTCCAACGTCTCTTGCGCCTTGCGACGGGCGCTTTCCTCGGGAACGTATTTCCAAGTTCTGGCGTTGTGGAGTCGGTCGGCAAGTTTGATAACCAGAACCCGAATGTCCTTAGACATTGCAACGACCATTTTGCGAACGGTTTCTGCCTGAGCGTTCTCGCCAAACTTAACCTTGTCAAGCTTAGTTACACCGTCTACCAACATAGACACTTCGGGGCCAAAGTCCTGAGTGAGTTGGGCCAGCGTGTAAGGAGTGTCCTCGATTGTGTCGTGTAACAGCGCGGCAGCCAGGCTGGTAACACCGATTCCAAGATCGGCGAGGATTTTAGTAACAGCAAGTGGATGAGTAATGTAAGGCTCGCCGCTCTTACGCGTCTGACCCCGGTGAGCCTCCTCGGCAACTTCAAAAGCACGCTCAATCAGAGCTAAATCAGCCTTGGGATGATTAGCCTTGGCGGTACGCAGAATCTCGCCCAAATCCTCGGAGTAAGGGCCGCCCTTGCCGAAAATTCCTTGAAGTCGGCTTCGGAGCGAACTTATGCTTCCTGTCGGAGTTAGGTCGCTCACGATTCTCCTAGCGGCTCGCTAGCACCTTAGCGGCAGCGGCCGCGTACTTTGGTTCCTTCTCACGGAATAGCGAGTAAAGAGGCGAGGCGATGAAGATTGTGCTGTAGGTACCAACCACGATTCCGATAAATAGAGCTAGCGAAATGTCGCGAAGGGTTCCCGCACCAAGAAGCAGCGTGCCAATGAAGAGGATCGCCGCTACCGGCAAGACAGCAACAATGGAAGTGTTGATGGAGCGAACCAGGGTCTGGTTGATGGCCAAGTTAACTCGCTCACGGAAAGTTGCGGTAGCGCTGTGCTCAACTTCAAACGTGTTCTCGCGAATCTTGTCGAAAACCACCACTGTGTCATAAAGGGAGTAGCCAAGGATGGTCAGGAATCCGATTACAGCGGCAGGCGTCACCTCGAAACCTAGTGAACCGTAAACCGCAGAAGTGATTATCAGGTCGTGTGCAAGAGCAATCATGGCCGCCGCACTCATTTTGATAGTTCGGAAATACAGCGCAATTGCAATCGATGCCAAAGCTAGGAACCAGATAAGACCGCTGATGGCCTTTCCAGTGATTTCACCACCCCAGTTAGCACCGATGAAGCTTGACGCCACCTGATTTCCCGGAACGCCGAAAGCGGACGCGATTCCCTGGCGCACCTTCTCGGACATGTTGCTGTCAAGTCTTTCGGTTTGAATGCGGACGCCATTTGTGCCCACAGTTGTGACGTTCACCTGAGAGGCTTCACCAAGGATCGAATGAACTGCCTTGGATGCAATCGCTTCCGCGTTCTGGCTGGTGCTCGAGACACGGTATTCCGCTCCACCCTTGAACTCGATACCAAAGTTAAAACCACCTCGAAGCGTGGTGATGCTCACGGCCAAGATGATGAGAACGGCGGAAATCGCAATTGCGATCTTGCGGAAACCAACTACGTCGAAGGATTTCTCTCCGGAGTAAAGGGCGTTACCAAATTCGTTGAAGCGCGACATTAGTTGTCATCTCCCTTGTTCTCAACTTCTGCCTTGCGTTCGGCAATGGTCTGTCGCTTGGCGGCCTCCTTTGAAGCCTTCGCTGCCTTCCCGGCTGCGAGGCCCGGAGCCACTCTAAACTGCCCTCTACCCGCGTAGGCTGCGGCTGCCATGTTTTTAACGTCAAACCCGCTCCACTTGTGACCGGAAGAGAAGAATCTGATCGTGGCAAGCAACTGCAGCATCGGATGGGTAAACAGAACCACCACGGCAACGTCAATAAGCGTGGTGAGGCCAAGCGTGTACGCAAAGCCTCGAACGCTTCCGACCGTAAGCAGGTAAAGCACTACGGCCGCCAAAAGGTTGATGCCATCCGATACCAGGATGGTGCGGATTGCTCGTTTCCAACCCATGTCCACAGCGGCGGAAAGGCTGCGACCCTCGCGGAGCTCGTCGCGAACACGCTCAAAGTAAACAATGAACGAGTCAGCGGTAATACCAATAGAAACGATAAGACCCGTGACACCAGCTAGCGATAGTCGGTAACCCTGCCTCCAGGACAAGAAGGAAACCATTATGTAGGTTAGAACGCCAGCGATGATGAGCGATCCGATGGTTACCAGCGCGAGCCCACGGTACTGGAATACCGAGTAGAGAATCACGAAGAACAGACCGATGGCGCCGGCTATCAACCCCGAAGCCAACTGTGCAGATCCGAGTGTCGCGCTTATGTTTTCGCTACTCTGCACGTTGAAGCCAATGGGAAGCGATCCGTACTTCAACTGGTCGGCAAGACTCTTAGAACTTGTTGCAGTGAACGATCCCGTGATCTGCGCGTTTCCATTGGTGATAACCGCGTTGGTGCTTGGGGCCGTGATCACAAGACCATCAAGCGTTACTGCAAACTGGTTGCGCGGAGAGGTAAGCGGGTAAAGGCGCTGAGTAACTGCAGCGAACTCCTTGGTTCCCTTGTCGTTGAACTTTAAGTTGACCGCCCAGGTGCTGGTTGATGCACCGGTGCTGGTTGTGGTGGTTGAGCTGTTGGCATCGCTGATGTCTGAACCCTGAACTTCGACGGGCCCCAAAATGTACTTGTAGTAACCAGAAGTGTCGCAAGTGATGATCGGTTGGTTGTCCGGATCAACCTGCCCGGGAGCCCTGAACTGCTTGGAGCAGTCCAATGCGTCATATGCGGCCTGAAGCTTGGGGGTAACCCAATTAAGGTCGCTACCGTCAGTTGGTGCTGCGGAGCTTGTAGCAAGCGGGGTGGATTGCGCCGGTGCGGCGGATGCGCTCGGACTGGCACTTGCGCCACCAGTGTTGCCGCCCACGGACACCGAAGTCCCAGACTGCGATGTGGTGAGAACTGGACGGAACTGAAGTTTGGCGCTGGATTCGATGAGTTTTAGAGTGTTGTCGTCAGGCACTCCGGGGATGGATACAACGATGTTGTTGTTTCCCTGGGTGGTGATGCTGGCTTCAGAAACACCAGTGCCGTCAACACGCTGACGAATGATGGAAACGGCCTGATTCAACTGACCGGCGGTGACTTTTTGCCCGTCCAGAAGCTGTGGGGTCAAAATAATCTGCGTCCCACCCTGAAGATCAAGTGCCAGCTGTGGGGTGAACGTTGCCTTTGGGCCGGTGGCGGTGTTGTAGAGGGTACCCAGGCCGATTATGCCAACGAGTCCGAGCGCCAAAACGGCAAGCCAGATTAAGCGCTTACGCGCGGATTTTACAATGCCCGATGCGGCCACGATTGGTCCGTTTCTACTTCTTGATTGAGGCGCTCTGCTTCTTAGCAGCAGGCTTGACGGTTGAACTGGAGGTGGTTTTGGTAGCTGCCTTTGTTGCCGAGACCTTTGCGGCAGGCACGGTCTCCTTGGAGAGTGAAACAGCCTGAGGCGCTACTGCAGTTCGAATCGCACCCTTTAGGACCTCAAGCTTGCTACCCGCTGTGGAAATGACCATCTTGTCTTCATCGATGGAAATGATTTCTCCTACGATTCCACTGAGCAGAACGACCTTTGCACCAACAACCACCTGCTCCTGAAGCTGAGCCGCGGCAGCTTTACGTCTGCGACTCGAGAGAAACATCATTACGAGCATTGCTGCAAGCAAAACATACAAAAAGAGGTCTGGCATTAAAGTACCTATCGGTTAGATAAAACTATGGCGCGATGGCGCCTTATGAA
>Ga0007791_10000574_pt1 | contig 12011 bp, 11 predicted proteins | sample CryBogmetaGMA05M_FD_60368 | JGI IMG/M metagenome (GOLD analysis project Ga0007791, IMG submission 60368) | Freshwater microbial communities from Crystal Bog, Wisconsin, USA - MA0.5M | ecosystem: Environmental > Aquatic > Freshwater > Lake | place: Crystal Bog, Wisconsin, USA | collected 2009-07-06 | reverse complement strand
GGTTTAATGGGCTATCTGATTTATTTAAATTGGCAATTGACACTGGTCGTATTAATTATCTTTCCAGTAATAGCTTTTGTGATGAGCAAAGTGAATCGCCGTTTAAGGTCGCTTAATCGCGAACAGCAAACACTTACGAGTGATCTAGCCTACATTGTTGAAGAAGCTTCTGCCGGTTATAAGATTGTTAAGGTTCATGGCGCACAACAATATGAAATGAAGCGCTTCCTTGAAAAGGCTGAGCGCCTGCGCCAGTTCGCCCTCAAGTCAGCTGTGGCGGGTGGCTTAAACCAGCCGATAACGCAGCTGATCGCCTCGATGGCCTTATCAGTGGTTCTGGTGATTGCCTTAATGCAGTCAGCTACTGAGGGGACTACCGTTGGTGGGTTTGCGGCTTTTATCACCGCAATGATGTTGGTAATTTCTCCATTAAAGCACCTAGCCGATATCAATCAACCGTTGCAACGCGGTCTTACCGCAGCCGAGATGATTTTTGGGCTCATGGATCAACCTTTGGAAGAGGCTGAGGATCGTAGGGCCAACATGAAGTCATTAGATAAAGCAAAGGGCGCCATTCGTTTTGAAGATGTTGGGTTCTCATACGAACAAGAAGCTGGCCGACAGGATGCTCTGCGTGGAATTAATCTGTCTATCAAGCCTGGCGAAGTGGTTGCTTTTGTTGGACCATCGGGCGGCGGCAAATCCACCTTGGTTAATTTATTACCGCGTTTCTATAAGCCAAGTAGCGGACATATTTTCTTAGATGACATTCCTTTAGAAGATATTGTTTTAGCTGATATCAGAAAGCAAATTGCTTTTGTGAGTCAGGATGTCATCCTATTTAACGATACGATTGCTGCAAACGTAGCCTATGGTGCTACTGGCCAAGAAGGTATAGATCGTGGCAGGACTATTGAAGCTTTAGAGGCCGCCAATCTTGGGTCCCTCATTCAAGAATTGCCAGAAGGGATTGATTCAATAATTGGCGATAACGGTAATCGTCTATCGGGTGGTCAGCGCCAGCGGCTTGCAATTGCTCGCGCTATTTATAAAAATGCCCCAATCTTAATTTTGGATGAAGCAACTTCTGCCTTAGATTCTGAATCAGAGCGTCAAGTACAAGATGCTCTAGAGCGACTGATGGTCGGCAGAACGACTTTAGTGATTGCTCACCGCCTATCTACCATTGAGCATGCTGATCGCATTGTGGTGCTAGAGCATGGCCAAATTATTGAAAATGGCACACATCTAGACTTGATCAAAAAGGATGGCCTATATGCCAACCTTCACCGGATTCAGTTTTCGAACGCCTAACTCAGAACAATATCGTATTGCTCTTGGCGAAAGCTACCCTCTGCTTGTAGGGTGATTGGCTTGCCAATGAAGTCACCTAGCTGGGCTAAGAATTGATTTTCTTCTTCTAGAAATAAATCGATCACATCAGGCGCTGCAACGATTCTAAATTCGCGTGGGTTAAATTGACGATGCTCGCGCACAATCTCACGCAAGATTTCATAGCAAATCGTTTGGGCAGTTTTTATCTCACCCTTGCCCATGCAGGTGGCGCAGGGTTCACAGGTGATGTGCGCCAATGACTCTCGGGTGCGTTTGCGAGTCATTTCTACTAAGCCTAATGCAGAAAATTCACTGACCGAGGTGCGAGCATGGTCACGTTCAAGGTTACGCTTTAGTTCATGGAGAACAGATTCTTGATGGTCTTTGCTAAGCATATCAATGAAATCAATAATAATGATGCCGCCTAAGTTACGTAAACGCAGTTGGCGAGCAATCGCTTGAGCAGCTTCCAGATTAGTTTTAAATACAGTGTCATCTAGATTGCGCGCACCAACATAACTGCCTGTGTTCACATCAATCGTGGTCATCGATTCTGTCTGATCAATCATGAGGTAGCCGCCAGACTTGAGATCTACTCTACGACCCAAAGCTTTATTGATTTCGGCGTCGACATCAAATAAATCAAAGAGAGCACGCTCACCTCGATGTAGGGTCAGCTTACCCAATAGGTTGGGCATATACAGATTGGTAAATGTCTTGAGCTTTTCAAAGTTCTCAGCAGAGTCCACCCGAATTTGGGTAGTCTCTTCACCCGCCACATCTCGCAGAACACGTTCGGCAAGGCTCAGATCCTGATAAAGCAGGCATGGCGCTGCGTAATGTTTTTTTGCCTCCTGAATATTTTCCCAGGTAGTGCGCAGGTAATGCATATCATGTAAAAGCTCAGTATCAGACGCGTCTTGGGCGCTGGTACGCACAATAATGCCGCCTTTTTCATCGGCAGCCATGAGCCCAGCAAGCCTAGCTTTAATCGCTTCACGTTCTTCTATTTGATCAATGCGTTGTGATACGCCGATATATTTTTCGGTGGCAGGATCGCTACCTGCGGGGGGTAGATAAACCAAGTTACGGCCAGCAATACTGAGTTGGGCTGTCAAGCGAGCACCTTTCGTGCCAAGAGGATCCTTTAATACCTGCACTAAGATCGTCTGGCCCTCGAACAACAGTTTTTCTATTTGGGCTTGAGGGTTATTTTGGACAATATCAGCTACATGCATAAAGGCAGTGCGCTCAAGACCAATTTCAATAAAAGCAGACTGCATACCTGGTAGTACGCGAGCTACTTTAGCAAGATAGATATTGCCGACAATTCCACGTTGGCGAGTACGCTCAATTTGCAACTCCTGAACAGCACCTTGCTGAATTAAAGCGACCCGAGTTTCCTGTGGCGTGATATTAATGAGGATTTCTTCGTTCATATGCATTTCACCTGAGCACGCTCTAGCAGTGCTGCAGTTTCATAAATAGGTAGACCCATGATACCGCTATAACTTCCCTCAATCGAAGGGATGAATGTGCCCCCAAGCCCCTGAATACCATAGGAGCCTGCTTTTCCAAAAGGCTCCCCGCTGGCAATATAGGCGGTTATCTGCTCTTGCGATAGTTGGGCAAAGTGCACTCTTGATACTTGTACTAAGCAAATAGGTTCTTTACTAGGATCGATAGTGATGGCTACAGCCGTGAGAACTTCATGCACTTTACCGCTGAGCAGATTCAAGATATGGGCAGCATCAGTAGCATCTCTTGGTTTTCCTAAAATTTCAGCTTCACTATGATTAGGAAGGCTCACAGTAGTATCCGCACATAATATTGGTGCCCACGGAAGAGTACTTTTTTGCCAGCGTAGTAAAGCGGCAGCACTTTTTGCTAGGGTAACGCGCTTGACATAAGTACGAGCACGCTCATCAGGAAGGGGGGTCTCAATGCGCTCAGTATCTTCACCCAAACTTGGCGCCAACATCTCATAGCGCACACCCATTTGTTTTAATAACTCTTGGCGTCGTGGACTTTGTGAAGCAAGATAGATAAAAGAATATGAAGAATTACTCACGATGGTATGGATGTCCCTGCAAAATCGTCCAGGCGCGATACAGTTGCTCAACAAGTAAGACCCTGGCCATGGCGTGTGGCAAGGTTAAGCTAGAGAGTCGCCACAACTCTTGCGCATTCGATTTTAGGTTCGGGTCAAGACCATCAGCGCCACCAATTAAAAAAGTAATATCAAAGCCTTCTTGGCGCCATGAGGCTAGCCTGGTCGCTAAGTTTTGGGTAGTTTGGTCTTTACCGTGTTCATCTAAGGCAATCACTCTTGTGCCTTTCGGAATGGCAGCGGAGATTTTGATTGCTTCTTTGGCCGGCGTGAGATCAGGTTTGATCTCTTTGATTTCAATGCTGCAATCAGCTGGCATCCGTTTGACATAGTCGTGGGTAGCCGTGGTAACCCAATCAGGCATTTTGTGACCAACAGAAACGATTGTTAAGCGCATGAGTAAGGCAAAAAATCAGGCAGGGAATAAAGCGAGCTGAACTTATTCTTCGTCGTCAAGATCGCTAGCTTTTATCAGCCCTTTACTGCCAGCCAATTTAACGCGTACCGGTTTTGCGCCCCACATGCCCTCTAGTTGGTAGTAAGAGCGCAGCATTGGCTGCAAGATGTGGACAACGATATCACCACAATCTACTAGTACCCATTCACCCGTCTCTAAACCCTCAATAGAGATGACTTCGCCGCCCTTAGCATTGACATCCTCTTTGACGGACATCGCTAGTGATCGTGTTTGACGATTACTTGAGCCAGTAGCAATGATCACACGATCAAATAGCTCACTGAGTTTGGAGGTGTCATAAACGCGAATATCTTGCGCTTTAACATCCTCTAAGGCATCAATAATGACGCGTTGTAATTTACGTAATTCCATAGTTTCTCAATGATATTTTCTATTGTTTATAGTGATCTTAGCTTGATTACTGATACAAGCCTAGTTTTGTAATGATTTCTAAGGTATGCGCAGGGATTTGCTCAGAAGTAATCTGAGCACGAGCAGAAGTTTTTAAGCGATTGCGTAGTTCGGTAGATGAAAGATCCACTGATAAGCTCTTATCTATATAGATGAGGCCAGCAGGGTTATCTTCAAGAGCAGCTGGATCATGTATTTGATGTGTCTCTAATAAGACTTCAATTTCAGGACTCATGTGGTCGGTCAAATCAAAATGGGGTCGACTAGCGACTGCAAAGTTCATATATTGAAATAGGTCCCGCCAAGAGTTCCAGGTCGGTAACTGAATCAAAGCATCTGCACCCATCAACCAAGTTAAGCTCGCCTGCGGACCGAAGCGTTCCCGCAATGATTGCACGGTATCAATGGTATAGCTAGGCCCAGAACGATCCATCTCCATTCGATCAATTCCAATTGTCGTAGGAATCTGAAGGTATAAAAAGGCTCTAGCTAAATCAATCCCAGCAGCTTGCGTTAGTTGAAAACGAATTTTGGCAGAGGTGATGTCTAAACTTTTTTGCCATGGTTCTCCACTGGGAATGAGAAGTAACTCATCTAGATGTAATACTTTTGCGAAGTGACTAGCCAGCTTAAGGTGACCAATGTGGGGTGGATCAAAAGTTCCCCCAAGAATGCCAATTTTTGTGCGAGCGTTCAAGCTAGCCAATCGCGCGGTTTGAGGTAGTAGTCATATAGCTTTGCCTCAGGCGTTTCAGGCTTGGGCTGATAGTTGTACCACCACTGCACTACTGGGGGCATCGACATCAGGATGGACTCCGTGCGGCCGCCAGAGTGAAGTCCAAAGATAGTGCCGCGGTCAAAGATGAGGTTGTATTCCACATAGCGGCCACGACGATATTCTTGGAACGATTTTTCTTCAGGTGTGAATGTATCTTGATAGCGGCGTTGCACAATTGGCAGATAGGCATTGATAAAAGCGTCACCTACTGCGCGGGTCATGGCAAAACTTTTCTCAAAGCCAAGTTCATTAAAGTCGTCAAAAAATACACCGCCAATACCGCGAGGTTCATCACGATGTTTTAAATAAAAGTATTCATCACACCATTTTTTAAAGCGCGGGTAGAGTGCTTCACCAAAAGGATCTAGAGCATCTTTAGCAGTTTGATGAAAGTGTCTACAGTCTTCATCTACACCGTAATAAGGAGTGAGATCAAAGCCACCACCGAACCACCAAACCGGTTCTTTATCGGGGGCTTGTGCAATAAAGCAGCGCACATTCATATGGGTGGTAGGCACTTTAGGGTTGTGGGGATGAAAGACTAATGACATGCCTAGCGCCTCAAAGCTGCGACCGGCCATTTCAGGGCGATGGTGCGAGGCAGAGGGCGGCATTTGATCCCCACGGACGTGCGAGAAGCCCACGCCACCTTTCTCCAAAATATTACCGCCATCTAAAGTGCAAGTGCGACCATAACCCTTGAGTTTGCTATCTTCCGGTTTATGCCATTCATCTGCAACGAAGGCCTTGCCATCAAGCGCACTCATTGCACCAGTAATGCGATCTTGTAAGCCTAAGAAATAATCTCTCAGGGCAGCAATGTCAATTTGTGTCTGTTGTGTTGTCAAGTGAGCCTACCTGTTACTTGATTGCGCGATATCCAATATCTTTACGATATTGAACACCGTCAAACTGAATCTTCTGAATTGCATCATAGGCTTTTTGTTGTGCACCACGAACAGTATCGGCAAGACCTACTACGCACATCACTCGACCCCCGGACGTGACTATCTTGCCATTTTGTAATTGGGTGCCTGCGTGAAAAGTAATTTGATCCTCTGTATCAGCCGGAATGCCACTAATCATATCGCCATGACGTGGTGTATCTGGATAGTTATGGGCTGCCAGTACCACCCCTAAGGCTGTACGACGATCCCAATCCAGATCAACCTCATTGAGCTTGCCATCGACAGCATGATCTAAGGCATTGACCAAATCACTACGCAGACGGGCCATGATGGGTTGTGTTTCTGGGTCGCCCATGCGGCAGTTGAACTCTAAGGTTTTGATCTTGCCATCTGGCGTAATCATGAGTCCGGCATATAAGAAGCCTGTATACGGAATGCCATCTGCTTCCATTCCTTTAACCGTTGGCATGATGACTTCACGCAGTGCACGCGCATGGATTTCTGGTGTAACAACGGGGGCAGGGGAATAAGCACCCATGCCGCCAGTATTAGGACCTTGGTCTCCATCGAGCAAGCGCTTGTGATCTTGGCTAGTTGCTAGAGCTAGAACATGTTTCCCGTCCACGAGAACAATAAAACTGGCTTCTTCACCAGCTAAAAACTCCTCAATCACAACACGTGCGCCTGCATTACCTAATTTGTTATCAGCTAGCATCATATCTATCGCAGCATGTGCCTCATCTAAGCTCATTGCCACCACAACACCTTTACCAGCAGCAAGGCCATCAGCCTTAATCACAATGGGTGCACCTTTAGTATCAATATAGGCATGTGCCTCAAGAGTGCTGCTAAATGTTTGATAGTCAGCAGTCGGAATGCCATGACGTTTCATAAATGCTTTAGAAAAATCTTTAGAAGACTCTAGTTGTGCCGCTAATTGGGTTGGTCCGAAAATACGTAAACCCTGATTACGGAAGACATCCACAATGCCAGCTGCCAAAGGGGCTTCTGGACCGACTACCGTAAGATGAATCTTTTCGCGCTTAGCAAAATCCGCTAACTCTTGTAAGTCGGTGATTGGTAAGTTCTCAATACCTGTTGCACCTTGCTTGGCAGTAGCAGTGCCACCATTGCCTGGGGCTACATAGACGGTTTGTACTTGAGGTGATTGGGCAAGCTTCCAAGCTAAGGCATGTTCACGTCCGCCGGATCCAATGAGAAGAATTTTCATAGTAAGTAAAAGTTCTATTTAAAGCGCTGCGTTTGTAAATACTTCTTGAACATCATCAAGATTTTCAAGGGCGTCTAGTAGCTTTTGCATGCTCTCTGCTTGATCACCCTCTAACGTGATCTCAGTTTCAGGGCGCATTGCTACGGTAGCTAACTCAGGTTTGAGGCCTGCTTTATTAATGGCATCTTGCACTTTCGTAAAGTCAGGGACAGGAGAGAGAACTTCAAGTGAGCCATCATCATGCGTGATTACATCTTCTGCACCAGCATCCAGAGCAACTTCCATCAGTTGGTCCTCGCTAGTGCCTGGTGCAAATAACATTTGGCCGCAATGCTTAAACAGAAAGGCAACTGACCCTTCGGCACCCATATTGCCACCATTTTTATTAAAAGCATGGCGAACTTCAGCTACTGTGCGCGTCCGATTATCGGTCAAACAATCCACAATGATGGCAGCACCATTCATGCCATAACCTTCATAACGAATTTCTTCGTAGTTCACGCCTTCAAGCGAGCCAGTGCCACGAGCAATCGCTCTTTGCACATTGTCGTTAGGCATATTGGAATCCTTCGCTTTATCAATCGCCAAGCGTAAGCGAGGATTAGTAGCAATATCGCCACCGCCTAATTTGGCAGCGACAGTAATTTCTTTAATAAGTTTTGTCCAAATCTTGCCGCGCTTTTCGTCTTGACGACCTTTGCGGTGCTGAATATTGGCCCATTTCGAGTGGCCGGCCATACGGGTAATTCCTTTTAATAATTTGGCTAGATCTCTCCATTTTAAAGGGTTCTAGACCAAAGGTAGGCGATTGCTAGCCATTTTTTGTTACACTCTCATGTCTTAGCAGTAACAAAGCATCCTAGTTAAGCAGAATTTCCACTGCAAACACCTGCCTCGGTGATGGAATTGGTAGACGTGCCGGACTCAAAATCCGGTGCCGCAAGGCGTGGCGGTTCGAGTCCGCCCCGAGGCACCACTCAAATGACGCTTCAGTCTTTGAGTTAGATCAAAAGCTTAAATCTCATAAGAGTCTGATTCATTATTCATTGCTTGCTCGACAATTTTCTTTGTTAAGGTTGGCGAGAAGAGCTCAATAAAGGTGTAAACAAAAGAACGTAGATAGGCTCCTTGTTTAACGCCAAGATGAGTTACGTTATTACCAAATAAATGAGCTGCTTGAATGACTTTCAGATTACGATCGCGTTCAGGATCATAGGCGTGACCTGCAACAATACCAATCCCCATGCCAGTTTCTACATAAGTTTTGATGACATCTGCATCAATCGCTTCCAAAATAATATCTGGCGTGATATTTCTTTGAGCAAAAGCCGCATCAATTTTGCTACGGCCAGCAAAGGCTTTGTCATAAGTAATGATTGGATACTTGGCAATTTCTTCGAGAGTCAAGGTAGCTTGATTTAGCAGTGGATGACTTAATGGCACCATCACCACGTGCTGCCATTGATAGCCAGGTAGCGCAAGCACTCCGGGGGTATTTGCGATTCCTTCAGTGGCAATCGCAATATCGGCGCGATCATGGGTTAGTAGCTCAGCAATTTGTCCAGGGTTACCTTGCGCAATGCTGACACGGACCTTTGGGAAGCGTTTGGTAAATTCAGATAAAACTTTGGGCAATGCATAGCGCGCTTGCGTATGGGTTGTGGCAATAACAAAACTACCCTGATCTTGACTTGCAAAATCTTTACCAACGCGTTTTAAGGTTTCGACCTCATCCAAGATACGCTCAATAGAGATCAAAATACGTTTTCCCGGTTCGGTAAGTGAGCGAATTCGTTTGCCATGACGGCGAAAAATCTCCACACCCAATTCATCTTCGAGTTCAATAATGGCTTTAGATACGCCAGGCTGAGAGGTGAAGAGAGCTTTAGCAGCGGTTGTCAGATTGAAATTTTGCCGAACGGCCTCGCGTACAAAGCGAAATTGATGGAGATTCATGTGGATTCCTATCCATATACCTACAAAGATATAGGAATCAAATTCTAAATGATTTTTGGGTATTAAGCTTTAGATACCCAGCGTAAGCCTGCGAGAGCTAGCAGGAAGTAGACCAGGGGCGGCGTTAAGGCAGTCATAAAGGCAGGCCATGACCCTAATAAGCCAACATTTGAGAATAAGGAGTTAAAGAGTTGGAAGCTCATACCAAGCATGATTCCACCGAAAACTTTAATACCCACGCTGCCAGCGCGTACCTTTAAATAAGCAAAAGGTAATGCTAAAGCGAGCATCACAAAAATCGTAAAAGGGTAAACTACTTTCTTCCAGAAGGCGATGGAATGCCGTTGCGCATCTTGCTTGTTATCGCGTAGATGAGAGATAAAGCGACCTAAACTCAAGATCGACATTTTTTCCGGGCTAATTAGTAGCACACTCAAAATCTGTGGCGTGACTTCTGACTCAAGTGTCAGCATAGGGTGGGTAAATGTCTGCGCAGAAAATACTGCATTTAATGGATCGGTTTGTTTGGTTTCTTTAAAGCGAGTTTCTACAACATCATTGAGTACCCAGATACCAGTTTCATCAAACTGACCTGATGCAGCGCTTCTAATGGATAGCAGGCGATAAGTATCATCAAACTCATACATTCGTATATTGCTGATTTCATTATCTTTATCAACCTTACCAACATTGACATAGCGAACGCCAGGCCTTACTGGACCGCTGCCATCGGCGTCGCGCAGTCGGTCTTTGACCCAAACTCCAGTTCTAAATTGTGATGAGAACGCAGAGCCCAAGGCCTTCATGCGAATTTGTTCTGACTTAGCTTCAGTAAAAGGACCTACCCATTCACTCATAATGAGTGTGAGCGCCACTAGTGGCAGTGAGATTTTGGTGAGAGTAATCAGAGCGCGTCGGACATCTAATCCAGCAATCCGAAGGATCGTGAACTCAGATTGACTAGCAAGCATTGCAAATACATAAATACTGCCAATGAGACCTGCAATCGGAATGATTTCAGAAATGCGGCTAGGTGCCTTTAAGAGAACATGCAATAGCGCAAGGGGCAATGTATATCCACCTTGAATGGAGCCAAGCTCACTCAATATATCGAAGAATAAGAATAAGGCGACTAGTGCAAATAAAATAAATCCACATGCAACATAAATCTGTTTAGCTAGGTAGCGCTCGTAGATGAAGGGAAAGAGGAGTTTCATTTATTACCAAACCCAGTAGGTAATTGACGGCGCCACCACTTCAAAGAGGGGTTGATGCGATTGCGGATGAGGGCAAACGCAATCAAAAATGCCAAAACATGGATGGGCCAAATGCCAACAAATACGCTGACCTTGCCTTGAGAAACAAAGTTCTGTGTCAAATTCAGAAGATTGCTGTAGATTAAATAAATTAAGACCGCATAGAACATAGCGGTGTAGTTGCCAAGACGTGGGTTGACATAGGCTAGTGGAATTGCGATGAGTACCAATCCAAGAGCCATCAATGGAAGGCCAATGCGCCAAAGCAATTCGGCGCGGTTCGGATTAATAGTTTCAGGGACAGCCTGGCTTAGTAATTCAGAGATGGTTTTTTCCCGATCTCGTGGTGCTGGAGCTAAGGTTTCTTTACTGCGAATTTTGGTGCTGTATTCATTAAATTCTAAAATCCTAAAATCTGGCTGCGTGGGGTTACCTTCATAGCGTCGACCATTGTGCAGCACAATGGACTTCTCGCCGCCTTCTGAGTTTTGAATGAAACCTGTTGAGGAGACTGCCACACTGAGCTTTCCATTCTTAGCATCGGCAACAAAAATATTTTTTACTTCACTTTTGTCAACATCAAGTTCTTCAATAAAAAATACCCGCTCTGCTTTGGCTGATTCTCTGAATTGCCCTGCGCTCACCATAGAAACGTCATCACGTTGTTGGAAGCGCTGACTAATCAAAGTGGATTCGCGATTTGCCCAAGGCCATACAAAAAGTGCAAGTAGAGCAATGATGATAATGAGCGGAGTTGCGAACTGCAAAATGGGGCGAATTAAATTAGTGATGCTTAAGCCGCTTGCAAACCACACAATCATTTCTGAATCTTTATACCAGCGCACCAATACGATGAGCGTTGCTACAAATAGAGAGACCGTAAGTAAGACTGCTAAGTAGCCTAGAGTAGCTAATGCAATTAAAACTAGGGCATCTTCGGGATTTACAGCGCCATTGGCAGCAAAACCCAAAATTCGAATGACCAAGGTGGTAACCATTATGGTTACCAAGACCAAAAAGACCCCACCAGTCGTAAAACTGAGTTCGCGGCGCAGGGCTTGTTTAAAGATCATATGAAGCTATGTTTATCTGGATTCTAGGGTTATTAGTGGGGTTTAAATGGCTTATATTGGTGCAGATAAAATTAGTCCATCTCATGTCGGAGGATAATGGATAAAAGACCCATTTTAGTAATTTCCTACACCCTAGAGTTGACTTAAACATACCGTAATAGATTATGACAATCCAATTTAGTACTAAGATTTTCCCTCAAGCTGACCTGCAAAGCGCGAAAGCGCTTAATTCCAGTCTAAAAAGTCTACTAGCTCACAATGCTGACTGTTTGGTTTTAGGCTACTCCAAGGCTGACCTTGATAGCTTTAGCGGCACAAAAGCAGCAAAGAGTAAGGTTGGATTTTTGGCTGAACTTGATCGCCTGCTTGAGGGCTCACTGAGTCATGCCAATTTGCTAGGTGACCTTGATGAAAAACAATCCTCTATTTGCATCTTGCGTGCTGAAAAATCCTGGGCTGCAAATGGGGTGAAGGCAAAACGGATCCTCCTTTTGGG
>Ga0007791_10000573_pt1 | contig 12012 bp, 9 predicted proteins | sample CryBogmetaGMA05M_FD_60368 | JGI IMG/M metagenome (GOLD analysis project Ga0007791, IMG submission 60368) | Freshwater microbial communities from Crystal Bog, Wisconsin, USA - MA0.5M | ecosystem: Environmental > Aquatic > Freshwater > Lake | place: Crystal Bog, Wisconsin, USA | collected 2009-07-06 | reverse complement strand
GTTATAGGCATGGATGTCAAATCCAGTAGTAACCTTGGTTTGGATTGAACCAGCGGCCTCTAGGATTCGGCAAAGAGTTAGGTCGGAACCATCAGAGGTGGAAGAATAGACAGGTGTGAAATCTCGGCTCATAGTAGATGATTCTTACTGGCTTTTATTAGCCAATGCAAGTGATTTAAGCCCAAGTAAGGCTTAAAACTATATCTCCTGCACCAACATTCCCTCCTCCACTAGCACTCGTAACCATTGCATACGATACTCCGTTATGGAAATAGAATGGGGAAGTACCCAAGGCAAGCGTGATGGTCTGCCCATTCTGGAGTGGGATGATATAATCTGGCGTGTCTGAAGCAGGATTAGGCGTGGTAGCCATATCGTAAAACTTCACATACTTGGTCTGATTGCTGACATTTGTGGCAATGAAGTTATGCACCCTTCCAGCACTTGCTTTAACCACAGTAGCATTGGTGCTTGCGGTACTTACCTTCGTATGGGGAAGAAGCCCATCAGACAATGGGTTTGCAAGCGTGGCTACCGCCTCTAGGATACGGCAGAGCGTGATGTCAGATCCGTCCGAAGTGGACGAATACACAGGGTTAAACACCCTGCTCATAGGTTAATCCATCTCCTCGTCGGGAGAAGCCTGTTCCTCTGGAGTCTCCTCTTCCATAGAGGCAGATCCCTTCTTGTCCTCCATGGCACCAAGCTGTTCCTTAATGGCATCCTTGGCTCCCTTGGGCTTGTCAGCCTTGTCCTCCTTGGAGGCGATAGGGGTCTTGTCCTGCCCGATAGAGAGGATGTGGATCTTGCCGTCCTCAATCTTGAAGCCAGCAATCTCGGAAAACTCGTTGCCGTCCTTAACTCCATCTGGAGCAGAAAAGCCTTTGGGGATAGGGAAGGATAGTGCCATAGTGGATGTTAATTACGATTTATTTAATGTTGATGCAATGGGAATCTAACAAAAAGAAAAACCCCCAAGGATTTCTCCAAGGGGGTTTCCTTTGATTACTAATCCCTAGTTATTAGGAATTCGTACATTGAACGCTACCGAAGTCGTTCGGGCAACGCTTGTGTAGAACCACACGACCGAGCCAAGGCTGTAGAGGGCGGCTTCCGCTCTGGAAGATAGCCAACCAGCGACCGATCTTACCGAGGGGGTTGACAGTCGTATCACGAATGTTCAGCCAGAAGAACTGGCCGCTGTAGTAATACGGATAATCGTCAAACGCCGCACCGGGGATGTTCGGCCCAACTTGCTGGACTGCCTCCTCATACACATCGGGGTGGAAGATGTATGCGGCTTCAATCGGAGCGGTGTTGTAGGCAGGATTCGGAACCCACTTGTAACCAGTCTGGGCGGCCTGTTGCACGAAGGGATAAATCTGCGTGTAAGCACCACCAGAGTAGGTGAAACGAGGAACCTCGAAGTCGATCAGGTGATAGTAGCCACCGAACGAACGATCCACACCAAGGGGAGCGACAAGCTCCGAAGGGGTGGCATAACGAATGTCCTGACGGAGTTCGCTGTTGTTACGGATAAGCTGACGGCTGGTCTCAGGGCTGGTGATCAGACCGAGGACAGCGGCACCATTCTCACGACCGAGGGGGTTGTGACCAGCACCATCACGAATAAGCTGAACACGGATGGTGTCAAGCTGATCCTGAGCAAGCTGGAAGGTAGGAACGGGAACGGTGTTCAACGCACCGCTGTATTCCGTGGTGTAGCCAGCCTGAATCTTGGGAACGAGTCGCATATACTCAGTACGGCGGCGGTTATCGAGAACCGTCTTGGTAAGCTGGGTAAGTTGCTCCACGGTCTTGGTAACCTGAGACTCGATTTGGAACGAGGTCTTGAGGTCATCCAAGCAGATGCAAGGGGTTTGGTAGCTCTTGGTCTGGAGATTCCAGTTAGCAACGCTCTGACCGAAGGACAGATCATTGGTAGCAGGGACGCAACCAGAGGAGGAGGTTCCGTTAGAGGTGGAGACATTGCTCCAATCCGACTCAAAAGAGCCAGAAAGAACACGCTCAACCGTGATTTCGTTGAGGGAGGTTCCCATACCGAGGGGGAACTTGCCAACACGAGTCAGGCGACCCCAAGGGGACTCGACCTGATAACGCTGTTGGATGTCAACGGAGAAGCGACCAGTCTCCCGCTGGAAGAGGTCGTTAACTGTAGAACAGGCGATAGCCATAATAGTTTATAAAGTAAGTTTGTTTTGGTTTGGGTGATGTAGATATAACCCTAGCGGGTAATAGCTACCTTAATTTTGGATCGGGCTAGTCTCCATAATTACGCCCAATTTTGAAAGGTGGCTATCCTCTCGCTGGCACAGCCAGTTTCAGCTAACCTTGCCTTACATTAAAACTAATGTATGTGTCAACAGGAAAAATACTTTTTCCTTAATGAATTGGCAATTTCGCCTGTTAGCATACCACTTTCTTTAAGCGATTGATATTCTTGCCTGTAAAAAAATTGGTTAATTGCATTGATTTGCCTTTTGTCCACAGGGTAAGAGGGGTTCAGATTACCAACAATGAATTGGATATTTACAAATCTCCTTGCCATTTTTCTTGCTTGCCAACCATCTCTTGATGGGGCTGTTAACACAGAATATGCATTACCAGAGTATTTGTCCTCAATTTGTTTTTTATGCTCATCTGTTAGCATTGAATATAAAACCTCGATTGTGCATCCCCTTCTTTTTGTTTTTTGCCTTCTTGTAGCTCTTTCCATTGCATGAATCGCCTCATGGCAATCCCTACACAAAACTTGTAAATCTTCTAGTAGCTCCTCGCCGCCAACACGATCATAGGTTAAATGATGAACATCGTTTCCATAACCGCCGCATTTGCCGCAAATCTCGCCATAATGCTCTATTGCCTTCAATCTTATTGATCTCCACAATGGAGATTGAAGATATTCCCTATGAGTTATCTGCCTTATTGTAAGGTGATCTCTCATGGATTAAATTCTACTTTTGTAGCATTTGCTTCAAAATCTGGCAGTTTTCCATCGTAATCAATGGTGCAGTCCATCTGACCACCTTCCATCCAAGTTTATGGGCTTCCCAGTATTTCTCTGCGTCTTTAAGGAAACCTCCACCTCTAGCGTGGCGACCGCCCCATGCCCCGCCTTCAATCTCAATAAGAGTGAGGCTATCGTGATGGGCGTAGTCAGACCGCCACTTGCGAGTCGGATGGAAGCGATACTCCACCTCCAGAGACGGCCCTTTTACTGCCGCCCATAGCAGATCGAACCTTCTTTCGAGACTGCTTGGAACCCTTGGTTTTGGTGATGAAACCTTCTTGGCAGAGCCGTTCCGTGATTTCCTTTTTGGCTTTTCTGGATTGTTTTGCATGATTGATAATAGTCAAAAGTGCTTCTTCAATATGATTGTCCTTTGTTTCATGAGGCTTGCTCTCGCAGGAGCCACCCGCCGCAGGATCTCCCTGCGTACCATTCGGAAGTAAACCATCATTAAATAACACTCCCAACTTGTCTGGGTGATATACCACCGCATTAAGATTAACGCAATCGGGAGTTACAACATCACGCCTCCACTTCTTTTCTGGAACCCAATCATGATGAATAAGATTTGTACGAGCCATTTGATAAACCACTTGACCACCAGATGCGATGTCCCAAGCGGTATTCTCGTTGTTAAAAATTGAAGGAGCCAGTCTAGGAAGATCCCAATGATAAACAGCAACTCCGCTCATATGGTCAACTCCATTGGGCATGATGTTCCTAATGCCAACAAAGTCTCCCATAAATGGTTTTCCGCAAGCCGCATAAGCGGCTTCAATCTTGTCAATCCAATCTGGCGTTAGCGGAACGGCATCTGGTTCCATCCAGAGGAACGGCTGTTTAAGATTGTTATGAGCCAACCAAGCGACTTGCTCAAATGCCATATTGCAACTTACAGGCCACCCTGATTGTGTGTGGTGGCAAACTTCTACAATCACCTCTGCGAAGCAAGCCTGAAGCGTTTCTTTAATACCATCCGTGGTCGCACAATGTGCAGGAGCCAGAACAATCTTGTGGGCTTTATAGGAGCCTAGTTTAGCCACATGGCTTGCCCAACGCCGCATCTGGGCTAGATCACCATCGTAATAGGAAATTGCTACAATCATTTCAATGCAGATGGTTTATTCCATTTATCTGCGTATGTCAATCATAATACAGAAGTAATTGTTATTGACGCATTAAATGAATATTCCACATCAGAAACAAGGAAATCACTTGGCGAAAAAGGAGGGCAAGGGATATCTGGGTCAACAGGAAAACATAAAACATTTACAACTGGGTTAGGGTTATAATAAAGATTGCAAGTTGAAGACCCGCCACCATAAAAATTCAGAGTATAAGTTCCACCTATTTCTAGTGTTCCCGAAACATCATTAGCAGGAATATTTCCAATACTATATGTTGGATATAGAAAATATTCTGCCGAGCCAACTGTATAAAAAGAGTAGCCTGCAGAAACATCCCCTCGAAAAAATATATATGGGTCAATATAATAAAGATTTGGTGTTACTGTATAATCGCAATACATACGAAACCAATTGCCTTCACCACTATTGTTAGGCCATCCCAAATTTCCATATCCAGCAATTAAAGAATCTGAAGTCACAGCCCCATTACTATACACAGTCCAAGTTCCATTAAATATACTTCCGCTTGTGGCGGTAGAAACTATATCTCCAGAAGGTCCTTCATAGCCTTCAGAAAAGGAAAAATCAAATCTATCGCCGTCTGTTGGACGGCTACAAATAAGATATTCCCTATTATCTGATTGTCTACATAGAGCGTCTTGAGATAAATACGAATAATCAGCTGAAGCACTATAAGTTTGTAAACTTATGCCATATGCAGGTGATGCAATTGTTGAGCTAGAACTTCCAGAAAAAGAATCAAATGTGTATGTTTTAGCATTCCACCAATACTGCATTGCTTGTTCGAATGTTACTTCAAGAAACGCATCTTTAACTGCTGAGCTTGGAAGCTGTGGTATACACCCCGTAAACTCATATCGGTCTCGGTTTTCACCAAAAAATCCAGACACAATTACATTGCTCATATTTAAACAGGGACTGGGAAAATTGAAGCAATCCCATTTGCGCAAAATGCAGACATCCCCAAATTTGTTACAACAATTGGTTGAACTTTACCATCATTAACATACGCTAACAACTTCCTTGCATAAATTTGGCTCGGTGGATTTCCACCATCATCTTGAAGGTTTCCGTTTGCTACATAGATACCACCACCAGTAAAAGAGCCACCATTGCCAACCGTCTTGATTGTTGCTGATGTTATGCTAAATCCAGATATACCAAGCTCAAGCCAAACATAATCATTGTTATTACAATTTATGTATGTATCTAAATTATCAATTGTTATCAAATTACGTGAGTCAATAGTAGAATCAAATAAATACGAATCACTAAAAACTGATATAGACAATTGACCTGCAACTACTTTAGTTGATATTTTAAATGGGTAATTCAAAACAGGAGGTGATGACTGTCTCCTTGCGGGAAGCTGTGGTTCAGTTGTCCATATTGGAGTAAACGATCCCCCCATGCCAATCCCTTGTGCAAATGTAGTTCGAGAGCTTGGTATAGAGCCAAACCCAGAAAACTCTGCTTTTACATCTTTTATATCCATATTACTTTAGAAGAACAAGCTGTTGGACAACCCGCCAGATGTTTGCCTTCCAGTAATCTGCCTCAAAAGCAATAAGCTGATATGTTCCAACTAATGCGTTGTATTGATTTGCCGTGGTGGTGGAAACAGGAACATTATATGTTTCGTTTATATAACCATGCACAGGATCATTTGATGCCGTAGTGAATGTAATGTACAAACCAGAGTTAGTTAGTGCATCTGGGATATTCACCTTAAAGAAATAGCCATCATAATACACATTGATTGCAATAGGATCAAATAGCGTATAGGACGGAGTAGGCTGACCATACTGGTAGCTAGTGATGTGCTTAAACACAGTTTGGTAGCTCCTCTTAGCCCTCATTACTGGAGTAACGCTTACATTGATGTCCCAGTTTGGCATCTGTGGTGCAGACACCTCAAACCCAGTAACAAGGTTGGGGGAAGCGTAAGCACCAGTTTTATATTCAGTACGAGTGGCGGGAAGGCTGGAAATACTAGAAATAATCCTAGCTGATTTGTTTGAGTCAATAGGCTCATCCCTGTAGGCAATAGTCCCATTAGCAACAGAATATGGTGAAGCAGATGACGAAATGATCTGCTTGGTATTGGTAACAACAAGGCCGAGGTCAGCATCGTATTGCTTTCCAGTAAGCAAAGGGCCGGGGATTGTCTCATACACCCTCTGCACTTGAACATAGCGAGAGCGTAGAGGATTACCATCCTCAAGTTCTGCCATAGCTTGCTTGACTATAACAGCGTTTCCACCAAACACAGGATCTGTTGCACCAATTGCTACTGTAGTGTATTGGGAGCGAGGAACGATGTAGGTGCGAGTATAAACTGGGTAGGATGGATTCTCCTCACTATACTGGATATTATAGTTCCAAGGATCTTGAGATGCCAAGGTGCGGTCATTGGCATAGTAGTTATAAACAAACTGACCAGTCTCGTCTGGCTTCTGATAGACCAGATACAGAGTAGAAGGCCACTTGTTAGCGTCCCTCTTGTCGTAAGTAATGGAGCCGTCTAGCGGCTGTGGGTTGTAAGCACCCTTTTCGGTACTAACTTTTTCAACCAGAATAATATGTCCATCCTTCGTATAGAAGTCTGGTACATTGGGGGTGGGGTATTGAGGTACTCCCCACTCCAAAGGAGGGTTTGGAAATCTAGGTTGTTTGGAAGTTGCCATTATCGTAGGGGAATATCGTTGCGGAGGAATGGTATAGATTCCTGCATAACTTGCAATACATTTTCAGGAACCCTCTTGTTATACTTTGGAGCCACAGCGGTGTTAGCAACATCCCAGAAGCTAGTCCAGTCAACTGGTTGTTCAAGATCCATCAGGTCTGCCACATATTTAGATGCGGCAGGAATGTATGGCTGGAAATACACTTCTGCAAATGTTTCTGCCAAACGCTCTCTTGAATGAGCAATCTTCTCAAACTCAAACATTGATTTAACAAATGGAGCTTCCTCAACAAGCCCCAATGCAGTTTTCCAAGCACCATTACCAACCTCTTGTGCCTTTTCATACCAAGGCATTGATTCTTCCACATGGTTCTTCCAATAACGGCTCATGGAAGCACCAATTTGCAAGCAAGCAAACAATGGGTTTTCAAGAAGGTTTCTTGGAAGTGGCTTATCCCACCAAGGGAATTTAATCTGACCATATTCCAACTCCCCCTTTTCTTCACCAGTAAGATAAATTCCTCCAATGCTTTCTTCAAATACTGCTCCGATAGCCATCATAGTAAGGCCAGCAGATCCACGCTTTAGCTGACGCATGATAAGATCAGCCTCCTCTGGCTGTAGTGTGTCTAGCCCTTTTGCCACAGCTTTTGCCATTCTGACTGCGGCTGGAGCAGTTCCAAACGCATATTCAAATGTTTGGAAAACAATGTTTGTTGGAATCCTGACAATTGGCAATGTTTGTTTTAGCACAAATGCGGCTGTTTTACCTGCAATTTCTCCACGCTCTAGTTGCCTAATAGCACCATTGTAAATGTTAACAACTGCATTGTCGCTTTTAAAAATTGCGTCATTTCCATATTCAAAAGCAGTCAGTTCTGCTTGTTGCTTAACTGCTTCGCTATGTGGATCTTCCCCCATACGCTCTGCCCATTTAAGGTAGCGTCCATAAGCCATGTTGTAGTTTGCAACCCTAGTTGGATTCTTAACAGCTTCGTGAAGCCTCCCCCAGAATCCCATCCAGTTTTGAGGAATGTCTGACCCCCTCCCCATTTTTAAATCAAGTGCTGATGTTTGTCCTAAGAATGTAATTTTATTAAATTCCTTTAGACCAGATATAAGACCCTTCCAATACGCATTTGTATCTTGGTATGCCTCCTCCCATCTGCCACCCTCAGTAGGAGCCATTTTTGCTATCTTGTTAATCAAAGGGATAGCCCTCAACCCATATCCAGCAGTTTCAGTTATTCCACGGGACAGAGCAACCTCAGCACTAGCGGCGGTTAGTTTGGCAAGTGATTTAGGGCCAGAAAGAATTGAAAACCTCTTCAAGTTTGTCAAGAAATCCATGCTCCTCTGCAACGGAGTCCTGTTCTCGTATTCAATCTTGGCAATAGCCTTCCTCACATTGTCCTTGAGCGTTTCCAGTCTTTTCTGCTTTTCAACTACTTCAGGTGTTTTAATCTGCTCTCTGTATTTCCTGTTTGATGTGAAATCACCAGTAGCAAGCTGTTCCTCTAGCCTTGCCGCAGAACGATCAAGGCTTGCAGAGTAGTTTTTAATAGCCGCCTCCCTCAATGATTCTTTTTTCCAAGGAGTGTCTTTAACCTGAGCTTTTAGATCAGAAATCTCCTTAATAAGAGCTTGCTCTTCGGGGCTTACTTCCTTTGGTGCCTTTTCAGCTTTTTCTTTCGGCCCTTCTTTGATAAGCCTTTCAACTTCTGCTTTCTTCTTTAAGAGTGTTTCAATTCTTCCCTGCTTCTTGATCTGATCGTTAACTTCTTTCAGCTTTTCCTGAAGCAAAGCACGGTTTTCAGTAGGTACATCAGCCCTCTTGCGGCGTTCCTCTTGAATTCCAGCAAGCCGATTGGTTTTCTCATCAATCTGACGAAGCAGGGATTCCTCCTTCTTTGTTTCCTCATGCAGGGTCTTGATGGTGTCAAGAGCCTCGCCCTTAGACTTGAAATACTCTAGTTGCTTCTTGGATGCACGGATGTCTTTGGAATCAACCTTATCACGATAGGATTCTTTCTTCTTTTGCTTCTTTAGAGCATCATCCTGAAGCGAGGATAGTTTCTCTTTCTCGTGCTGTTCAGCAATCTTGAGAACACGCATCGCCGCACCTAACTTCTTTCCAATATCCAGCTTGTCATCTGCAAGCTCTTTCTTGGCGGCTTCTAGGCTGGCTTTATCTTGCTGGGCAAATTTATTCGCACGAACGCAACTCATAATCAAGTTCTCCTATAATTCTGTCAGCATCAATAATTGCATCGTCAATATGCCCCCTGACTTGGGACTCAAGATTGTGAACCTCAACGCTGAACCTTTCAAGGATTTTCGCTATCTGTGCTTGCTTCTCCTTTGGTGACTTCATCTTTAAAGCCTTCCTAAAAGCCCTGTTAAACAGGAATGTCTTGTCGTTGTTACGACTAATTGATCCGAGTAGGCCAGCTTGAGACTTCTGGTGGAAGGCTCCATTGCCATTAAGGATGTCCATCGTCTGTCCCTTCTCCCAATTATCCCCCATAAACCTTGAGATCCTGTCATGGACAGCATCTGCAATCTTGTCTGGATTCTTGGTTTTAAACAGTTCCGAAAGGTTCCTAGCCATTCCCCTGACGGCAATTCCCATAGTGATGGGGTCTTGCCTGTTGTTTTTGAGCATGGTTGTAAACTTCTCGACTTCTTCCTTGGGAACCTTTTTCTCTCCTTCAAGCTCTGAAATCATGCGGCTAGAGAACTCAAGATACTCAATAAGACCACGCATATTCTCTTTCTGCTTGGTTTTTTCCACGGCATCAAAGTATTCCTTCTCTGTTTTGTCGATGTCCTCACTAAGTTTGGTGAGGTTTTTCTTTTCCTCGTCGGTCAGTTTATCGTCTTTAAGCCCTGCACGGCGTTTTGCCGCCCTAGCCTTGGTAATGAGTGTCGGGAGCGAGTAATCGGCCTTTACGAGCATTCTCAGGAATCCTAGCGACCTTCCAGCCTCGCTATTGGTGCGGGACATGAGTTCAGATAGGTCTGCATACTCACGCTGGGCATCGTCGTATTCCTTGTCGTAGCGTTTAATGAGGCGTTCATCAGTCTCCCTAGCCAGCTTTGCCGCTATGGTGTCTCGTTTTGCCATAGCCTCTGCCACAGAATACCGAAGAATAGAAGTTTCCACAGGAGAAAGCACCCTCACATTCCTTTTTAGTGCAGAAATAAATGATGCCGCATATCCCTCCCTGCTATTGATTTGCTCCATTGCCTCCTCCCAATGCTCACCGCTGGCAATTGCGGCTTCTTTCATAACAGGGTTTAGTCCACGGGCAATGCGGTCATCGTCAATGGCCTTCTGAGTGAATCGAACATCCTCTGAGCTTCTGTCAAGGGACTCGTTTTTTATGTCATTTACTTCTTTGCCAGACCACATCTTTGGGAACTTAACTGCCTGATCAAGATCCCTTTTGAAGAACTCGCTGTGTGCGGCTAGAGATTCACCCTCTTTGAATAGGTTAAACCTCTCATCTTCAGAGTAATTCTTTGCATTCTTGAATGCTTTCTCAAAAGCCTTAGACCACGCTGAGTAGTTGGTTCCACCCTTGAACTCTCCTTTTGCCAACTCTTTGTGGATCTTTGCAGAATTCACGAGATCAGCATTATGATCACGCTCGTCGAACTTTACTCCAGCCTCTGTTTTTTTCATAGCACCCGGCCCAAACTTCTGTCCTTGACCAGCCGTTTCAGGATGATCATCCAGAGACAAGTGGTTGCTATGCATTTTGAATCCAAGAGCCTTGTCAGCATCTAATTTTGCAATGTCTGCCTGACCACTAAGTCTGGCAACTTGCTCTGCCTTATCACGGCTTACGAATGCATTGGTATCGGTCTTGTATCCAAATTCAAGTCCTTCCCTCTCTTCGGGATGGGCGTATGTCTCGCTAATCTCTTTCCAAGACATACCAGATTTAAGCATGGCTTGCTTGTGAGACGCTCCATAAAAAACTTTTCCCTTGTTCTTGCCCTTGTTAGGACGGAAAGCGGCTGACAGCACACGAGTCCCCATAGGCTCAGAGGGTTTTGGCTCCCTAGGCTTACGAGCCTTTGGTTCCCCTTGTTCCTTCGGTGCTTCCTCTGGTGCTGGCTCAGGCTCAGGAGCCTTGGATTCCATGACAGGCTCTTTGGACGGCTTTGGCTTTGCGGCTTCCGCTTTGGCGGCGGCTTTCTGCTCTGCCTTAATTTCCTTCTTTCTTGCAACAGCAAGTTTACGAGCATCATTAAGGAATTTATTCCTTACTTTGGTCTCCTGAATCAGTTTTGCATCTTCCTGATTTTGCTTCAGGAAAGCATCTACTTCCTCTGGAGTGGAAGCCTCCTCAAACGAGGCTACTTCTTTTTTACCTTCACCTTCCCGCTGTGGAGTTCCTTCTTCAACTTTGACTGTTGTTTCTGGGACAGGGGGCTTCCCTTGCTCAGGAGATACCCCACTTGTTTCTTTGACTTGCTCTTTTGTTTCACTTGGTTTTTCAGGTTGCACCTCGGCCTTAGCCTTGGTTGGTTTCTTTTTAGATTCTTGAATGGTGATCCCGTAATGAGCGGCAAGCTCCTCCACAGTCGGAACTTTCTCTAGCACAGAAAGCTCTTCGGTTTCTTCTGGTGTTAGCTCTTTCCCAGAATCACGCTTTTCAGAAAGTTCTGTATATCGTTTGTTACCGTTATAAATAATTGTATCACGGCTTGCAAACTTTGGTGCTTGCGGCTGTGGAATTGGTGGAGGCTTAGATAAAGTATCGGCAGTTTCAGGCAAATCAAACTGACTTACATATTCAGCAACTTTATCTAAATCACCTCTGTCTTTTCCAATGCCCGGAGTAAAATCATCATGACCGCCCTTAATACCAAGTAATGCCATAGGAACAACACCAACTAATTGTTTTGCGGCATCTCCAAATTTTCCAGTCAATACATTTTCAGTTATAGTCGGTGCTTTTTGCTGTTGTTTGGAAATTGCATTGTCGAGTGTAGTAGCAATTTCATTTTGTGCGGCAACAAGTCCAAATGACTGGAGGAAGCGACTTGCACCACGCTTCCATACATTTCCCAATCTTGAGGTTACGCTTAATGGAAGTGCGGCTCCAATTTCAGACTCAAAGAGAGTTTTGTAA